>JGI24723J26617_10000395_pt1 | contig 43675 bp, 35 predicted proteins | sample Cruoilmetagenom6_FD_26617 | JGI IMG/M metagenome (IMG submission 26617) | reverse complement strand
CGCTCGGGGCGTGAATGACATCGAGAGCGCGTTCCGCTGCCGCAGACACATCGCCCAGTTTTTGGGCAACCGCGAAGATCGCGACGGCGGGGGCAAAGGTGGCGGCGGTCAAAACCAGCACTACCGGGAACAGGCTTGCGTCGAGCGCACCCGACGCAACACGGTCAGCTTGCACGACCAGGGTGGTGATCGTCGTGACTGCGACGACGACATCAGCCAACGCTGTTTCGAGACCCGAACGGAGAGCGAAGGAACGTTTGCGACGCTGCAGACGCCGTGTGGCGGTGCGTACTTCGTCGAGGTGGCGAGCGCTGAGCCCGAGGGCCAATATTTCCCGCAGACTCTCGGCGCCCTCGAAGGAAATCGCGGTCAGGCGGCCCAATTCGCCCCGCACGGCACGCCCCTGGCGGGCTTGCAGCGACGCGAATAGCCACGGGATAGAAACGAGCGCGAATGCACCGCCGAGGGCGATGAATCCGGTAGGTCCGACCAGTGCAACCAGAGTCGCAGTGACCACGAGTGGCCCGACCACAGAGTTGGCTGCGGAACCGAGGGTGTGCGCGTAGAACCACTCGAGTGCTTCGACATCGGCCATCGCGGAACCAGCGACCTCGCCCGCGCGGCGCCGTTTCATGCCGGCAGGGGTGATGCGTTCGATCGCGTCGTGCACCTTGAGGCGCAGTGTTTCGATCACCCGGTACGCGAGCACGTGACTCAACCACGACTCAACCCACGTGAAGAGGCCGTTCGCAATGACCGCGATCACGAGGCCGATCGCGAGCACGGCGACGATTCCGGAACCGAGATCGACGTCAGTGGACTGAGTGGTCACGGCGGCGGCGAGACCAACACTGAGTGCCCCGGTAGCGGCGGCGAATAGTTGGTACGCCGTCATGCTGAGAGTTGATCGCAGCAGGAGCATCCGCTGTGATTCCAACACCGAGAGCAGTTGGATGATCGGGCCGAGCAACCGCACCGGCGTCGAGTTCAGCAGCACACGCTTCATGCCAGCACTCCCGAAGTTTGGGCTGCGTGCAGCCGAGTGAGTACCCCATCGCGCGCAAGGAGCTCGTTGTAGGTGCCGGACTCGGCGAGGCATCCGTTTTCAAACACGAGTACGAGGTCGACGTTGCGGATGGGCGCGAGTCGGTGAGCAATCACGATTACGGTGCGAGCGGAGCCGTCGGCTCGACGAGTTTCACGCAGTCGCTCGAGAATCGCGTTCTCGCGTCGAGCGTCAAGCGCACTGGATGCTTCGTCGAGCAACAAAATGGGACTGTCGCGCAGCAGCGCTCGAGCGATCGCGAGGCGCTGTCGTTGCCCACCCGACAGCAGGCCGCCGTTGTCGCCCACCGGGGCATCCAGCCCACCGCGGCTTGGGTCAAGCAGCTCTTCTGCGCCTGCATCAAAGAGCACCCGAGAGAGGTCGCTATCGGTTGCTTGCGGGGCCACGAGTTGCAGATTGTGGCGGATGCTGCCAGTGAAGAGCACGGGATCTTGTGCGACGAGTGAGACAAGCGGCGAGCATCCTTCGTGCCCGAGGGTTCTCGTGGAATCGCCGTGAATCCACAGGTCACCGTGGGTGGGTTGCGCGAATCCGAGCACAGCGGAGGCGAACGTTGATTTGCCTGAACCGGACTCGCCGACGATCGCGACCGTAGACGCTGTGGGGATAGTGAGGCTGAGCTTGTGCAGGGCATCGCTTTCAGCGCCGCGGTAGCGGAAGCTAAAGTCGTCGGCGCGCACTGCGATATCGGTGGGATGAGCGCCCGCTTGGTGCGCATCACCAGTGTTCCGTGGCGACGAGGTGACCTCAACACTCTCGGCGCTCGCAAGCAGCGCCGAGATTCGGTTTCCTGCTGACACTCCGGCGTAACCCGCATGCCAGTACATCGAGAGATCGCGGAACGGGCGAAACACCTCGAATGACACCATCGTTACGAGAAAAAGCGTGGTGGGGGCGAGCTCGCCACTGCTGACGCGCGCAGCGCCGACAAGGAGCGCAACGGCGGGGCCGGCAACGAGAAAGAAGCTCGTCAGGCCGGATTCGACAAGCGAGAGCTTCAGCTGTGACAGCGTTGCGGTGAGCAGCGAATCTCCGGCAGCGGAGAGTTGTTGGCGGCGCAGATGAACAGCACCGAGAGCTTTGAGGGTGGGCATTCCACGGATCGAGTCCACGACATCCGCGTGTAGTGAGGAGTACGCGGCCCAATGCTGTTCACCTCGACCGGCGAGAGCGGCGTCCCACAGGCGTGGGATGAAGGGCACGGCGAGTCCGATGATGCCAATCACGATTCCCACGACGGGGTCGATGATCACGAGTGCGACAACGAGTGAGACACCGGTGACGAACGTGATGACGAGTTGTGGAAGGTAGCGACCGAAGTACGGTTCGAGGTTTTCGACGGCGTCCACGAGCAAAGATTGCCGTTCGCCGCTGCGGGAGGTGCTGCTTGCCAGTGGCCCNGCNGTGATTTCGGCGCCCAGGATGCGAGTGCGTAGTTGCANCTTGATGCGACCGGCTACAGCGTGCACGGTCAGTTCGCGCGCCATGGAGAGCAGGGGGCGTACGAGGAGTGCACCCGCGAAGACAAGGGTTGCAGTGGTGAGGCTTGAGAGCGCCGCGCCAGTGACGATGCCAGTGAAGAGCTCTGCGGTGGCGATGGCCTGTGCGACAGCGACAGCGCTGAGGGCGATACCGGCGAGAACGACCGCGCTCAAGAGTGCGGCGGAGTTTCCGGCGAGCCGGAGGAGGCGGAAGTGGATCACGGGGGTCTCTGTCTAATTTGACTTATTAATGAGAATGGTTATCAATTAAGTATCACAGTCCCCGAGCGAAACGAAACCGTGCCAGCAATCGTGCGAACCCCAGGTGGAGCCCCGACCTCCTCCGTTGCCCCGGAAACCTCGGGCAGCCCGGCGCCGATTGAGAATGTGAAATCGCCGGTAAAAAAATCTGAATCTTCCCGGTCATCCCGCTCGCCGCAACGTTCGGGACGCCGCGGCATTGTCTGGGTCATCGTGCTCAGCGTCATGCTCGTCGCGTCGGCGATTATCACGGTCGGTATCGGGCCGGTAGCGATCAGCCCTGACGTGGTGACCCGCGTAATCGGCTTCCACGCCTTTGGGGTCGGCGAGCACACCCCTGGATCCGACGACAACATTGTGTGGCTGATCCGGGTTCCCCGCGTCATCTTGGGAATCTTGGTCGGTGCAGCGCTCGCGATGACGGGTGTAGCCGTGCAGTCTCTGGTGCGCAATCCGCTCGCCGATCCGTACCTCCTTGGCATTTCTTCCGGCGCTTCCACGGGTGCCGCCGCCAGCATCCTGTTTGGCTTCGGCGCCGGCGCCGGTGCCTTAGCCCTCACCGGTAGCGCCTTTCTTGGAGCGGCAGCCGCTATCGTTCTCGTCTTTTCGATCGCCCGGCTTGGTGGCCGTCTGCTTCCCACCCGTCTCGTATTTGCCGGCATCGCGGTGAGTTTCGCCCTCGCCGCCCTCACAAACTTCCTCGTTTTCGCCAGCGACTCTCGTGACGGCACACGCGCTGTACTGTTCTGGATGCTCGGCTCGCTCGGTCAGGCTCGCTGGCAGTCATTGCCTATTGCCCTGGCGGGCATCGCAATCGCGGCGTTCTTCCTCATGATGTGGTCACGAAAACTCGACGCGATTGCTATTGGTGATGACACGGCGCGTGCACTTGGCACGAACCCCACTCGGTTCCGAGCCCTCGCGGCGCTCATCGTCAGCGTGGCCATTGCTGCTGCGGTGTCGGTCTCAGGGGCAATTGGTTTCGTCGGGCTCGTCGTGCCTCATCTCGCACGACGTCTCGTCGGCTCGACGCATCGAGTGTCTTTGCCTGTCGCGGGTCTACTCGGAGGAATCCTGCTGATTTGGGCGGATGCCCTCGCTCGCACAGCTTTTGCTCCCCGCGAATTGCCGCTCGGAGTGCTCACGGCCCTCATCGGTACACCTCTATTGATCGCACTCGTCCGCCGTCTCAACGCTCGTTGATAGCGGCTCCGGCGTTCCGGCTTGCCTACATTTCTCACCGCACCACCCGAATAATCAACCAACACAGAAAGAAAACACCTATGATCACGACCACCACCAGACGATCGGTAGCCCGGCTGCCGATCATTTCGGCTGCTGTAGCCGCACTCGTCCTGGGTGCTTCGGGCTGCGCAACGCAGGCCGAAGAAACCACTGACGACGCCGCGACCAACGCGAGCTACCCGATCACCATCGACAACTGTGGTGCCGATCTCTCAATTGAGGGCGAGCCGGAAACCATCCTCACTATCGGTACATCGGCGCTCTCGCTGCTCGACGCTGCCGGGGCTGCTGACCGGATCGTTGCGCGTTCAGGTGAGTTCGGCGCAGCTCTTCCAGAAGATCTGTCGATTGATCTCTCCGGCGTCGAGATTGTTGACCCTTCTGACCCGACCACCGAAAAGATCGTCGGGGCTAACGCCGATGTCGTTGTGGGGTACGGACTTTTCAACTCCACCGACGAGGATCTTGCTGCATCAGGAATCACGAACATCGTGATCGCAGGCGAGTGCAGCCACGATGCTGGTCTCACGTCAGCTACTGACTTCGATGCCATCTTTGCCGACATCGAACGCCTCGGAGCCGTTTTCAACACCAGTGATGTTGCTGCTGAGAACGTTGCGGAGCTGAAGGCCGAACTCGACGAGCTCGAAGCGGATGCTGGTGCTGATTCAGACCAGTCCGCGGCCGTCGTGTACTACTTCTCGCCCGCATCCACCCTCTCTGCTCGTGGTGGACTCGGTATCGCGAATGACATTCTCGCTCGCGCAGGAATGAACAATGTTTACGCTGCTGAGGAGTCGGTTTACCTCGAAACGAACGTTGAAACACTGCTCGACGCGGACCCGGATGTCATCGTTATTGCCTACGGCCTCTATGGCGAAGACTTCGAAACGGCTAAGGCTCTGTTGTTTGACGAGCCCGGAACGAGCGACCTCACGGCCGTGAAGAACGGCACTGTGATCGGCGTACTTGCTTCAGATCTCGCTCCCGACCCCGACGCCATTCGCGGGCTGCGCACCGTCATCGACAGCACCGCTACCTTCTCCGAATGATCACCGTCGGTGACCTGTCCGTGAACTACGGGCAGGTCGCCGCCGTCGGTGGTGTTTCTCTCACCGCTCTCGATGGCGGAACGCTGGGGCTGATCGGCCCCAATGGTTCGGGAAAATCTACAGTGCTGCGCGCGATTTTGGGAGCTCTCGACGCAGCCGGTGGAGTGATCCTGATCGATGGCGACAACGCCCGCGCCTTGAGCGCCCGTGAACGATCACGCCGGCTTGCGATTGTGGCTCAAGAAGAGCCATCGGGGCTGCCGCTCACTGCGTGGGACTCCGTGATCCTGGGCAGATCGGTGCATATTTCAGGGTGGCAGAGCTATCGCAATGAAGACGAGCGTGCCGCCGAACAAGCGATGGAAGACACGGGCACTCTGCACTTGCGTGACCGCTCCATGGATGAGCTCTCAGGCGGCGAACGTCAACGCGTCCTGATTGCGCGCGCTCTCGCGCAAGCGGCCTCTCATCTCCTGCTCGATGAACCCACCAATCACCTTGACGTGCGGTATCAACACGAGCTGCTCACCGTAGTGGCGGGGCTTCCGCTCTGCACCGTCGTGGTGCTGCACGATTTGAACCTTGCCGCGCGATACTGCGATCAGGTTGTTCTCCTCGACCGTGGCCAGGTGATGGCCGCGGGAGACCCTTCCGCGGTGTTGACTTCGGAGAACCTCGAGCCCGTCTACGGTATCGACGTCACTCGCACCGACCTCGACGGAGTGCCTCAGCTGCTCTTCACTCCGCGCTAGCGTTTTCTGCACCCGCACAGCGCGAAGATTGTTGCGTGGGTCGCGACGGTGCCTACGCGCTCGAGTCGATAGCGGTTGAAGCGCGGTGACGTAGTATCTAAGCATGCATGCGGATACTAAGTTAGCGAGAATCCACCCAGATAGCGACTACGTGGAGATCGCGGTAGAGGTATTTCGGCTGCTGGCAGATGCCACAAGAATTCGCATCGTGTTGGCGTTGCAAGGCGATGAGTTGTCAGTGAACCATCTAGCCGACATCGTTGATCGCAGCCCGGCCTCGGTATCTCAACATCTAGCGAAGTTGCGGTGGGGCAAACTCGTGCAGGTACGCAAGGACGGCAATCGAGTCTTCTATCGGTTGACCGATGAGCACGCAAAGCGGCTGGTCGTTGAGGCCATCCTTCAAGCCGAGCACACCGTGGATGAATCGCCAGCGCACCACGCATGATTGAGGTTCTGTGCAATCGGACTTACCGCGCACTGTTCGGCGCGCAAGTGATTGCCCTTCTCGGTACAGGGGTTCTCACTGTCGCGCTGGGGTTGCTCGCGTTCGATCTTGCGGGGGATGCCGCTGGCAGAGTACTCGGCACGGCTCTCACCATAAAAATGGTCGCCTACGTGGGGGTCGCACCTGTGGTGGCGGCGCTGGTCGATCGGGTTCCTAAGAAGGCAGTCTTAGTCGGAGCCGACATAGTGCGGCTCACAATCGCGTTGATGCTGCCTTTCGTCTCGGAAGCATGGCATATCTATGTGTTGGTCTTCATACTGCAGTCAGCATCGGCAACATTTACTCCAGCGTTCCAGGCGCTCATACCTGCCGTGGTGCCAGAGGCACGTGACTATACGCGGGCGTTGTCGCTCTCGAAGGTGGCGTACGATCTTGAGGCCTTGCTGAGCCCAACGATCGCCGCAGTGTTGTTGACCGTTGTCAGCTACAACAACTTGTTTGAGGGTACTGCGATTGGTTTCGCTGGGTCTGCGATGCTGGTCTTGGCAACCGCACTTCCGCAGCATCCGTTGACTCGAGATTCCGGTACCTTCTGGCAGCGGCTTCCGGCCGGCGCGCTGGTGTTCTTTCGCACTCCAAGCTTGCGATTCCTGATGCTCACCAATGTGGTTGTCGCGGCTGGTACTGCGGTGGTTCTCGTGAATTCCGTTGTTTATGCCAAGGGAATCTTTGAGCGCGACGATGCTGCGTTGGCAATTGCTCTCGGCGCCTATGGTGTCGGCTCGCTTATTGTCGCGGTGAACGTTCCGAGGCTTGCCGGTCGCATCGGAGTGACACGCACGATGCTCGGCGGGGCAGTTGTTGTCGTCATCGGGCTGTTTGCTGCCATCGCCGTAACTATCCTTGCTGCCAGTACATCGACCGGATGGTGGGCGTTGCTGGCGGCCTGGGTGATGCTCGGTGCGGGAACCTCGCTTATTGGCACGCCCTCAGCGAGGTTGCTTGCCGACGCGTCTACGCCTGCCAACCGCAATCTTGTTTATACCGCGCAGTTCGCGCTCTCGCACTCCTGTTTTCTGGTGACCTATCCGCTGGCTGGATGGCTGGGAGCCGTTAGCCTTCCGATGGCTACGGCCAGCCTGGCTTTCGTTGCGCTTGCGGGCACTGTCACTGCGTTTCGAATTCGTCGGCGCGCAATAGTGCTCGCGCAGTATTGGGAAAACACGGAATCACGCGCTGGCCGCTAGAGGTCTAATTCCGGAAGCGAGCCGACCCTCCGCTACTCGCGTTCATCGGCTCCGCGGGCAAGGCGCTGGGACACCCACACCGGAATGAACGAGGCGAGAATCACGACGGTCGCGACAACGTTCACGAGGGATGCTTCGTTGGGGCGTGCCATCTGGTTCATGATCCACAGTGGCAGGGTGTCCACTCCCGGCGGGGCGGTGAAGATGGTGACAACAACCTCATCGAAGCTCAGCGCGAAGGCAAGAATCGCACCGGCCACGAAGGCGCTGCGGAACTGCGGGAACGTGACGAGACGGAAGGTCTGCCACGGAGTAGCGCCGAGGTCACGAGATGCTTCTTCGATGCTGGGGTTGATGCGGCGCAGCCGGGCGAGCACGTTGTTGAAGACCATGACGATGCAGAAGGTGCCGTGCGCGATGATCATCCCGAAGTAGCCGACCTCGATACCGATGGGTTCGAGGATCTGGTTGTACGTGTTGTTGAGGGCAACACCGGTGACGATGCCGGGCAGGGCGATCGGCAGCACGACGAGCAGATTGACGCTCTGCTTGCCGAAGAAGGTGTAGCGCTGCAGGGCGAAGGCCACGAGCGTACCGAGGATGAGCGCAATCACGGTCGCGCCGAGGCCAACGATCACCGAGTTCAGCAGGGCGGCGCGGATGGGTTCGCTCACGAACGCCTTCTCCCACCAGATGGTGGAGAACTCGGCGATCGGCCAGCTCGAGAGGCGCGCGGCGCTGAACGAGTTGATGACCACCAGGAACAGCGGGATGTACATGAACGCGAGGGCGATCGCGACGATGATTCCAAGGGTGAACTTGGCGCCGAGGGAGAGTCTCAACATGGCGACATCACATCCGTTCCAGTGCGCCGGTGCGTTGCACGCTGACGAGGTAGATGACAACAAAGGCGATCGGCACGAGCGAGAACGCGGCGGCAATCGGAGGGTTCAGGTTGATGTTCGAGGCGATGATGCTGCCGATCATCTGGGTGGAGCCACCCACAAACTTGGCGGCGATGTAGTCGCCGAGGCTCAGTGAGAATGTGAAGATCGAGCCGGCGATGATGGCGGGCTTGATCAGAGGCAACACCACGGTGCGGATCGTGAACCCGGCGCCGGCGCCCAGATCTGATGAGGCGTCGAACAGGTTCGACGGCAGCTGGCGGATTGCGGTGTAAACCGGGACCGCCATGTACGGCAACCACAGGTAGGTGAGCGTCAGCACGACGGTGACGATGCTGAAGCCGGGGCCGCTAATGCCGAGTGGACCAAGCATCGAGTTGAAGAATCCTTCCTCGGTGAAGGTGATGCGCATCGCCACGATCTTGACGAGGTAGCCGGCCCAGAGCGGCAGAGTGATGGCGACGGCGAGAATAGCGCGCACCGTGGGAGAAGCCACCTTGGCCATGAAGATGCCAAGAGGAACGGAGATCAGGATGCTGAGAGCCGTCACCGCGAGAGCAATGCCGAGAGTGCGCAGCGACGTTGAGGCGTAGGCAGGGTTCGCGATGATCTGCTCAAAGTTGCGAAGGGTGAACCCGGGCTTCACCTTCGACGTGAAGGGGTCGGTCACCCAGAACGCGGTCACCAGCAGCATGATGAGCGAGAAGATGTAGATGCCGATGAGCCACAGCATGGGCAGCGCTAGCAGTGCCGAGAGTTGCGCGCGGCGATTCATGGGAGTCCGATCGATTGGTGCTTGAGAGAAGGCATGAGGGGTGAGCGGGCGAAGCCGCCCACCCCTCGGGCTAGCTAGCTCTTGACGGTGAGCCAGGCATCCGTCCACTGCTGAAAGTTCGTGCAGGTGACGTCAGTGCGACCATCGATGCACTGCTCGATGGGGGTGGTCCAGAACCACACGTTGCTGAAGTATTCTTCGTCGGTTGCGTTGAAGTACTCGCAGTGCGCTGCGGCTTCGTCGCTCGTTTCGCAGAACGCAGCGTTGGCGGGGGCCATACCGAAGTTCATGGCGATGGCACCGTTGACCTCTGGTGAGCTGGTGTAGTCAACCCAGGCGTAGGCGCAGTTGGGTGACTCCGACTCGGCGCTGATCATCCAGGCGTCAGACCATCCGGTTGAACCCTCTTCGGGAAGAACACTCTTGAACTTGTCGTCATCGGTGAGCTTGCGCAGGATCTCCCACGAGGTGCCGAGCGAGGTGGTTCCGCCGGCGAACGAGGTGATCTGTGCGGCAGGGTCTGCCCAGTACTCGGAGACGATCTTGTTCTGCTGCTTGAGCAGGTCGATCGCAGCGTCAAGCTGTTCCTGGTCGAGTGCGTACGGGTTGGTGATGCCGAGGTCAGGCGCGTGAGCCATCAGGTACACGGCAGCGTCAGCGATGTAGATCGGTGCGTCGTAGGCAATGATTTCACCGGCGTAGGGGCTGTCAGCTTCCCACGCAACGTCCCAGCTCGTGGGCGCTTCGGTGACAACGTCACTGTTGTACTGCAGGATGTTGGCGCCACGGCCGATCGGAACACCATAGGACTTGCCGTTGATGGTGTCGTAGATCTGACCCTTCATGCCCTCAACGATGTCGTCGCCGAAGTTGGGTACGAGGTCAAGGTTGATGGGCTGAACGTCGCCACCGGCGATCAGGCGCAGGCTGGCGTCACCGGATGCGGATACGAGGTCGTAGTCGCCGGTGCGCATGAGCTGAACCATTTCATCACTGGTGCCAGCGACGCGACGGTTGACCGTGCATCCGGTTTCCTCGGTGAATTCGTCGGTCCATGCTGGCTCGACGAAGCCACTCCACGCGACGATGTTGACTTCGCTTTCCATCTCGCCCAGTTCTTCAAGCATGGGTACGTCAGGAACGTCGATCGAGAGCCCGCCGGCAGAGGTGGTTTCCGTCTCGGCCGAACAGCCGGTGAGGGTGAGAGCGGCGACAGCAAGGAATGCTGCGCCGGTCATGACTTTTGATCTCATGGTTTCTCCTAGTTGTGATTGATGGGTGGTGCGTGCTGTGGGTGACTCTGGATGCGGCTGGCCCGGTTGTGCCGGAAGCGCCGATGCTGCTGGGGTGGTCTGTTATCCGATGCGGGAGGCATGGTCTTTTGTCCACTCGACGCGGACGCGATCTCCGCGCGCGAACGCGGATTCGGCGGAGGGGTGGTGGTCGTTGGCGCGCTCGGCAATTACCCGAACGCCCGATTCGGTGTCGACGAGGAATCGCGTGGTCGGTCCGGTGTAGACGGTTTCGGCGACCGACCCCTGCAGCGAGATAGTTCCGGCTGTTGCCGCGGCATCAGCTTCCAGCAGGCGCACCCGCTCCGGTCGAACGCTGGACTGCACACCGTCACGTGACAGGTCAGCCGGAATAAGGTTCGAGAGTCCCAAGAATTTGGCGACGAATTCGGTCGCAGGAAATTCGTACACCTCGCGAGCCGTGCCGACCTGTTCGACGCGGCCGTTGTTGAAGACGGCGACGCGGTCGCTGAGAGTGAGCGCTTCTTCTTGATCGTGGGTGACGAAGATGAAGGTGATGCCGACCTCGCGCTGGATTTGCTTGAGTTCGATCTGCATCTCTTCGCGTAGTTGCTTGTCAAGAGCGCCGAGGGGCTCGTCGAGTAGCAGCACCTGAGGGCGCAGGATGAGCGCGCGGGCGAGGGCGATGCGCTGGCGCTGTCCACCGGAAAGCTGGTGGGGGAGCCGGTCGGCAACAGCAGAAAGTCGAACCTGTTCGAGAGCGACACCGACCTGGCTGGCGCGCTCCGCGCGGGAAACCCCGGCAACACGCAGTCCGTAGCCGACGTTCTCGGCGATTGTCAGGTGCGGGAACAGCGCGTAGTCCTGAAAAACGGTGTTCACCTGGCGGGCGTGGGGCGGAACGGCGGTGACATCGACTCCGGACAGCTGAATGCTGCCACTGGTGACGTTCTCGAAGCCGGCGATCATCCGCAGCACGGTGGTCTTGCCCGAGCCCGACGGGCCGAGCATCGAAAGGAACTCCCCCGGTTGGACGTCGAGGTTGAGTTCTTCAACGGCAGTGAATTCACCGAACCGCTTCGAGACGCCGGTGAGTGACACACCACCGGGCGCGGTGGCGGTGTCCGTTTCGGACGAGGCTTGCTGGGCGGACGCGTGCACGCGGACTCCTTGGAACGACTTTGATCTCTGAGTGAGAGTAAACCTATAGAACCAGAGGTCATATTTCAAGCGTGTGTCGTGAAAGTCACAAAACAGCAACGACTCACCCGAACAGTGCAAGAATTGAGCAATGCACCCGCCCGATTCGACTGACGCATCGCAGCGCAGCGCGGCAGTCGACAGCGACGCCGCGCGGTTTCGCGACGCCGCACGGCCTGGCCGACTTCAGGGCGCGCTCTTTCAATCCATTGGTGATGCGGGCCGTGCCGAGCTTGTCGAGCGACGGCTAGCGAGCGCGATTACCGGCGGACATCTACGCGCCGGCGAGCGGCTCCCGTCGGAAAATGACCTCGCGCGTACCTTCGGTGTGGCGCCAACAACGGTGCGCGAGTCCCTGCTTGCGCTGCGCACCCAAGGTCTTGTCGTTACCAGGCGCGGCAGAAACGGTGGCAGCTTCGTCGCCGACTCCGCTGATCCCGTGGCGCACGCTCGCACGGCCCTGGCGGCAACATCGCGGCTCGCCCTGCGCGACATGGGTGCCCACTATGCGGCGATCACCGCCGCGTGTGTTCGGCTTGCTGCTCGCCGGGCGGTTGCCTCCGAGGTGCAGTTGATTCGCGCTCGGCTCATCCGTCTCGAGCCAACGGACTTGGCGCAGTGGCGCAGTGCGCTCGACGATGTTCAGGTCGAACTAGTCTCACTCAGCCAATCCGCGCGTCTCACCCGGGAGCAGATGCGGCTTCAGGCGGAGATCTCACCACTGTTGCGGCTAATCGACGCCGTTGAGGACTCCCGCGTATTGGAACGCCAGCTGCTTCTCGCCGTTGTCGATGCTGTCGAATCCGGTGACGCCCAAGCGGCGGTCGACGCGACCGAGCGAATGGTTGACAGCGTGATTGATGCGCTCATAGAACTGCAGATTTCGGGCCGCTGAACTAGCGGTGCACGGCATCCGGTGCATAGGATGCGACGAACACAACCACGCAAACGGCAGGCGAGGCACGCATGATTTCGAATGGAAACCTCAATACATGGTGACAACGATCGACGCGAAAGCGCCCGCTACTGCCGCCCGTGCGGCGGCCATCGTGGCCGAGTATCTTCGCGGCCCCATCGAGGCCCTGGATGAGACGGCGGTCCTGCTCGGGGAAGAGCTCGCTGCGTCGCCCCACATCGGTGCTCTGTCGTCTCAACGACTCGACACGCTCGTTGAGCCACACGCTCTCCGCCTTCTCGGGCTGACTGACGCGCACATCTATGGGGCGGGATTCATCGCCGCAATCGAACTGCTCACCGATGAACGTAACCACCTTTCTTGGTGGCAGGGCGAGGATGCCCGCAAGCTGCTGCTCGCCGCGCAATCAGTTAACAAGGCGCTCATCGACTACAGCGAACTCGAGTGGTTCCGGGTGCCAATGGAGACCGGCCGCGGTCACGTCGCAGGGCCCTACGTCGACTACCTGTGCAGCGACGAGTACACGATCACCGTCGCCGCGCCCGTGCATATCGCTGGCCGCTTTGTCGGGGTCGCAGGCCTTGACCTCCTGATTGATTCTGTCGAACGTCAGCTGTTGCCGAAACTTGCTGAGCTTGGGGACAAGGTGACCCTCGTGAACAGTGTTGGTCGCGTCGTGATCTCGACGGATCCGCGTCACGCCACTGGCGATGCGGTGCGCGGTGGTTCGCTCGCAGACCTGCCGCGCACGGCGTGCGAGGGTGTTGCGCTGGAGATCATCGCGGAGTAGTTAGAGCGCCTTCTCGAGTAGTTCAAACTGCAGGTCACCGCGCCTCGGGGTGCCGACGCGCTCGTTCCCATACGGGAACGGTTTCTTGATGCCGGTGCGTGCATAGCCGCGCCGCTCATAGAACGCGATGAGCTCTTCGCGCACATCGATCACCGTCAGCTGCATGACTGTCGCTCCCCACTCGCGGGCGGCGTAGCGCTCGGCTTCGGCGAGCACTACGGTGCCGAGGCCGCTGCCTTGTTGCCCGGGCTCAACGGAGAACATCCCGAAGTAGCCGTGCCCGGCGTCGTCAGCAACGTGGGCGCACGCCACAAGCTGATCGCCGCGCTCCGCCAACAGGATTGTCGAACTTGGTCGGGCCAGATCCGCTGCCACAGCCTGGGCATCAATGCGCTCCCCGTCGATGAGGTCGGCTTCACTGGTCCATCCGGCTCGGCTGGCATCGCCGCGGTACGCCGACGTGACCAGCGCAACTATCGCCGGGATGTCGTCGGTCGTTGCTGCGCGAAAAGTCGGGGTTGCCATGGCAGCAGCCTAGACGCGATCAACAAGCGCGTCGCGCGGGCTCGGGCGCACCAGTTGACAGTTCGCACTGTTCGTTAACGCCCGGTAACGCCCTGTGGAAAACCTTGACAACCCCCGAGGCATCTAATAAGAATGCTTGTTAACTAATAGCTTATGCGGGCGAGGAATTTGCTCGCATACTTCGGAAAGGACCAGCATGCGCACCAAATTGCTTGCTATCGCCGCCGCAGGGTTGCTCGTCACCGGCCTGGCCGCGTGCAGCGACACGGGTGGGGGCACCCCGAACAACGACTCAGAGCAGGCGGGTAAGATCGCCGTGCTTCTGCCAGATTCGAAGTCGTCTCCGCGTTGGGAAACCGCGGACCGAGTGTTCTTCGAACAGGCATTCGCCGCCGCTGGCCTCACCGAAGATGACTACATCATCAGCAACGCTGAAGGTGATCCATCCGTGCAGACGAGCCAGGCGGACCAAGCCATCACTGACGGCGCTACCGTGCTCGTTCTCGTCAACCTCGACAACGGTTCCGGCGCCGCGATCATCGACAACGCACAGTCACAGGGAGTAACGGTCATCGATTACGACCGCCTCACTGTAGGCGGAAACGCTGACTACTACGTCAGTGGTGACGCCACAGCGGCCGGAGTCCTGCAGGGTGAAGGGCTGGTGGAGGACCTGGCCGGCATCGACACTCCTCGAGTCGCCATCCTGGATGGTGCACCGACCGACTCCTTCGCCACCGACCTCGCTAAGGGCTACGGCTCGGTGCTCGATCCCCTGTTCGATTCGGGAGAGTTCGAGAAGGTCGACCAGCAAGCGGTCAAGGACTGGGACGGCGCCACCGCGCTGACCATGTTCGAGCAGATGCTCACTGCCGCTGGCAATGACATTGACGGCGCCATCGCCGCCAACGACACGCTTGCGAACGCAGTGATCTCCGCGCTGAAGTCCCAGAACCTGGACATGATCCCGGTGAGCGGCCTCGATGGAACCATCCCGGCACTTCAGCACATTCTGGCGGGAGAGCAGACCTTCACGGTCTACTTCTCCTACGGAACGCAGGCGAAACTTGCTGCCGACCTTGCGGTGGAGCTACTGAACGGCGAAGAACCCACGGGTATCACTGCTGAGGTCGACAACGAGGGAAAGACGATCCCAGCGATGATGATTGACCCGGTCACGGTACGTGCCGACAACATCGAGGACACCGTGATTGCGGATGGCCTTATCACGTGGGACGACATCTGCGTGGGCGACTACGCTCAATTCTGCCCAGCAGGCTGAGCGACTCCCCCTAGCTAAAGGAACACCATGGTTCGGACCACGATTACGGCAGACTCTCCGAGTTTGATGCGTCGACTTAACACGGTGGCAGTGTTGGGCGCGATCCGTGATCGTGGTCCGATCTCACGCCCCGGTCTCGCTCGCGAAACCGGGCTATCCACGCCAACCATTGCTCACGTAGTCGAGTTATTGCTCCACAAGGGCTACGTCGAAGAGGTGGATTCCTCCATCGTCCAAGGCCCGAAGCGCCCCGGACCGCGCGCAAAACTGTTGAGCTTCCGGGCCACTCTCGGCTACGTGATTGGCGTCGATACCGGTGCGGATAACTCCGCGGCGAAACTGGCGGATCTGTCAGGAAAAGTCATCGCTGAGGCTCGTCTCCCGCACGCGCAGCCCGCGCACAGCAACGACGTGCTGAACGCCATCCGGGCGGTCACTGCTGAAGTTCTCAACGAAGCCTCGGTCTCGGCTGACGACCTGCACGCCATCACCATTGGAACGCCAGGCGTCGTGGATCCGGCGACCGGAAAGATCTCTCTCGCGCCCCAAATCGATGGCTGGGACGGACTCGACCTAGCCGCCGAGCTCAAGGACCTCGCCGGTTGTCCCATCGTGATCGAAAACGAATCACACCTCTCCCTGCTTGCTGAACGATGGAAAGGGCGAGCCCGCGAAGCAGTCGATGTGATCTTCGTCCAGCTCGGAATCGGCATCGGCGGGGCCATTCTCATGGGGGGAAAAATCTATCGCGGCAGCAACGGTGCTGCCGGTGAGATTGCGTACATAGCAACCGGTGGGGAAGACCAGGATGCGCCCCCTGAGTCGTCGGTTGGAGCGTTCGAATGGTTCGCTGGTGGCCACGCTTATCGCCGACACGGTATGCGTGCTGCCGCAACGGAAGCTGGCGCGCTTCTGTTGAAACTTGCCGGAGGAAACCCCGACGCCATTACAGCAAGAATCGTTTTTGATGCTGCGGCACAAGGGGACCCTGCGGCGCTAGAAATTACTTCTCTACTACTTGGTCGGCTTGGCCGCGGCCTCGCCAGTCTCGCCACAACATTGAACCCTGAACTCATCCTCATCGGTGGCGGAATCACCAACGCCGGAGAGGTCGTATTGCCGCCGATCCGTGAAGTCCTCGAACGGATGACTCCGTATCCGCCAACTCTTGCCCTTAGCGCCCTTGGTGACGACGGAACGGCACTCGGTGCTGTTCGGCGTGCCATGGAAGTCGCCGAGGAGACCACTTTCTCTTTTCTCACCGTGAAACAGAACCAGTAACTAGGAGAATCTCGCTATGAGCTTCAGCTATACCGCCTCAACCTTCCTGCCGTTCCGCGATATGGATGCCTGCATTGCGGCGCGGAAGATTAAGCGCGAGCAGATTACCCAGCACGCAAACCCCGATTTCCGCATCCGGGTCGAAGACGACAAATCGGCCTTCTATAAAGCCTTCGCCAATGACCTTGTTGACCGGATCCGTCAGGCTCGCGACGAGAGTCGAGACTTTGTGGGCATTCTGCCCGTCGGCCCCGTGCCGCAGTATGCCGAAGCGGCTCGCATCATCAACGAGGAACGACTGAGCCTGTCGCACGTGCGCACCTTCAACATGGACGAGTATGCGAATGAGCACGGCGAGACCGCGCCGCCTGAGTGGGAAGGGTCCTTCCGTACCGCAATGTGGCAGAACTTCTTGGGGCGTATCGATGAGGACCTTCGCCCCAAGGAAGAGAACATCCACTTTCCGAGCACGGCCAATATCGCTGACTATTCGCAAATGATTGAGGATGCCGGCGGCGCAGACGTCTGCTACGGGGGCATTGGGTGGAGTGGACACATAGCTTTCTGGGAGCCTCAACTCGGCGCCGAATTCGCTGGCGACCTCGACGCCTACCGTGCGGCCCCTGGGCGCATTGTTGAGCTGAATCCGATGACGGTCATGCAGAACGCGCTGCACTCCTTCGGCGCTGACTGGTCGTGGGTGCCCCCGAAGGCAGCCACCATCGGGCCGAAAGATATTCTCGGCGCGAAGCACCGGTCATTCTGGCTCGACGGCTACCTGGGAGGCGGGATCTCGTGGCAGCGCTTCATCGCACGCCTTGTCGCGCACGGCCCGGTAAACGAGTTCGTTCCAGGATCGATTCTTCAAGAGACGCGTTGCGACTACACAATGCTTGGCGAGGTCGCAGACAACGTCGAGATCGCGATGTCCTAATCAGTACCTCAATCGGAAAGGGAAACATGACCGCAAAGCCGGCGCTCGAGCTTAAGGGCGTTTCCAAGCAGTTTGGTGCCGTGCAGGCGCTACATGACGTTGATCTCACCGTCAGCCCCGGAGAGATCGTGGCTCTTGTGGGTGACAACGGTGCCGGGAAGTCGACGCTGATCAAGTCCATCGCGGGCATTCATCCGCTCAGTGGCGGCCAGATCCTTTGGAAGGGTAAGCCGGTTACGGTGCGCTCGCCCCGGCACGCTGCTGATCTCGGAATCGAGGTCGTCTACCAAGATCTTGCGCTAGCAGACAACCTTGACGTCGTTGAGAATATGTTTCTTGGGCGGGAATTGCTCACGAAGGCCTTTCAGCTGGATCGCACAGAAATGGAGCGTCGCGCGCTGGCGGTGCTAGACCAGCTGGGCGTGACGACCATCCGATCCGTGCGACAAAGTGTCGCCGGACTCTCGGGGGGTCAACGCCAATCCGTCGCCGTGGCAAAGGCGGTGATGTGGAGCGCGCAATTGGTGATCCTCGATGAACCGACCGCGGCACTGGGCGTGGCCCAAACTCGTCAAGTGCTTGAACTGGTGCGCCGCCTCGGCGAGCAAGGGCTCGGAGTCATCCTGATCTCCCACAACCTTCACGACGTCTTTGAGGTGGCCGACCGCATCGTCGTGTTGCGGCTCGGTCAGAACGTCGCAGAGTTTGATCGGCGAAGTGTCACGCAGACCACCGTCGTTGAAGCAATCACCGCCGGCGGCCTCTCCGCCGTCCCCGGCCAGAATGAGGAGACCGCGTCGTGAGCGCTGCACCTGTCACCAACACAATGACCTTGGTCCCGGAACCAGTAACCCTCCGCCAGTACGCTCGCAACTGGTTCATGGGTTTGCGCAACGGCGAATTGGGCGCCCTGCCCATCGTTATCGGGCTGCTCGTGATCGCCGTCGTGTTCCAGTCGATGAACAGCAACTTCCTCACGGCAGGTAACTTCGTCAACCTCATGGTGCAAGGCGCCGCAATGGCGACCATAGCCATGGGCGTAGTTTTCGTACTGTTGATCGGTGAAATCGATCTCTCACTCGGATACGTCTCCGGGGTGGGTGCGGTGCTCACGGCCCTGTTCTTACTGCCGGATGGCGCTCAACTCCCCACCGGGGTGGCCCTTGTCGGTGCCGTCTTCGCGGGCGCTCTCATCGGTCTATTGCACGGCCTGCTGATAACGAAGCTAAAGATCCCGTCCTTTGTCGTGACCCTTGCCGGATTCCTCGGCTGGAACGGTGTGGTCTTGCTGCTCATCGGCAGTCGTGGATCCATCATCATTCAAGACAAGACCGTCGTCGGCCTCGCGAGTGAATTTCTGTTGCCCGCTGTTGCGTGGGGGCTGTTGGCGCTCTGTGTACTCGCCTACGCCGCAACACAACTGGTGCAGCGTGCCCAGCGCCAGAAGAACAACCTTGCGGTAGACCCGCTGTCGATCATTGTGTTGCGGGTCGGAGCGCTCGCAGTGTTCGGTGGGGCAGTCGTTCTCGTGTCAAACCTCAGCCGCGGAATCCCCTACGTCTTCGTGTTGGTGGGGGTGCTGTTTCTTCTCTGCACCTTCGTTCTCACCCGCACGAAGTTTGGAATCTGGGTCTACGCCATCGGTGGCAGCATCGAAGCGGCTCGCCGCGCGGGAATCAACACCGACCGGGTGCGCATCGCATGCTTCATGATCTGTTCGTCACTGGCGGTGACCGGCGGGATCATCCTGTCCTCGCGGCTGCGCTCAGTCGACAGCAACGCAGGTGGCGGTTCACTGTTGCTCTACTCAATTGCGGCGGCAGTAATCGGCGGAACCTCGCTGTTCGGTGGCCGAGGCAGCGCCCGTTCGGCGATCCTCGGCGCCCTCGTCATCGCCGCGATCGACAACGGGCTTGGTCTGCTGGGTCTCGGGTCCGGACAGAAGTTCGTGATCACCGGGCTCGTGCTTCTTGCAGCCGTTGCCGTTGATGCACTCTCCCAGAAGGGCCGGGTTCGAGCCGGCAAGGGTTGACCGAGGACGGGGGCCTTTGGTCGGGCGCTGTTCTGGGGCGGCAGCTGCGGTGATCTCGGTGACTCCTTCACCGAGATCACCGCAGCTGCGAACGCGCCTGCCAGAATAGGGCGCACAGACAACGAGTCCGCAGAACGAGGAGAGCAGCCATGAGCGGTCCGGTCAGCATTACTCGCACCTTCAACGCGACGCCCGAGCAAGTCTTCGGCGCGTGGACCACTCCGGCAGCTTTCGCCGTGTGGTTCGGCACTGCCGCGCTCGCGGTCAGCGACGTAAAGATGGACGTTCGTGTCGGCGGAGCGTGGAAGGCAACAATGCAGCTGCCAGACGGTAGCCTCAAATACTGGCTCGGCGAGTACACCGAAGTGGACGGCCCGAGCCGTCTCGCCCTCACAATCTCCGATGAACCGTCCGAACCGGCTGGCGACGCTGTCACCGTCGACATCACCGCGGTCGAGAACGGGACCGAGATGACGATGGTGCAGTCAGCGGAAGGCTTCGACGACGCCGGAAAGGCTGCGGTCATCGCCGGCTACACCGCCTTCTTCGATGACATGGAGAAACTGCTCGCCGGTTAGTCCCGGCCGGCGAACCGGCGCCACCCTAGGCTACTCCCGCACCGAAACTGTCACGGTGAACTTGCTGTTGCGGCCGGCCTGGCGGGTGGGGCCAACGGTGCGGTTCAGGTAGTCGCGATACCCGAGGTGGGTGTTGAAAACCACCCACAGTTCGCCGCCCGGTTTGAGCACGCGGCGGGCGTCAGCCAGCATCCGCAGGGCAACGCCCGCGTGCACGGTGGCGCCGCTGTGGAAGGGCGGATTGCAGACAATCAGATCAGCACTGGCTGTCGGCCGTTCGGTGAGGGCATCTTCACGCACGGCCTCAACGCGGGCTCCGACACCGTTGGCGTCGGCCGTTTCGCGGGTCGATGCTACGGCGGCGGCGGACTGGTCAATCGCCACAATGGCGAGATCGGGGCGGGCGAGAGCGAGCGACGTGGCGAGCACTCCGGTGCCGCTGCCGAGGTCGATCGCGGTGGCGGCATCCGGCTTCATCTCGGGCAGGAAGGTCAGCAGAAAACGCGTGCCGATGTCGAGAGCGGCGCCGGCGAACGCGCCACCGTGGGCGCTGACCGTGAGTTCGTCAACGGGAAGCTCAGGCTCGCGCAAGACCGACGTCGTGGGAAAACGCAGTTCGCTGTTGTCGTGCCCAATACCGAACGCGGTCAGGGTGCGCGACTTCTGCCGTGCGCGCCCCGCATTCACCTCATTAAAGGAACGGCCCAATACCTCGTTCATTGCGAGCGTCATGTGCTTGATGCGGCCACCCGCAATCACCGTCACATCGGGGGCAGCGTACCGGGCAATCGCCTGGGCCCACTCGTCGAGTTCGGCAAGGATGCGCGGCAACTGCATCAGCACCACGCGCGCACCCGCCAGCAACGATGCATCGAGCGGGTGCGATTCGTAATGAATAGAGAGGTCGCCCGCATTGGCGGCCAGCGCCAGCTCAGACACGAGAGAATCCTGAAAGACGCGGATGCCGCGGCACCCTGCCAGCGTGGCTGCTCCGAGGGTGAGCGCCCCATAGTTGTCACCCATTACTACTAACTCGCCGGGCTGCAAGCCCTCGAGCCGGGCCGCGGCCTCATCGAGGACGAGACGGTCGCTGGCATCCACCGCAAAAAGGTTGGGGGCTTCCACGTCGGGCCAGCGTCGCAGAGTGGCGAACAAGTGCTCAGACATGGGGAACTCTTTCAGTGGCGCGACACCGCCACCAGCAGGTGCAGCGATGCCCCCAGCGTAGCCGAGCCCGTTAACGCAGAGCGCGAGCAGCCCCGGCACTAGTGGGGCGGCTCGCTCACGGGAATCTAGTTGTAGCCGCGCGTGATGTGGGGCTCGTCAATGCACAGAGAACACTCCTCTAGATGCGCCGACGGGATGCAGTTGCACATTAGCTGTTAGGAACGAGCGTGTACTTAGTGGAGAGGTACTCGTGGATGCCTTCGGAGCCGCCTTCGCGACCGATGCCGGACTGCTTCACGCCGCCGAAGGGGGCGGCCGCGTTGGAAAGCACGCCCACGTTGAGGCCCATCATGCCGGTGTCGAGAGCATCGATCATGCGGTTTCCGCGAGCAAGGCTCTCGGTGAAAACATACGAGACGAGACCATATTCGGTGTCGTTCGCGAGGCGCACACCTTCCGCCTCGTCGGTGAACTCCACAATGGAGACAACCGGGCCGAAGATTTCTTCCCGCAGGATGTCGCTGTCGGCGGGAACGCTCGACACGATCGTGGGCTCATAGAAGCTTCCATCGCCCTCGACGCGCTTGCCGCCGGAGACGAGAGTCGCGCCACGTTTCACGGCATCCTGAACCAACTCGTCGGCCTTGTCCACGGCCTTGTCGTTGATGAGCGGGCCAATGTTGACGCCATCTTCGGTGCCGCGACCGATCTTCATGTCGGCGACGCGAGTGGCAATCTTCTCGGCGAACTCGGCGGCAACCGAGCGGTGCACGATGAAGCGGTTGGCGGCGGTGCAGGCCTGGCCGATGTTGCGGAACTTGGCCGCAATCGCGCCGTCTACCGCCTTGTCGAGGTCAGCATCGTCGAAGACGACGAACGGGGCGTTGCCGCCGAGTTCCATCGACGTGCGCAGAACATTTTCGGATGCCTGCCTGATGAGAGCCTTGCCCACCGGCGTGGAGCCGGTGAACGAGAGCTTACGCAAACGCGAGTCGGCAATGATCGGCTCGGATACTTCGGGGGAGCTCGTGGTCGTGACAACGTTGAGCACGCCGGCGGGGAGGCCGGCCTGTTCGAACAGCTTCGCCAAGAACAGGGTGCTCAGCGGGGTGAGTGCTGCGGGCTTCACGACGACTGTGCATCCGGCGGCCAGCGCTGGCGCAATCTTGCGCGTCGCCATCGCGAGGGGGAAGTTCCAGGGCGTGATCAAGAAGCACGGACCCACCGGACGCTGCGACACGACCATGCGACCGGTGCCTTCGGGGGTGTTGCCGAATCGACCCGAGATGCGCACGGCCTCTTCGCTGAACCAGCGCAAGAACTCGCCACCGTAGGTGACTTCACCGTTGGCCTCGGCAAGCGGCTTGCCCATCTCGACCGTCATCAGCAGCGCGAGGTCATCACGGTGCTCCTGCACGAGGTCGAAGGTGCGGCGCAGAATCTCGCCACGTTCACGAGCCGAGGTCGCAGCCCACGAATCCTGAGCGGCAACCGCAGCGTCGAGAGCCCGCATGCCGTCCTCAGCCGACGCATCCGAGATGCTGCGGATGATCTTGCCGGTAGCGGGGTCGGTCACGTCGAGCGTCTTGTCGCCCGAAGCGGCTACCCACTCACCGCCGATGAACAACTGGTTCGGCACGGCCTCAAGAAGCTGGGTTTCGGTGGAGTTCGTCATACGGTGTGCACCTTTCGTGGTGGGAAATTGAAGCTATGCCTTGGCGAGGGCGTCGCGGATGACGTCGAGTCCGTCAGCAATCAGTTCATCTGAGATCGACAGCGGGGGCAAGAAACGGATGACGTTGCCATAGGTTCCGCAGGTAAGAACGACAACACCGGCGGCGTGCGCTGCAGCCGCAATCTTCGAGGTTAGGGCCGCGTCAGGCTCTTTCGTGGTGGGATCGACGAGTTCCAAGGCGATCATGGCGCCACGGCCACGAACATCTCCGATGCGGGGGTCGCCGGCGCGGAGTCCGTTGAGGCGACCACGGAAGGCGGTTCCGATCTCGCGGGCACGCTCGACGGCGCCTGATTCTTCGAAAGTGCGGATGGTGGCGAGTGCCGCGGCGCAGGCGATGGGGTTTCCCCCGTAGGTTCCGCCGAGCCCACCGACGTGAGCGGCATCCATGACGTCGGCACGGCCGGTGACAGCCGAAAGCGGGAGGCCGCCGGCGATGCCCTTGGCGGTGACCATGATGTCCGGAACGAGGTTCTCGTGGTTGGACGCGAAGAGGTCTCCGGTGCGGGCGAAGCCGGTCTGCACTTCGTCGGCGATGAAGATCACATCATTGGCGGTCGCCCATTCGGCAAGTGCTGGGAGGAATCCGGGGGCCGGCTCAATGAAGCCGCCCTCACCCTGGATGGGCTCGATGATGATCGCGGCGAGGTTGCTGGCGCCGACCTGCTTCTCGATCTGCAGGATGGCGCGGGCCGCGGCATCCTCACCGCTGATTCCGCCATCCCGGAACGGGTACGACATGGGGGCGCGGTAGATCTCTGACGCGAACGGACCGAAGCCGCTCTTGTAGGGCATCGACTTGGCGGTCAGGCCCATGGTGAGGTTGGTGCGACCGTGGTACGCATGGTCGAACGCCACAACGGCCTGCTTGCCGGTGAAGTACCGGGCGATCTTGATCGCGTTCTCGACGGCTTCGGCGCCCGAGTTGAAGAGCGCGGTGCGCTTCTCGTGGTCCCCGGGGGTGATCTCGTTGAGCTTCTCGGCGACCTCGATGTAGCTCTCGTAGCCGTTGATCATGAAGCAGGTGTGGGTGAACTGGGCGACTTGAGCGGTGACGGCGTCGACAACGGCGGGTGCCGAGTTTCCGACACCGGTCACAGCGATTCCGGAACCAAAGTCGATGAGAGTGTTGCCGTCGATGTCACGAACGACTCCGCCGCCTGCTGCTTCGATGAAGACCGGCAGCGTGATGCCGATGGCGGCGGCAACTGACTGCTTCTTGCGGTCGAGGAGCTCGAGCGAGCGTGGTCCGGGAATTGCGGTGACGAGCTCACGCTTCTGCGGGAGGGTGGGGCCGCCGATCGGGGCCGTGGGGGCAAGTGCGGAAGTAGTCATGGCCACCGATCCAATCTGTAGGGAAATTGTTTGGTTCAATCTAGTCCGCGGGCCTGCGGCACAAAAGGCACAAAGTGGCAGGGATCCCAGCAAATACTGACAGAATGGCAGCAGGAGGATTGCTATGCCCACACCCCTCGCCGAGATCATCGCAACCGAGCATCTCGCGCTTCGCCCGCTCACCAGTTACGAGACTTTCGAGCGCTCTGTCACGTGGGTGCACAACTCCGATCTCGACGACCCGACGCCATTTGTTTCCGAAGGCCAACTGCTGCTCACAACGGGTAGTCAATTCGTCGTTGGTGCCGATTCGACCGCGACCCCCGACTTTGTTTCCTACGTCGCTCGGCTGGTCAGTGCCGGTGTGGCCGCCATCGGTTTCGGCACTGAAGTGATCACCCACGGAGTGCCAGCCGGGCTCGTTGCGGCCTGTACCACCGTCGGGCTCCCGATCTTCGAAGTGCCCTACCGCATCCCATTCATCGCCATCAGTCGTCTCGTCGCCGACAACGAAGCCGAACAAACCCGCGCCGAATTCGACCGCGCTCTCGCCGCCCAAAATGACATCGCTCGGGCCGCCGTGGGCAAAGGCCGCCTGAGCGCCGCCGCAATTAGCGCCGCCGAACACCTGAACTGCCGGGTGTGGATCTTCGACGCCGACGGCGAGCTCGTCAATGAACCGGATCGCGACAGTCAGGCGAGACGAACGCTGAATGCCTCGTCCAGCATCCGTCCAGCGGTCACTGACCTGCTGGGTCGTGCCCGCCGCGCCCGCGTCGCCGACAACACGCACGGCGAATACCGCGTCGTGCAAACCCTCGGCTCGACCGGGAGGCTGTGCGGCGCAATCGCCTGGCAGCGCGCTACCGAATTTGGGGCGCTCGATCGTTCCGTGATGACGGTCTTGGCGGCGCTCGCCGAAGTGTCACTCGAAAAGACCGAAGATCTTCGAGTCGGTCACCGCGCAATTATGGAGCAGCTCTTCCAACTTTTGAAGGATGGCAGGGTTGCGAGCGTTCGTCGCGCGGTGCAGGTCGCCGGAATCGAACTACCCGTCGAGCGATTCGCGGTAGCGGCCCTTGACCTCGGCGAAACAAGTGCGACAGTGCGTGATGTTCTGGAGCGACGGGCGGCCCGAGCCGCCAGCCGCATTTTCGCGGTCGCTGATGGTCGGCATCTGCTCGTGCTGATCGATTCGAAGCAGCTCACCGCCGAGCGCCGGTTTTTCGAGAGCAGCAATCTCACGGTAGGGCTCTCGGCTGAGGTTGGCTGGGGCGAGCTCACCGCAGCGATCACGCAAGCGGTGCGTTCCCTGGAGGCTGCGCCTGCCGGTTCGATCACCGAGTTCGCCAGCCTGGTTGGAGAGAGTTTTTTTGGTCTGCTCGCGTCAAGTTCCGTTGCCGATATTGCCAACGCGCGGCTTGGCAGCGTGCTCGGTTCCCCCAACGGCCTCGCGCTGCTGCGCAGTGCGCAAGTGTGGCTTCGGCACAATGGGCAGTGGGACCCGGCGGCACGAGAATTGGGCATCCATCGACACAGCGTCAAGACGCGGATGCAACGGCTCGCCGAGCAGACCAATCTGAGCCTCGATACGTTCCAAGGACGCGCCGAATTGTGGGCGATGCTGGCGGCGATTGACCTCAATGACACTGCCCAACCAACCTGACCGGATGAGTTCAGTAAGAACTCTGACTTCCACGTTTTAGGCTTTCGCATGTAGCCTACGAACAATTCTCGGCGGCGTCGCCGGTCCTTTTCGAGCAGCGAGGAACCTCTTATGAAGACCTTTCAAGTGATTAATCCGTACACCGGTGAAGAGGGTGTGAAACACCCCGCAGCCACCGACGAGGCCATCGAGCAGATGGTGGCCGCAGCATACTCCGAATATGCCGGCGGAATGGGTCGTGATCAGGTAAAAGAGCGCGCAGCCATTGTTTCCAAGGTTGCCGACCTTCTCGTTGAACGTGCCGCTGAGTTTGGTGAGATCATCGTTCGCGAAATGGGAAAGCCGCTGGCCCAAGCCGTGGGTGAAGTGGAGTTCTCCGCCGACATCTTCCGCTACTTCGCTGACAACGCCGAGGAGTTCTTGGCCGACGAGCAGATTCCCGCCGGCGCTGGCACCGCGTGGATCCGCAAGAGCCCCATTGGCCCAATTCTGGGCATCATGCCGTGGAATTTCCCGATCTACCAGATCGCGCGCTTCGCCGGCCCCAATATGCTGCTCGGGAACCCGGTCCTGGTGAAGCCTGCACAGCAGTGCCCCGAGTCATCGGCGGCGCTTGAGAAGCTGATTCGTGACGCCGGTTTCCCCGTCGGCGGATACCAGAATGTGCTCGCTGACAACGACCAGATCGCAAAGATAGTTGATGACCCCCGCATTCAGGGCATCTCGCTCACGGGGTCCGAACGCGCGGGAAGCATTGTTGGTGCAGCAGCGGGGGCAAACCTCAAAAAGAGCGTGCTCGAGTTGGGCGGCTCAGACCCGTTCATCCTGATGTCAACCGACGACATGGATGCCACCGTGCAGGCTGCGGTCGACGCCCGTATCGACAACAACGGTCAGGCCTGCAACGGGGCAAAGCGGTTCGTCGTACTTGACTCGCTATACGAAGAGTTCGCCGACAAGTTCAGCGCCGCGATGAGCGCGATCACCGTGGGTGACCCGATGAACGACGACACAGAACTTGGGCCGCTGTGTTCCGTGGCCGCAGCCGTAACGTTGGAAGAGCAGGTTGCTGAAGCCGTTGCCGCCGGCGCGACTCTTCGGGTGGGAACCGGAAAGCGCGATGGCACGAAGTTCGCGCCTACCGTGCTTGAGAACGTCAGCCCAGAAAACCCGGCCTACACCGTCGAATTCTTCGGTCCAGTGGCTCAGCTCTACCGCGTGAGCAGCGAAGAAGAAGCCCTTGTGCTGGCCAATGCGACGCCATTCGGTCTCGGTTCCTACGTCTTCACGACCGACGCCGAGCAGGCCGACCGCATTGCTGACGGGATTGATGCGGGCATGGTCTACATCAACGAGGTCGGTGCGGATGCTCCCGAGCTGCCGTTTGGTGGAGTCAAGAATTCCGGCACCGGTCGTGAGCTCGGCTCCACCGGCATCGACGAGTTCATGAACCGCAAGCTGGTCAAGCGCCCCTAGCGTCAGAGTTACACAGGCCCCGATCGTGCTGCGCTCTGCTAGCACGGTCGGGGCCTCAGCGTGACGGGAGATCTTCCCCCGCCTCGTATGCCGTTATCGTTATGCATCCTCGGCGAGGGCGCGTGCCGCCGCAGCTTCGGCGGTGCGGCCGAGCTTCTCGAGGCTTTCGGCGAGATCGTACGCGGTGAGTTGACGCAGGCGCTCGTGGTCGACCGCCTGATCCATCACGGACTGCAGCACGGCTACCGCTTCGTCATGGCGACCCTCACCGGCGAGAACGCTGGCGACAAAACGCTCGCAGTTGGCGCCAGCTAGGGGGTCTCCCGCAGCCCGGTATTCGTCGGAGGCGGTGAGCGCGAGCGCGACCGCTTCTTTTGGCCGCCCGAGACTGGCGAGTGCCCGCGCCTTGGAATCTGTCACGTCGGCATGCAACCAATCGGCGTCGTGCTCGGAGGCCAGCGCAAGAACCTCGTCGAGAGCCACCAGCCCATCGGCGTTGCCTGATTCTGCCGCAGCGCGACCCGACTGGTGGAGCACGCGCACCAACAGGTTGAGGTTTTCTGGGGTGGCACGAGCGTGGTCGACCGCGCTAGCGAGCAGTGCTGCGGCAGCCTCGTTGTCACCGTGCTGCGCGTGCAGGCTCGCGCTGTCAGCGAGCGCGCGTGCCGCGCTTTGGGTGTCTTCGCCTTCGAGGTAGAGCGCGGTGGCGGTTTCCCACGCGCCGACCGCTGAACCGGGTTCGTCGGCAGCCACAAAGCCGTGCCCAAGCCAGAACAGGGTCTCACCGCGGCTGCCAGGAGGTGCACCGGCAGCGGTCTCCTCTTCGTATAGCGAGAGCAGAATGTCGATGGCTTCCGCCGATTCGCCACCCCGCACGAGTGCTCGACCGAGAGCGTAGCGGGCACCATCGGTGTCGATCTCGAGGCGTTGAGCATAGCGAACACCGAGGCGGAATCGACTAGCGGCATCCGTGAACTCTTCCGCTTCGTCGTAGAGGCGACCAGCGAGGATCGTGGTGTCGTGCAGCGGCCCGGCGGCACCGATGGCGTGGGCGCAGTCGGCCGCGGCGTCGGCACTCTTCGCTCCGGCGGCGAATTGACCGGCGCTGCCCAAGATGCGCGCGCGCAAGGAGTGCGCGTGGGCAAGGACACCACGATTAGATGACGACTCGATGAGGTCGTCGAGGTAGCCGAGCGCACGGTCGGCGTCTCCTGTAGTGGCCGCAAGGTCGGCGAGGTATCGAAGCGCGTGGCCGCGCAGAAGAGGAACGTTGCCGGCTTCGGCGTGAGCGAACGCGCTAGCGGCGAGTTCCGTCGCAGCCGATAGATCGGGTTCTTCGCTGCGGAGGATGAGACTCAACAGCGACAACTCGAGATCAGCAACTTGCGCTGGGGCGAGTTCGGTCGATACGTTCACGGCAACGCGCAGCGCATCGAGATCGTCTTGTTCTGCCCGACCAAATAGCGATAGCCCCAGCAGTTCTTCGAGCGACGCTTGAGCAACATCGCCGTGCTCGCGCAATGCAGGGATTCGCTCGGCCAATGCTGCTTGTGCAGCGTCGAGATCGCCGGTAGCCACGAGCCCCGCGATCAGCGCGCTGAGGGCAGCAGTGCGTTGGGTGCCCTCGGCCAAAGCTGCCGCCTTGCGGGCGGCGGGGATCGCGGTGGGGAACCAGCCAATTGCGGTCAGTTCCTCGGCGCGTAGCACCCAACCCGCGGCATCCGTCGGTTCGTCGTCGGCGACAGTGGTGAGACCAAGAGTCTCACTCGTGAGAGTCAGCGGAAAGCGCTCGTACTCCAATTCCTTGGCCTTGTGAATGCGCGTGGCGCGGTAGTGGTTCCCAGCTCGTTGGTCGAACTGGTCGCCGATCCGTCGCGCAGCAGCCCAGGTGGCGCTGGCGAGTTGTTCGGCGGTCCAGGGGCCTTCGTGCGTTCCGAAAAGCTCAACGAGTTCGCTGCTCTCGGCACCCCTGACGCTCTGCTCTCCGAACCCGGCGGCGGTCACAGCGTCGAGGAGCACGCCGGCGGCGACAAGCCCGGCGAACTGCCCGTCAGCGTTGAGCTGGTCGTGAATGAACCAGGGAAGGTGGCGTTCGAGCATTGCTAGGCCGCGTGCTTCGTTGCCGGTCACAGCGCAGAAGATGAGGTGGTTGGCGACGATCCCTAGGTTGTCGGGGTTGTCCCTAGCGAGCGTGTAGCTGCGGAAATGGGCTGCCTTGGCATCCTCGAGACGCCCGGCGCGAAGGTAGGGCAGCAGGGCGCGCGAGAGGGCATGTTCGGGTTCGTCTCCACAGTTGTAGCCACCTTCAATGAGCTCGTCGAAAAGCACAATGGCTTCTTCATCGCGGCCAATTTCAGAAAGGAACCCGCTGGCATCGCTGCGGACGCACGCGTCGCAATGGCTGTAGTCGTCGCGGGGGGAAGCGATTAGTTGGGCGCGCAGTTTTTCGGCCTGCTCGAGTTCGCCGAGACGCCAGGCGCTGGCGAACTGGGAGGTCAACACTCCGCTCTGGCCGATACCGGCGTCGCGGTAGTGCGATTCCATGTCCGCGAGGGCACCCGCAATGTCGTCGGTGCCGAAGATGGGAGAACTTGCCAGCGTGGTGGCAATCCACTTGAACTGCCACATCAGTCCCGCACCACCGTTGGACACGTCTTCCGGAAAGCGCACGGGGTCGGAATCATGTTTGGCCAGGCACCACGCAAACGACGACAGCAGGGTCTCGGTGTCTCCGAGCATGTTTGCGGATGCCGAGAGCCGAACGCGCGCGCGATACTCGAGCTCTTCGTCGCCGATTTCAACAGCAAGCGCGATTGCTTCATCGACGCGAGCGCGCTCTTCTGCGCCAAACGCCATGGAGTCGATTTCGCTGAACAGTTCTTGGATGCGGGCCACGCTCATAGGGCGGAACTTTCTGGGAGGTTATCGCCAAGAGCAACGCTCATGGCGATGAGATCTGACAGGGAATTGGTCATCATGGCGCGGTCATGCACGGTCAGGGGGCGTTGGCTGGTGAGCAGCGCTTGCACGTACAGCAGCTCGACGGTGCGAGAAAAAACGGCATCGTCCTTGAGCGTAGCGAGGGTCGTAACGACGGGGTTGTTCCAGTTGAGACACAACCGGGCCATGGCCTTGTTGGTGTCTTCATTGGTGAGGCGTTCCTCCGCGAAGGCATCGATCTTGCCGAGTACCTCTTTCCACAGCCCCGGCTTGCTGATCTCGCGCGCCGCGCGGCGGTCAATGGAACGCAAGACTTCTGGGTCGGCCAGGTAGAGGCCCGTGACCTCAACGGCGGCGACTCCACGCACGACCACGGAGCAGCTGGCATCGGCGAGCACGGCGCTTGCCCGATCTTCCAGTTGCGCGACGATACTGCGTGCCTCGAGCGGGGGCACCTCCAAGAAGTCGAGCTCGTCGAGCACGCTCACCCGGTCAACGGTGAGGCCGTCGACAATGGTGGGCAGCAATTGGGCGATCTGGGTGTCGTGGATGTAGCCGCCATTGATGACGGGCCGATCGGGGCTCGCGATGCTGGCGATCTGTCGAAACTCGTCGACGGTTTCGGCATACCGCAGGTGCGTGCGACCGCGAGTGAGGTTCTCTAGCGTCATCCGCCCAAGGGTGGTCTCGACACTCAGCCAGGGGGTGATGAACTTCGCGAGCTCTTCGTCGTGAATAACGAGGGCCTTGAGCGCCAGAGAGTGGATCTGAACAAAGTCGTTCAGTTGTCCCGGATGTCGGGCCGCAAGCTCCAACACCCATTGCCGCAGGACCGCCCCGATCGCCGTGCGGGTGTGCCCAAGGATGTCGTCATCGACGAGCGATTCGCGGCTTGCTGTCGGAGTGAGCGCGGTGCTGTTCAGCACGACGCGCACGAAGAAGGCCCAGTCGGGAACGAGTCCATCGACGCTTTCGCTCAGCAGCATCCGGCCCAGATAGACACTGTTCGTCTGGCGGGTGCCCGGTGGTGGCGCACTGGGGAGAACGTAAGCGACACCGGTTGTGTTGGTGCCGGGCACGCTCAACGGGATAGCAGCGAAGGGCTGAACTCCCACCAGTTCCTGCCCGAATGTCAACAACTCGGTGGGTGAGGAATTGTGCGGGTCGAGGAAGGGCGCATCACGGCTGACTGTCTCGGTGCTGCCGCCGGGCAAATCGACGCGAACCGCCACGGGGAGGAACTCGGCGAAGGTCTTCGCCAAAGACAACACAGTCGGCGTGCTCAGCAGCTCGTGCTGATCAAATCGAGGCTTGAGGCTGACGGTGGTACCGGTGGGCAGATCGCCGTCCAGTTCGCGCACGCTGAACGTTCCGTCGCTGTTTCCAATCCACTCAACCGGCGCCGAGCCGTCAGCGCTTCGTGACTGGATCACGATCTGGTCGGCAACCATGAAACAGCTGAGCAGTCCAATGCCGAACTGGCCGAGGTAGTCGCTGCGCGGGAGATCGAAGATGTCGCGTTTGGAGGAACGTCCGACGGTGGAGAGCAACTCGGTCATCTCGTTCGCGGTGAGCCCGATGCCATCGTCACGAAACTGGAAGGTGTCGTTGCTGTCGCTGAGCGGAGTAATGCGGATGCCGCGGTTTGGGTCGCTGCCGTCGCGTTCGGCGCGTGCAGCCAGCGCATCGCGCCCGTTTTGCAGCAGTTCGCGCAAGTAGACCCGTGGGCTGGAATAAATGTGTTTGCTCAGGAGGTCAACGACCCCGGTTAAATTCACCTGAAACGAGTGCAGGTCGTCTGTGGGGTCGGCATTCACCGTGACAGTCTCTCACTTGATGGGAGTTCTCTGTGGGCGCACGGGGTTCGCCTAGTCAGTGGCGTGGCGCGGGTATAAACTTGAGTCGTATCAACTCAACTTTGTGAAGGGTTTGTAATGGCGAACATGCAGGGTGCCCCAAGTACTGATGAAGAGCAGAAGAGTGCGCTCGAACAGTACGGCGTCAATCTCACGGAGATCGCACGCAGCGGCAAACTCGACCCCGTCATCGGTCGAGATGCCGAAATTCGTCGTGTCAGCCAAGTTCTTACCCGCCGAACAAAGAACAATCCCGTACTGATCGGAGAGCCTGGCGTCGGGAAAACCGCCGTGGTCGAAGGGCTTGCCCAGCGCATTGTTGCTGGAGACGTCGCCGATTCCCTCAAGGACAAACAACTCGTTTCCCTCGACCTGGCCGCTCTCGTCGCCGGGGCGAAGTACCGCGGTGAGTTTGAGGAGCGGCTTAAGGCCGTTCTGAAAGAGATCAAGGAGTCCGACGGCCAAGTCATCACCTTTATTGATGAATTGCACACCCTCATGGGTGCCGGCGGTGGCGACGGCTCGGTGGCAGCCTCCAACATGCTCAAGCCCATGCTGGCGCGTGGGGAACTGCGCCTGATTGGTGCAACCACGCTCGACGAATACCGCCAGTACATCGAAAAAGATGCGGCCCTTGAACGACGTTTTCAGCAGGTATTCGTGGGCGAGCCTTCCGTCGAGGACACCGTCGCAATCCTCCGTGGGCTCAAAGAGCGTTACGAAGCTCACCACAAGGTCACCATTGCCGACTCGGCTCTCGTATCGGCAGCAACCCTCAGCAACCGCTACATCTCAGGGCGCAAGCTGCCGGACAAGGCAATCGACCTGATCGATGAGGCTGCCAGCCGGCTGAAGATGGAGATCGACTCGTCGCCGGTGGAGATTGACCAGCTCAAGCGTGCGGTCGACCGTCTGCGCATTGAAGAACTCGCCCTCAAGAAAGAGAAGGACGACGCCTCAAAAGCACGCCTCGTCAAACTGCGTGAGGATCTTGCCGTTCAGGGCAAGCATCTCGCCGAGCTGGAAGCTCAGTGGAAGCTCGAAAAGTCCAGCCTCACCGGCGTCGGTGACCTCAAGACACGGCTCAACGATGCGCGTATCGAACTCGACCGCGCCATGCGCGACGGTGAATACCAAAAGGCATCCAAACTCAACTACGAAACGATCCCCGCCATCGAGGAGGCGCTCGCCGCAGCCGAAAGCAACGAGCCTACCGGCCCTCGCATGGTGAACGATCAGGTGACGGAAGAAGACATCGCCTCCGTTGTCGCCGCCTGGACCGGCATTCCGGTCGACCGTCTCACCGAGGGCGAGACCGAGAAGCTGCTTCATCTCGAAGCGGAACTCGGCAAAAGACTCATCGGCCAGAAGGATGCCGTTCAGGCCGTCTCCGAGGCGGTCCGCCGCACGCGTGCCGGGATCTCTGACCCGGATCGTCCCACCGGTTCATTCCTGTTTCTTGGCCCCACCGGTGTCGGCAAGACCGAGCTCGCCAAGGCTCTAGCCCAGTACCTCTTCAACGATGAGAAAGCTCTCGTCCGAATCGACATGAGCGAGTACGGTGAAAAGTTCTCCGTTTCGCGACTCGTCGGTGCCCCTCCGGGATACGTCGGTTATGAGCAGGGCGGTCAGCTGACCGAAGCCGTACGTCGCCGTCCCTACTCGGTGATTCTGCTTGATGAGGTCGAGAAGGCTCATCCGGAGGTCTTCGACGTTCTGCTGCAGGTGCTGGATGATGGACGCCTCACCGACGGTCAGGGTCGCACGGTCGACTTCCGCAATGTCATCCTGATTCTGACCAGCAACTTGGGCAGTCAGTTCATCACAGACCAAGAGCTGCCCTGGGATGCCCGCAAGTCTGCCGTCGAAGACTTGGTGCGCAAGTCGTTCAAGCCGGAATTCATCAACCGCCTTGACGACATTGTCGTGTTCCAGCCGCTGTCGACCGACGATCTCAGCCAGATTGTTGAGCTAGACATTGATCGACTAAGTTCGCGGCTGACGGGTCGCCGTCTCGAGTTGGCGGTGACCCCGGACGCTCGCACGTGGCTTGCGGAGCGCGGCTACGACCCGATCTACGGCGCTCGCCCGCTGCGTCGACTCATGCAGCGGGAGATCGACGACAAGCTCGCCAAAGCACTGCTTGCAGGAGACGTTCGGGACGGGGACACCGTGATCGTCAGGGTGGCCGCCGATGGTGATGGATTGCGGGTCTCCCAGCTGGAGCCCACCGCGGAGTAGCCCGTGACTGTGCCGCGAGACTAGAGGAACATGGGTCGATCGTCGTCGTTCTCGGTCTCGATCGCGAGATCGACAACGACGGGCACGTGGTCGCTGGGGCCGTCGCCCTTGCGCTCTTCGCGGTCGATGGAGGCGTCGGTGACGAGATCATCAAAGGCGGGCGAGCCCAGAACAAAGTCGATGCGCATGCCTTCGTTACGGGGGAAACGTAGACGCTGATAATCCCAGTAGGTGTATCCCTCGATGCCGCGACTACGAAGCGCATCGATGAGCCCCACCTCTTCGAAAGCAGCGAACGCTGCACGCTCGGGTGCACTCACATGGGTCTTGCCCTCGAATGCTCCGATGTCCCAGACATCGATGTCGAGCGGAGCGATATTGAAATCGCCCATGAGCGCGAGTGGCTGGTGCGGATTCTCGTTCAGCCACTGTGAGGTTTGGGTTGCCAGATTGGCCAACCATTCAAGCTTGTATGGGTAGTGCGGATTGTCGAGTTCACGACCATTCGGTACGTACAGGCTCCACAACCGTGCGCCCTCGACCGTGACCCCAAGCGCTCGCGCCTCGATGGGCATGGTGCCGTCCTCTAGTGCCGCACCAAACCCGGGCTGGGTTTCAAACCCGACGGTGACCTCATCCATGGGCAACCGGCTGGCGAAGGCAACACCGTTCCATTGATTGATGCCGTGCAGTTCGACGTCATAGCCCGCCTCGGTGAAAGCGTCGAAGGGAAACTGCTCAGGCTTGCACTTGATTTCTTGCATTGCCAGAACGTCGATATCTTCCCGGAGGAGCCAATCGACCACGCGGCCGACTCGAGTTCGAATTGAGTTCACGTTCCAGGTGGCAATGCGCATGGTTCAACGCTAGTAGTTCTACCCCCGGATGGGGCAACGACAGGGGTGTACTGATCAACGTAAAGTCTCAGAGTGCACGAGCGAGCCTTTCATGATGATGTCGCGGAAAAGGCCGACCGCCTCGACCGCCGTAACGCAATAATTGTTTCCACAGTGGGGGTATTTGGCGTCACCGTTGCGGGGGCGTTGCTGGTCCTGACGAACGCCGTCCTCTGAACGGTTTCCTACAGTGGGTATTCTGTAGGGGTGACCGACGCCAAGAAGCAGCTCATTGAGCACATTTCCGCCGATGCCGTTTTCCACGGCGATTTCACCCTGACGAGTGGAAAGAAGGCCAGCTACTACGTCGACATGCGTCGCGTGAGTCTTGACCACCGTGTGGCACCCCTAATCGGTCAGGTAATGATCGACCTCATCGCCGACGTGCCGGACATCGTCGCCGTCGGTGGGATGACGATGGGGGCTGATCCTATCGCCGCCGCCATTCTTCACCAGGGTGCATCCCGCGGCCTCAGCTACGATGCCTTCGTTGTGCGCAAAGAGCCCAAGGATCATGGTCGAGGTCGTCAGGTCGAAGGCCCCGAGCTGGAGGGCAAGCGAGTGATTGTGCTCGAAGACACGTCTACGACCGGCGGTTCGCCATTAGCCGCCATCGAGGCGCTCGAAAAGGTGGGCGCCATCGTCGCCGGTGTTGCCGTCGTCGTTGACCGGGATACCGGTGCCAAAGAGCGAATCGAAGCCGCCGGCTACCCCTACTTCTCCGCCATTGGGCTGGGTGATTTGGGGCTGACTCCGTGACGCCAGGAGGCAACGGCAACGGCAACGGTTTCGACAATGACGAGGGGCGCGAGCCCCAAAAGCCCGCCTTCAACTGGGGGCTGACTCCCGCTGAGCCTGAACCGTCAAAGCCTTCGCCACCGAAAGACCAGGGCTTTCCCCCGCTTCCGGGTGAGCGCTCGAACTCGCAAGAGCCCGAGCAGAAGCCCAAGCAAGAGCCCGTGGAGTCGCAGGCCACGGAAGCGATCAACGTCGCCGATCTTCCCACGGGCGCGATGGATATTGCCGATCTACCTACCAGCGCAATGAACGTCGCGGACCCGGCGACCGTCGCGTTCAACCCCGCAGACGTTCCGACGGCCGCGATCGATGCGCCCACTCGGCGACAACGACGCATGCCCGCGGCCGTGGATCCCTCCCTCGAGGGGGCAACCGAGGTGTTGGGGGCACATTCGCTGACCGGGGCAACGCCAGAAGACGAATCAGTCGAACACGATGCGGTGAGCTCGCTCTTCGGCGAGGATCAGTTCGTTGAGTATGACGACGACACGGTTCGGGCTCAAGTGCCTGCCGTGATCGCTCGACCGAGAGGGCCGCAGCCACCGCGCCCACCGATCCCGCGGGGTCAGGTCATTGCACTGGCGATCGCCGGTGGACTCGTGGCGGCTCTTGCACTCGTCGCACTGTTTCTGGCCGGCGTTAAGATCGGGGAGTCGACCGAAACCACGCCAGTGGCATCGCCCACGCCGAGCGCCGAACCTACTGCGGTTGTGCCGGTGGTGGGTCCCGTCGCTCCCGGCACATACTTGTGGAACGAGCTTGCCGGTGGGGAATGTCTTGAAGCGTTCGCCTCAGCTTGGGAGCAGGAGTATCGGGTGATCGATTGTGCCCAACCGCATGCCGCCCAACTTTTGGCCATCGGCCAGTTTGACGATGCAGTGTCGGATCCGTATCCGGGAGTCGACGAACTCGCGTCGCGCACCGCAGCCCTGTGCTCCAGCGACAACGTGATCGACTTCTCGGCAGCGAAGTCATTCGCGGACCTCGAAGTGGTCGCGAGTTTCGCGCCAACGGCGGAGGACTGGTCAGCGGGGAACCGAGACTATTACTGCTTCGCTACCCGCACAGGTGGCGACGAGCTCACCGAGTCAGTGGCGCAACCCCAGGTGCCGTCCGAATAGTTGCCCTGAGGCCCACCCACCGTGGAACGGCCAGGCCGTGGCAGGCTAGTTCAGCAGGTCGGCAACGCTGTTGAGGACCTCATGCGGGCGGAACGGGTAGCGATCGATCTCCTTCTGATCGCTGATTCCCGTGAGGACCAACACGGTGTGCAGTCCGGCCTCGATACCGGCGACGATGTCGGTGTCCATGCGGTCACCGATCATTCCCGTCGTCTCGCTGTGAGCGCCGATCTTATTCAGAGCAGAGCGGAACATCATTGGATTCGGCTTGCCGACGATATACGGTTCCCGGCCGGTGGCTTTGCTGATGAGAGCGGCAACGGCTCCCGTCGCGGGTAGGGGTCCGTCGGCGCTCGGGCCGGTGGCATCCGGGTTAGTGGCAATGAAGCGGCTGCCGTTTCCGATGAGACGGATCGCCTTGGTGATGGCCTCAAAGGAGTAGTTGCGGGTCTCGCCGATCACGACATAGTCGGGGTCGGTTTCCGTCATGATGAAGCCAGCCTCGTGGAGCGCGGTCGTGATGCCAGCCTCACCGATCACAAAGGCGCTACCGCCGGGAATCTGCTCTTTCAAGAAGTCCGCTGTAGCCAAAGCCGACGTCCAAATGGACGACTCGGGAACGTCTAACCCTGATGCTTTGAGGCGTGCGCTCAAATCGCGAGGGGTGAAGATCGAGTTGTTGGTGAGTACCAGGTAGGGCTTGTCTTCGTCGCGCCACTGTTGCAGCACCTCGGCTGCTCCGGGCACGGGCTGGTTTTCGTGAACGAGCACACCGTCCATGTCGGTGAGCCAGCATTCAATTTCGCCGCGTTCTCTCATGCGCTCATAGTATCGAAAACGGTCTCGGTAGAGAGGCGACCCGCAATGACGTCGATTGCGGCGGGATTCTGTTCGACAAGCATCACACGACGACCCAGCGACTGTGCAACGGCGCCAGTAGTGCCACTGCCGGCGAAGAAGTCGAGCACCCAGTCGCCGGGCTGGCTGGATGCTTGAATGATGCGCCGCAGAATGCCCTCGGGTTTCTGGGTGGCGTAGCCAGTTTTTTCTTTGCCGGTGGGGGAGACGATGGTGTGCCACCAGACGTCGGTGGGGAGCTTGCCGCGCGCCGCCTTCTCGGGTGTCACCAGCCCGGGCGCCATGTACGGTTCGCGGTCTACTTCTTCATTGTTGAAGTAGTAGTTCTTGGGGTTCTTGACGTACACAAGGATGGTGTCGTGCTTCGCTGGCCACTTCTTGGTGGCGCGCGCCCCATAGTCATAGGCCCAAATAATTTCGTTGAGAAAGCTCTCCCGCCCGAAGAGCGCGTCGAGGGCAACCTTCGCGTAGTGCACTTCACGAAAATCGAGATGCAGGTAGAGAGTGCCGCGATCGTCCAGTAGCCGCCAAGCTTCGTGAAGACGCGGTTCGAGAAACTCCCAGTAGTCGGCGAAGGTGTCGTCGTAGGAGTAGAGAACTCCCTTGATGGTGTCGTAGGTATTGCCGCCGAACCCGGTGCGGCCGCCCTCGGCGGATCGCTTGGTGGCAATAGCTTGTCGTGATTGTGTGCGCCCCGTGTTGAACGGCGGATCAATGTAGATCAGCCGAAAACTTTCGTCGGGTAGGCCTTTGATGACGGGAAGGTTGTCGCCGTGCATGACGAGGTCGGGTCCAGTGGGGGTCCAAGGCGACTGCATCTCTTGAGATTAACAGCAGGTGAGCCAGAGCAGACAACGGCGACTATCGTGGGATGGTGACTGAACCGAACCCCAGCGTCGAGCTGTCGACCAACGGGGTGGGGCCGTGGCAGGGCGAATGGCCCAGCGAACCCCACTACGACCCCGTGCTGCTTGAACGCGGCGATAGCCGCAACGTGATCGACCGGTATCGCTACTGGAAGATGGACGCGATCGTTGCCGATCTCGACGAGACACGGCATCCGTTCCATGTTGCTATCGAAAACTGGCAGCACGACATGAACATCGGCTCGATCGTGCGCAGCGCAAACGCGTTCGGCGCCGACACCGTACACATCATTGGTCGTCGGCGCTGGAACAAACGCGGTGCCATGGTCACCGACCGCTATCAGCACGTGATTCACCACACGGATGTCGCTGCATTCGTCGACTGGACCAGAGCAAACGAATTACCGATCATCGCGATCGACAATGTGCCCGGCAGCGTCATCATCGAGACTTTCGACATTCCGAAACGCTGCGTGCTGCTCTTCGGCCAAGAGGGCCCCGGGCTTTCTCCCGAAGCAATCGACGCCGCCACGGATGTCGTGGAGATCAGCCAGTTCGGGTCCACTCGTTCGATCAATGCTTCGGCCGCGGCCGCCGTTGCGATGCACAATTGGATTACCCAGCACGTCAATTTTGCGAAGTAGGGTCGGCCGCGATAAAACACGGGTGCGCTGCCGAGGACTAGTCTGAGGGCACTGTTCTGCAAGGAGTGTGTCTGTGTCTCAACCAGCCCATGTCACCATTGTTGGTGCCGGAATCGTTGGCCTTTGCACGGCCTGGTTTCTTCAGGAGCGCGGCGTCAAAGTCACCGTGCTTGACCGCACCGGTGTCGCCGCAGGTGCGTCATGGGGTAACGCAGGCTGGGTTGCTCCGGCTCTGACCCTACCTCTGCCGGAGCCGTCGATCTTCAAGGTTGGCATCAAGGCTGTTATCGATCCCACCTCGCCCGTGTATGTTCCGGTTGCCGCTAACTCGACCCTGTTGCGCTTCCTCGCCGGTTTCGCGCGTCACTCGACGCCGAAGATGTGGCGCCGAAACATGGTCACATTCGCCGAGATCAACAAGTGGAGCCTCGAATCCTTCGACCGGATGGAAGACGGGGGAGTCTCCGCCGCCCTCAAGCGCGCCGAACCGTTCCTTGCTGCTTTCACCAGCGACGCTGACCGCCAGGTCATCACGCACGAGTTCGATGAGGTCGCGGCCGGAGGCGGACACGTGAGCTTTGAGAAGATCACGGGCGACGAGCTGCGTGAGTTTGAGCCAAGCGTCTCGAAGCGTGTGACGCACGGGCTGCGGGTGGATGGTCAGCGCTTCATCAACCCGCCCTCGTTCATGGAGGTGCTCGCGGCCTCCGTGCGCGCTCGCGGCGCCACGATTGTTGAGGGCGCGAAAGCAACCGGCATCCGCGATCTCGGTGCTGCCGGCGTTGCCGTCGATGTTGAGGGTCAAGACACCGTTCTCAGCAACGAGGTAGTCATCGCCACCGGAACCTGGCTCGGCGATCTCGCCCGCCAGTTTGGTGTGCGACAAGTCGTGCAGTCCGGTCGTGGATACAGCTTCAGTGTGAAGCCGCCCGTGATCCCCACCCACCCCATCTACCTGCCAGCACAACGCGTTGCTTGCACGCCGTTGGGGGACCGGCTGCGAGTGGGCGGGATGATGGAATTCCGATCGGCCGAAGCGCCCGCAGATGCTCGCCGCATCCAGACCATTGTGAATGCCGCGAGCCCCATGTTCGATGGCGTCGACTGGGAGGCTCGTGAGCAAGAGTGGGTCGGCTCGCGCCCCTGCACTCCCGACGGTTTGCCTCTCGTCGGCGGCACGCGCTCGCCGCGGGTGCATGTGGCTGGCGGGCACGGCATGTGGGGGGTCACCCTCGGACCGCTGACGGGTCGAATACTCGCCGACTCCATCACCGGTGGCGACAAACACCCTCTGCTTCACGCCTTCGACCCACTGCGGTAGAGACAGTGCGGCGACGTCTAGCGCTCGCCGTTTGGTCGGTCAGGCTCCGGATCCCGCGGTTGTTCATTGGCCGCACGCACTCGGTCGACAAGTTCCCGCCACGGTCCGACAAGTTCTTGTTCGGGGATCACGGCTGCGTGCGGTTCGCAGTGGATCTCATAGACGTAGCGATCGGGCATCCTCAGTACTGCATGCCGCTCATCCCACGGCAGCTCCGAAATCAGCACGTACCACTGCTCGGGGTCGGGCTGTTCGTCGACGACGACATCCCACTCGACGCGTCGTCCGAGGAGGCCGCCACTGCGCCACACCTTCACCTTCACACGTGCATGGTACCCCCGCAGCCTGCTATTCGGCAGGGGTAATGCCTACGAGTGACCAACCGCCCAGTACCGCGTCGTATTCGGCAGAACCGTGCCCGAAGCGGGCGGTGGTCGCCTGAATTGTGGCGGCCGCGAAATCGCGAAACTCGCTTCGCGGTGTGAGGTAACCGCCTGTCATGGTGTCATACCAAATCTGGCCGGCACGCTCCCACGCAAACCCACCAAGGGTGTTGGCAGCGCTCCAGAATGCACGGTTCGGGATTCCCGAGTTGAGGTGCACGCCGCCGTTGTCATCCGTCGTGACGACGTAGTCATCCAGGTGCCCCGGTTGCGGATCTGCGCCGAGGACGCTGTCGTTATAGGCGGTGCCAGGCGCTTTGAGGGAGCGTAAGGCGCTACCTTCGACCTGACTGGTGAAAACGCCCTCGCCGACCAGCCAAGACGCTTCGGCCGCGGTGTGACCCGCGGCGTACTGCTCGACGAGAACCCCAAAAACATCTGAGACGTGCTCATTGAGCGCACCACTCTGGTTGCGATACACCAGGCCAGCGGTGAACTCCGTGACGCCGTGGGCTAATTCGTGGCCGATCACGCTGAGTGAGCGGGTAAAGCCGTCGAAGATCTCGCCGTCACCATCGCCGAACACCATCCGGGTGCCATCCCAGAAGGCGTTGTCGTAGCGCACACCGTAGTGCACGGTCGCTTCGAGCACTCCAGCGCGGCCATCGATGGAGTCACGTCCGAATGCCTTCCAGAAGAGGGCGAACGTGTGACCTAAGCCGTCGTAGGCTTCCGACACGGAAACATCCCCCGTTTCGGGTTCCCCCCTCACCTCGCACCAACACACCGGGCAGAGTTTCGAGCGTCTTCGCGTCATAAATGGTGCGCCCGATTCTTCCTCGCGTGCGAGGCGCCTGAGAAAAAAGCGACATCGGCGGAAGACCCTGTTCGCAGCGGCCGTGATCGGGGACAAACGAGATCAGTGACTCGCGTGCCGAGTGGGCGGCGCGTTCGAATCGCGGATCCTCGGCCGCGGCGATCCGCGCCAAGAGGAACGGCGGCACTATCGCGCAGAACGCTCGCGGCGAATCTGCGGCAGAGACATGTGACTGCGAGATCCGGAACATGCTCCATGCTCACACGCGCCACTGACGCTGGCGAGGCTGACGCAGGATTCTCATGCAGTCTTCAGAAAACTCCGCCACGCGACAAATTGGCTGCGATCAGCAAAAGTCTGCTCTCGGGTAGACTGAGGTGTAATCCCCCCACATTTTCGAAGGGATCCACCATGCCAGCAATCGTCATCATCGGCGCCCAATGGGGCGACGAGGGCAAGGGAAAAGCAACCGACCTTCTCGGTAGTCGCATCGACTACGTCGTGAAGTTCAATGGCGGCAACAACGCCGGCCACACCGTTGTCGTCGGCAACGAAAAGTATGCATTGCACCTCCTGCCGTCGGGAATCCTCACCGAAGGTGTCACACCGATCATCTCCAACGGCGTGGTCGTCGACATTGAGGTGCTCTTTGAGGAGCTCGATGCGCTCATCGCCCGCGGCGTTGACGTCTCGAAGTTATTGGTGAGCGCCAACGCGCACATCATCACGAACTACCACCGCACCCTCGACAAGGTAACGGAACGGTTCCTAGGCAAGCGTCAGATCGGCACAACCGGCCGCGGAATTGGTCCCGCCTATGCCGACAAGATCAACCGTGTCGGCATCCGTGTGCAGGACCTCTTCGACGAGAACATTTTGCGCCAGAAGGTTGAGGGCGCTCTCGATCAGAAGAACCACCTGCTCGTGAAGGTATACAACCGCCGCGCGATCGAAGTCGATGAGATCGTCACCGAACTGCTGAGCTACGCCGATCGTCTGCGCCCGATGGTGGCCGACACCGGCCTGCTGCTCAACCAGGCACTCGACAAGGGCGAAGTTGTGCTCTTTGAGGGTGGCCAGGCCACGATGCTGGATGTTGACCACGGCACCTACCCGTTCGTGACCTCATCAAACTCCACCTCGGGTGGTGCAGCTACCGGTTCGGGTGTTGCCCCTAACCGCCTTGAGCGCGTCATCGGAATCGTGAAGGCCTACACGACTCGTGTCGGTGCCGGACCGTTCCCGACCGAGCTGTTCGACGAGTGGGGCGACTTCCTGCGCGAGAACGGTTTCGAGTTCGGAACCACCACAGGCCGACCGCGCCGTTGTGGCTGGTATGACGCCCCCATCGCCCGCTACTCGGCGCGTGTTAACGGTGTCACCGACTTTGTGCTCACCAAACTTGACGTGCTCACCGGGCTCAAGACGATCCCCGTCTGTGTTGCGTACGACGTCGACGGTACCCGCCACGACGAGATGCCGGTATCGCAGTCGGACTTCCATCACGCGGTGCCGATCTACGAAGAGTTCCC
>JGI24723J26617_10000394_pt1 | contig 43705 bp, 39 predicted proteins | sample Cruoilmetagenom6_FD_26617 | JGI IMG/M metagenome (IMG submission 26617) | reverse complement strand
CACCGAAAAGGCGTGCGTGATGCACGCAGGGTTAACAATTGATCCGGACGTAAGTTAGTATCCTATTTATGTTTGAAATTTGGAGCGCGTTTTTCACTAAATGCTTCCATTCCTTCTTTTTGGTCTTCTGTCGAGAAAAGCGGATAAAACACACGTTGCTCATAATGAAGCCCTTCTTGAAGGGTTGTTTCAAAGGCCCGGTCCACAGTTTCTTTCGCTGCAAAAACTGACGGACGAGAAAAGCCTGCAATGGTTTCAGCTGTTTTCAAAGCTTCATCTAAAAGTTCATCTACAGGAATGATTCTAGATACAAGACCAGAGCGCTCAGCCTCTTCAGCATCCATCATCCGTCCAGTTAAAATCATGTCCATGGCTTTGGATTTGCCAATAGCCCGCGTCAAGCGCTGCGACCCACCCATACCAGGAATAACGCCAAGTTTAATTTCTGGTTGTCCAAATTTAGCCGTATCAGAAGCAAGAATAAAGTCGCACATCATTGCAAGTTCACAGCCGCCCCCCAAAGCAAACCCAGAGACAGCAGCGATAATTGGAACGCGGCACCGCTCCATAGCATTATGCTGGCCAAAATGATCCGTCATCAACATTTCAATGTAAGATTTTGAGGACATTTCTTTAATGTCAGCACCTGCCGCAAAAGCCCGTTCAGAGCCCGTTATGACGATACAACCTGTATCAGGGTCATCTGCTAAAGTGTTAATATGCCCCATTAGTGTTTCAAGTAATTCAAAGTTTAAGGCATTCAAAGCTTCAGGACGGTTCAACGTTAATAAAGCAACACGGCCCTTTTTCTCAAAAGTTACTGTTGTGCTCATGATAGTGCTCCAATCGTTTGAAATTGCTTTTTTACAGATTACTTATTGTTCAGATGATGAATGATCGCAGAAAAATCAGCCCCGCCCTTGCCTTGATCAACCATTTGTTTGTAAAGGCGTGTAGCATGTTCACCAAGCGGCGTCGCAGCATCAACAGATCCTGCAGCTTGTTGAGAAAGGTCCATATCTTTCAACATCAAAGCTGCAGCAAAACCAGCCTTGTAATCATTGTCAGCGGGGGATTGCGGACCAACACCTGGGACCGGACAGTAAGTATTTACAGACCAACAAGAGCCAGAAGAGGTCGAGACAACATCAAATAAAGCAGATTGTGAAAGGCCAAGCTTCTCAGCCATTGCAAATGCCTCACAAGTTGCAATCATTGAAATGCCAAGCATCATATTATTACAAATTTTAGCTGATTGTCCCGAGCCACCATCACCACAATGAACTGCCTTTTGTCCCATAATTTCAAAATAAGAAGCACCAATATCAAAAGCCTCTTTAGAGCCACCCACCATAAAGGTAAGTGTGCCCGAAGCCGCCCCGCCAACACCACCAGATACAGGCGCATCAAGGCTAAGTATGTCAGCATTACTTGCCATTTCATGTAGAGCTTTTGCGGAGTTCACATCAATAGTAGAGCAATCAATTAACAAGCTTCTCTTTGAAAGTGTGGTCAAAACTGCTTTGGCAACGTCTTGAACAATCTGTCCATTTGGGAGCATTAAAATCACAATTTCGGCAGTCTCTGCGACTTGTGAGTTGCTCACACCAATAGTAAGTCCAACCTTTTTTGCTGTCTCGCATGCAGCAGGCAAAGCGTCAAATCCAGTGACGTCATGTCCAGCTTTAGCGAGGTTCTGAGCCATGGGTAGTCCCATATTACCTAAGCCAATAAAACTAATTNTAGCCATTTCATTCTCCCAAACGAATTCCTGTAAATTGTTTCTTTAAATCTATTAGCTGCTAACCCATTCCTCAGAACCAAGAGGAGCGAATAAAGCATCAAGCTGCTCAGAAGTTACCCCCTCTAAGGTTGGAGGTCGCCATTGAGGAGTATGGTTTTTATCAATGATAATAGCTTTGACCCCTTCATAAAATTCTGAACCTAAGAGAGCGCGGTGCGCAAATCTGTATTCTAAATTTAAACATTGCTCAATTGTGTCAAACGAACGAGCTTGTGAAATTGCAGTGAAAGCTGCCGAAATTGCAATGGGTGAATGGCGTCGTAATAGCTTCAATGTTTTTGACGCCCATTCATTTCCAGCTTCTGCCATAACTGTTATTTTTTTCGCGCATTCTAAAGCAGTCACACCACTAAAACCTTCGGTAATATTTGCCTGTAAATCAGCCAGGGTGCCGTCCGGTGCTTCTGTCGTGAGTTCCGTAATTGCTTTATCTACGTTGGCACCATCAATAAGTAACTCGGTTAATGAAGGCAGTTTATCTGATGGAATGAAATGATCGGCAAAACCGGCGAAAATCGCATCAGCCCCGTTCATGCGGGCACCAGTCATGCCGAGATAAAGTCCTGTTGATCCAGGTGATCGAGAAAGAATATAAGTCCCACCCACATCAGGTAAAAACCCAATACCTGTTTCAGGCATAGCCAACATAGTGTTTTCAGTGACAATTCTATGTGATCCATGCGAAGAGATGCCAACACCACCCCCCATAACAATGCCATTCATGTAAGCAATATATGGCTTGGGATAATTGTGAATAAGAGCGTTCAACTTATATTCTTCACGCCAAAAATTTTGGCCAGGTTGCGGGTCCTCTTTGCCATTTTCATAAAGGTCACGAATGTCACCGCCTGCGCAAAAAGCGCGGTCACCTTCAGCATCAACTATTACGGCCTTGATGCTATCATCCCCAGCCCATGCCCCGAGTTGATCTTTCATTTTATAAGCCATTGGGGCAGTTAACGCATTTAGTGCTTCTGGCCTGTTAAGGTGAAACAGACCAATCGGGCCATCTTGACGAATTATCAGGTCGTTTTCATTACTCATGCCAGTATTACTCATCAACGTGCCTCTTTAATCAGTTGACGAGAAATAATCAAACGCATGATCTCGTTTGTGCCTTCAAGGATGCGGTGAACTCGTAAATCACGCACGATTTTTTCAATGCCATATTCTGATAAATACCCATAGCCACCATGTAGTTGTAGCGCCTGGTCAGCCACTTCAAAACCGGTCTCCGTTGCCTGAGCCTTTGCCATTGCGCACCACATTGTTGCATCATGTGTTTTCTCGTTAAGTTTGCAAGCTGCTTTATAAAGAAGCGTCCTTGCTGCTTCTAAATTCATTTTCATTTCGGCGAGNCGAAATTGTAAGCCCTGGAATTCATTTAATTTTTTNCTAAANGCTTCCCGTTCATTCATGTAAGCAAGAGCCTTGTCAAAAGCTGATTGTGCCCCGCCTAATGAGCACGCCCCAATGTTCAGCCGCCCGCCATCAAGACCAGCCATTGCAATTTTAAAGCCTTCACCTTCGGCCCCTATTAAATTCAGGGCAGGTACGCGGGCATCTTCAAAAATCATGGCGCATGTTGGTTGAACATTCCAACCCATTTTACGTTCATTCGGGCCAAAGCTTAAACCAGGTGTATCTTCCGGCACGATAAGGGCTGAAATTCCATTTGGTCCATCGTCACCGGTCCGCACCATAACGATGTAAACACCAGCAGCACCAGCTCCTGATATAAACTGCTTTTGGCCATTTAAAACAAAATGATCTCCATCACGAACAGCTCNTGTTTTCAGCGCGGCTGCATCTGAACCAGAGCTTGGTTCCGTTAAGCAGTAAGCGCCGATTAAATTCATAGAACAAAGCTCTGGCACCCACTTCTGTCTCTGTTCGAGAGTACCAAATTTATCGATCATCCAGGCAGTCATATTATGAATAGAGATAAAAGCTGAAGTTGCAGGGCATCCAGTTGCCAGGGCTTCAAAAATAATCGCCGCATCAAGACGGCCCAAACCAGAGCCACCAACANCTTCATTGACATAAATTCCAGCCATGCCAAGCGGTGCAACCTCTTTAATCACATCAACCGGGAAATGCTTGTCTGCATCCCATTGCACAGCATGAGGCGCTATNTTGTCGCCAGCAAAACTTAACGCCAACTCTTGCATGGCTAATTGCTCTTCGTTTAAATCAAAATTATCCATAAGGGCATGCCTGTCAGTTTTAGCGTTTAGTTAAAGCGCTCTCCCTTGCTTTAAGAGTTTAGGAGAAAGAAACAAAGCAAGGGGAAGCTAATTGTGGGGAGCGGTTAGTCCATAGTTGGAATAACAAACTCGGCACCTTCTTTGATGCCAGATGGCCAACGCGACGTGACAGTTTTTGTTTTTGTGTAGAAACGGAAGGCATCCGGGCCATGCTGGTTCAAATCACCAAATCCAGATTTTTTCCACCCACCAAATGTGTAATAAGCAAGCGGCACTGGAATAGGTACGTTAACACCAACCATGCCAACATTAATGCGAGAGGCAAAATCACGGGCCGTGTCTCCATCTCGTGTGTAAATTGAAACACCATTGCCAAATTCATTTTCCATCGGTAGGCGAATGCCATCTTCATAATCTTTCGCCCGCATAACGTTGAGCACTGGGCCAAAAATTTCTTCTTTATAAATGTCCATATCAGTTGTGACATTGTCAAAGAGACAAGCTCCAATGAAATTGCCATTTTCATAGCCTTGCATGCTAAAATCGCGGCCATCAACCACCAAATCAGCACCCTGTTCAACTCCAGAGTTAACAAGACCAAGCACACGATCACGCGCAGCTTTCGTAATAAGCGGGCCAAAATCAGCAGCATCACCATCTGTGTAAGGGGCAATTTTTAGTGCTTCCACACGAGGTTTTAATTTAGCAATTAGTTCATCACCTGTTTTCTCACCAACAGCCACAGCCACTGAGATCGCCATGCAGCGCTCACCAGCAGCACCATAGCCAGCGCCAATAAGGGCATCAGCAGTTTGGTCAAGGTCAGCATCTGGCATAATGACCATATGGTTTTTGGCACTACCAAAACATTGTACCCGCTTACCATTAGCACAGCCTCTTGAGTAGATATATTCAGCAATTGGTGTAGAGCCAACAAAACCAATTGCAGAAATATCTTGATGATCAAGAATTGCATCAACAACTTCTTTATCACCGTTGACGACATTTAAAATGCCTTCTGGTAATCCGGCCTCAAGCATCAGCTCGCCAAGCATAATCGGCACAGTCGGGTTGCGCTCGGAAGGTTTGAGAATAAATGCATTACCCGCAGCAATAGCTGGACAAAATTTCCACATAGGGATCATGGCAGGAAAATTAAAAGGTGTAATACCAGCTACAACACCAAGCGGTTGGCGCATTGAATAAATATCAATATTGGGTCCGGCGCCTTCAGTAAATTCACCTTTCAATAAATGCGGAGCACCAATGCAAAACTCAGCCACTTCGAGACCGCGAATAACATCACCCTTCGCATCAGGCATTGTTTTACCATGCTCACGGGATAGTGCCTCAGCCAGTTTATCCATATTGCGATTTAGTAAGTCTACAAATTTCATAAGCACGCGCGCACGTTTTTGCGGGTTAGTAGCCGCCCAAGCAGGTTGAGCTTTTTTTGCACTCTCAACAGCTTCAGCTAATTCAAGTGTGCTTGAAAGAGCAACTTTGGCAATGACTTCACCTGTTGCTGGGTTAAAAACATCGCCAGTTCGGTTTGAGGTGCTAGGAACTTGTTTCCCGCCAATCAGATTTCCAATTTCAGTTACCATAAGGACAGTCTTTCATTTCGTTTAAATCGATGAGAGTTAATTCTTTTCAAGAATACCATGACAGATCCGTTGGTGGTAGCAGAGTAATTTATTGATTGTATTCAATTACACTTCATACCAGCTTGGACATGATTAGACTTAAGTGTACAAATAGATTTGATTGAGCGAAAGTGCTTAGAATGCGCTATCAGTTGTGCAAAAATTCACAAGTAGGGCTAACCGTGATAAAATGAGGCAAGAGTATATGGTTTGTAAGCTCTTAAAGTTTGTAAATCTAAGAATTACTAATAACTGACGCCAGGCTGGAGTTTGTAAATGTCATTGAATTGGAACGATTATCGCTTCTTTCTTGCTGTGGCACGGTCTGGCCGCTTAAGCGTTGCAGGGCGGCAATTAGGTGTTGATCATGCCACTGTAGCCCGCAGAATAAAATCTTTAGAAGAAGCTCTGAATATCGTTTTGTTTGATCGCGCACCGACGGGGTATAGCCTCACAAGAGCCGGAGCTGATTTAATACCTTTCGCCGAGCGAATAGAAAGTGAAGCTCTGGTTGCTGAAGATACTTTTGGCGGACAGATGGAAAAACTCTCAGGCCCTGTCAGAGTTGGTGTGCCAGAAGGTGTCGCCTCACATATTGTTGTAGGGGTAGCACAAAAGCTTTGTGAAACTTATCCAAAACTTGAAATACAACTTGTGGCAATACCACAAAAATTTTCACTCTCTAAAAGAGAAGCTGATTTTGTCATTGCTGTCTCTAAGCCCGAAAAAGGGCGCGTGCGCGTTCAAAAAATTGCAGACTATAGATTGCATCTTTATGGAGCGCAAAACTACTTAAGTCAGCAAAAAAAGATAAAAAAAGTCTCTGATCTAAAAAAAGTAAGGGGAGTTGGTTATATTTCTGACATGATCTTTGATGACGAACTTGACTATATCCCTCTTGTTGATAGCTCCTTTAACCCCCACCTCACCAGTACAAGCGTTCATGTACAACTAAATGCGGTTCTAAATGGTGCCGGAGTGGGGATCTTACATGATTTTATGGCCCAACCTCATGGGAGCTTGGTAAAAATTTTGCCCAAAGAAATTTCGTTTAAAAGGTCTTTTTGGTACATCGTCCACGAAGATTATGCTCAATTAGAGCGGGTTAGAGTTTGTTCAAAAGCAATAATTGATGGCATGAGATCAGAGCTAAAAACAATGCCAAAATGAGAGCTTGCCCTTTTAGCCAATAATTGCTGGCAACAGAAGCATTTCGCAATATGCAAAATGGCTCTTTTGGCACAGGGGNTTATTCTGTGCGCTTACTCCATTGGGANTGTAAGTGAACTTGGAAAAGACGCAAAGATGCACATAACTACCAGCAATGAACAATGGTCNTGAAGATATTGTGATCAAAGAAGATAAAGATGTGTCAACTTTGAAAATATTTAGTACTATTGACCCAATATTGNTTATCTCAGATACCACTAGGCCTGGTTCAATTCAGAGCCTTTATCTCTCGNAGGACCGACTAAAAAATTCTACCCGATATGAAAGTCATACGAATGAGGGCGTTAGCTGAAACAGAAGAAATATGGTGAGATGCCGTTAAGGAATTTCAGACATTAAGAAACCTTTTGACAATACAAAATTGCCAAACACTATTCATCAATCATTGACGAAATAAATCGTATAACTATTTTTAAATATAATACTAAAAATAAATGGTCAGAGTCCAAATGGTAGACAATAAAAATGATAGTCATGTGGCTATAATAGAAGGTGATCCCCATATCTCAGCCCTATTGCAAACATCTTTGCANCTGGATGGNTTTCGCACGTCGAGCTTTGGTAACGGGGCGTCTTTTTTAAGTGTCCTGGATAAAATCAAACCTGATGTATGTCTNGTTGATTTAGGTTTGTCCGATCAAGATGGCATGGAATTAATGGACACGATTATCTCATCAACAGGGGCCGCCACAATTATCATTTCAGGCCGGTCGGACGCTGAAGAAAAAATTGCAGCATTAAAATTAGGTGCTGATGATTATGTAGAGAAACCGTTCGAGCCAAATGAGGTCGTTGCAAGGGTCCATGCCGTCTTGCGAAGAACAAGACGTACAAAAGTCACTTCAGAAAAATCAAACGTCATTGCTGCCTTTGGCAATTGGGAAATAGATTTTAATACCTACAAACTGAGCTGGGTCGGAGAAACTGAAAAAGAAACTGCCACCATCTATCTCTCACATGGTGAAGCTGCAATCTTGAAGGTTTTTGTCGATAATCCGAACCGGCTCCTTTCCAGGTCTCAAATCCTTGATCAGATAACTGACGATCCAGACTTGAATTTTGACCGAAGTGTAGATGTGAGAATTTCTAGATTACGTTCGAAGTTAGAAGATGACCCAAGAAAACCAGCGTTGATTAAAACTGTTTATGGTGCAGGTTACCTTTTCGTAAGTCAGGTTATTTGGAATTAAGACGAGATAAAATCGTTGAGAGAGAAAGCTCGGAGCGTTTATGAAACAGCGCAGCGAAATCAAGCATTTGGAATATAGCAAAAAAGACGTTTAGGGTTCCCGCTTTAGCGAATGAGTTGGAACAATAAAGCCAGATTAATAACAAACAAGATCAATGAAACTGCCTGCCAAAAGACAATTGGGTTTTTTTCGAGTAATGGAACATTGGTGTCGTTTAAGAATTTAGGATTTGGTTTGTAGAGGTCCTGTTCGAAAGCTGAAAGTGTGTCATAGCGAAAAGAAGGGTTTCGGCGAACAGCCTTTCGTAATGCTGCAGAAACCCAATAAGGAATATCCTCGCGGCGATGATGAGCAAGTGTATGCTTTAATTTCTCAACCATTCCCTTGGTCGCAAACCCTTTCCCAAAGGGGAGTTTATGGGTCAGCATTTCATAGGCCAAAACACCAAGTGAATAGATGTCGGCTTTGTTGCTTGGTTTGTATCCTGAGTGATATTCCGGCGCAGTATAATCAACAGTGCCACGCATTTGCAAATCATCAGAGCGGGTGATTTCTTCAAGGCCAGCAACCCAGGTAGACCCAAAATCAACCAGTTTCACAATCCCGTTTTTATCAATCATGATGTTGTCAGGTTTTAGGTCTTGGTGCAGCATTTCCTTGCGATGAAAGGCGCGCAAACCTTTTGCTATTTGAACAATAATTTCACGAACNTCATGCACAGATGGTTGAGGATTATCATTCATCCATTGAGCAAGTGTAATGCCCTCAATGTGCTCCGTTGTGTAATAAAGCGCACGTCTTTGTTGAGGAGGTTCAATCACCTTCACAACATGATCGGAATTCAGTGAACGGCCAATCCATTCTTCCCGTGTAAAATGCTCAATATATAAAGGATCATCCTCAAAATTCACTGAAGGCGTTTTTAGAACAACACGTTGCCCAGTTGCTTCAATGTTAGCTAAATAGATTTGTGTCTTATTGCTTGCATGTAAAAGCTTGATGATTTCGTAACCCTCAAACTTAGTCCCAGGCTCAAGGTCAGGAGGAAAGGGAAGAGAGGCTAAAATAGTTTGCCGGGAATTGGCATCCGCTTCGCCAATAGAAGTGATGTGCACAATCTGACATGTAACATTATCTTCGCTGCCATTTTTTATCGCCAAAAGAGAAAGAGCTTTTGCAGCAATGTTTAAATCATCTTGTTCATTAATCGTAGTGATGATTTCTTGTGAGTTTACAAAATCATGAATGCCATCGGTTGTAAAAATCAGGATGTCATCATCTCTAAGNGGGACGGATTTATAATCGATTTCTAATTCAGGGTCGATACCAAATGCACGAGAAAGTACCTCTTCACTACGNGATAACCTTGTCCGGTGCTCATTGGTCAACGGTTCAACAGAGCCTTGCCGCAAGAGCGAAATACGACTGTCACCCGCATGAAAAATGTAGGCAATCCCAGACTTGAGAACCAAACCAGAGAATGTGCTAACCATCCCGCGGTCAGATAAATATTGNGTTTGTCCTTGACCATAAAGCCAGCGATTGGTCGCAGTGAGCACACGAGCAACAGATGTTTGAACCGTCCAGCTATCATGAGTGGAGTAATAATCCATCAAAAAACTCTTGATGCAACTTTCACTAGCCTCTTTCGCAGCCTCACTGGTGCTCATACCATCAGCAATAGCCATGGCAATCCCTTTGTTCATCAACAAAGGAGGTTCAGGTATGACAACACCGTATGAGTCATCATTACGGTCCTTTAAGCCCTTGTCAGAATATTGGCCGATAGAAATATCAGGAAGTTTCATTAAAATCGGTCTCCATTCATTCACATCCCTAATCCATCGTGAGGGAATAAAACAGCTTAATTTGAAAAAGGCCCGCATTCAATCAAACTGCGGGCCTTCATCTGNAATTTAGTAAGAAATGANCAGAACGTTAAGTGACATCAATCATTTGCACNGAGCCATCAGGCATCACTTCAGCCATCTGNCCTTCAGGTTCCTTCAAGAAGAAGAAAGTGATGATNAAGGTGAAAATAGCNGCTGCCGCAATTACAAGGAAGAAGACCTGCGGTTCAACAAATGAAAGCACAGTTAAGAAACAAACGGCTCCCACATTACCATATGCCCCGACCATGCCAGCTATTTGACCAGTCATCCGTCGCTTGATAATAGGAACCATAGCAAAAACAGCCCCTTCACCAGCTTGTACAAAGAACGAGCAACACATGGTCATAACAACAGCAAGCGGTAACCAAAAATCAGAATTAATCTGAGACATACCAAAATAACCAAGTGTCAATCCGGCAAGCAGAATAAGCAAAGTTTTACGGCGACCAAATTTATCTGAAATATACCCACCTCCTGGCCGTGCTGCTAAATTCATAAAAGCATAACCTGAAGCTAGTAGTCCAGCCAAAACCTGACTAAGACCAAAGGTATCTTTAAAGAAAAGTGGTAGCATAGAGACAACAGCAAGCTCAGAACCAAATGTAACAAGGTAAGCAAGGTTCAAAACAGCAACCTGGCGAAACTCATATTTATGAATATCAGCAACCTCAGTTGTAAACACATCCTTGTTAATTCTATAAGCTTGAAACACCTGATAAGTATATAAAAACACAAGAACACCATAAATAATGATTTCACTTAAACCATCAATCATATTCAGATTAGATGGACCAAGCTTCCATGTGAGTACAGCTAGTGCCAACAGAAGCGGTGCCTGCATAATGATATAAAGGAAGAAGTCACCTTTGCTGGTCACCTCAAGCGCACCAGATTTCTTTGGTTTAAAATAAGTCGCACCCTTAGGTGTGTCACTTACCGAAAAGAAATAAATAACCCCGTAAATCATTGCAATCACGCCAGTTGAAGCAACAGCATAGCGCCAGCCTTCATCACCACCATAGAAGAGAGCAATAGTCGGAATAGACATNGCAGCAGCTGCCGAGCCAAAATTGCCCCAGCCACCATAAATGCCCTCAGCAATACCAACTTGTTTTGCNGGGAACCATTCACCAACCATGCGAATGCCAATGACAAATCCAGCACCAACGAAACCAAGNAGGAAGCGGGTTATGGCTAAGGTTTCAAAGTCTTGCGCAAAAGCAAATGCCAAACAAAGAAGTCCTGAAAGAAGAAGTAAGCCACTATAAGTTAGCCGAGGTCCAAACCGGTCAACAGCAATACCAATGGCAATACGTGCTGGAATGGTAAGCGCAACGTTTAAAATGAGGAGGGCTTTAATGTCTTGGTCAGATAAGTCAAACGTCTCACGAATAGACGAGAGAAGAGGGGCAAAATTAAACCAAACATAAAAACTGATAAAAAAAGCAATCCAGGTTAGGTGTAAAGTTTTAATCTTAGGCTCAGATGAAAAAAGATTAAGCCGTGAGGAAGAGGTCTCAGACATTTTATCTCCAATGAAAGAGGGTCGCCATAAAAATAGGCAAGCAGCTAATTTATAATCACTCTTTCGCAACCATTATGCCAATTGGAAAAATACGCAGTTTTTTGAAAAAGCATACAGATGTACAGGTCATGAGAAGAAAAAAGCCATAAATTTGGTACTATGAAATTTATTTCTGCCTAATATTTAACCTCGTTATATGCAGGTGAGTAAAATTTAATCATTTGGAGTGGGTGTTAGAATCGAGGTGTTTCGGTCATAAGCTCCTGTATGAAGCTCCAGTTAGTGGAAACAGCATCTTTCTTTTCAGAATTTAATACCAAGTGTAAACACGGTTAAATCACCAAAAATTTTATTCTCAGCATCAAATTCATGCAGCCATTTTGCGGATAATAGGTATTTCCGACTTTCAATGTTCTTATGCCACACAATGGCAGGCCCAATTGAATATGATCTTCCTTTAAATGATCCAAGGGTCGCGCCTTCACCTGTATCTTTAGTCAGTTGTTTATAAACACTTCCGTGCATTCCTATTGATAATGAAGAAGAGACATGCCAATTCACCATCGCATCCATATGGAATTCAATCCCTGAATGGTATTTTGTCTTAGTATTCTCGGTATTATATATTATTCCAGGTGTGGCAGAGATTTCTATACCTGTTGATTTATCGAGATAGGTCATGGCCAGGACCGTATCAAAAACCCATCGATTGAGTGAGATATTCGCTAGTCTGCTTTTGTCAAAATTAGCAGTAGGTATGCTAACTGCTTCATAAAGGTTAATGTAGAGATCACCCAATTGCCAGTAAACTGAGAGAGGGATAATACTAAGATCGCCTATCCCTTTGATATCATCTTGAAACTCCAGCAAGCCAGCATTTGTTTCGACTTCAGCCAATACATCTTGTTTTAAGGCTGAGACTCGAAAGCCCATTAAAATTTGCCCATCTAGAAATTTTGCATCGGGTACCCAAAAGCCTCTTACTAGTTCAGCATATGCTTCAGCTTCAATTCTCTTATCTATTCCATTCGGAAGTACGGCGTCTGAAGCGTTTGATTTATAATGTATGGAAGTGGATAAAAGATATGTACCTGGAGCTGGTGCAGCGGCTGCCATTATATCTCCATAGGTACCAGGGAGATAAAAACTAACACCAGACTCTACGGCATATGCTCTTAAGCATGCCATATTTATTAGGCCGTAAGTAATTGCGAATGTTATTAAACGCAAAAAGAAAGAAACTCTAATTTTATACATAATCAATACCAAAATTAAGCAATTAAAATGCACCAATATACAATCATACTATGATACAGAATAGTGCTACAATTAGACCAAGTGTTCATAGTGTTTTGAGAAAAAACAATATGTAATATAAAATTTTGTTTCTTAAATATCAATTATGAATATTCTTGAGTAATAGCTGGTTTATGAAGTTTAGGGTGTTATTATCTAAATTAAGCATAGGGCTAAGTTTAGTTCTTGAAGATTATTCAGCTTGAAACTTAAGATTCTTAAGTGAAAGAAAAAATGGCGGAGAGAGAGTCCGCCGATATAACGTTTATCTGTATTTATAAAGAGGAATAATTTCTTTTGTTTTAATATGTTATTGATTATTACCATCCATAGTCATATCATTAAATCCAAAATAATTGGGGGACTGAGTGGGGGATTAGCCTTCAGTCTTCACTGATGGATTATTCTTTTATGGCTATTCACAAATTATCATCTCGACAAGTTGAAACAGCAAAAGTCGGTAAATATGAAGATGGCGCTGGGCTCCGCTTGATTGTCTCAGAAGCCGGGGCAAAGAAGTGGGTGTTACGCTTTACTCTCAATGGTAAGCGGAGGGAAATGGGGTTAGGTAGTTATCCAGATATTGAATTAGCGATGGCTCGCGCTAAAGCTTCTGAATATAGAAATCTGGTGCGTGATGGCATTGATCCAATCGAGGCCAGAAGAATTGATGTTGAGGAGATCCCTTGTTTTACCAGTTGCGCTGCCAAGTATATTAAGGCTCACCGCAAGGGTTGGAAAAATGCCAAGCATGCAAGGCAGTGGGTTAGGACCCTTAAAACATATGCAAGGCCCGATATTGGTTCAAAACAAGTAGATAAGATCACCACTGAAGATATCTTAAAAATTTTATCCCCTATATGGAATGAAAAAACAGAAACAGCCAAACGTGTTCAGGGTCGAATAGAGAACGTATTGGATTTTGCAGCCGCCCATAAATACCGGGATGCGTCTAATCCTGCTCGGTGGCGTGGCCATCTGGATATGTTGCTGCCGAAGCCCTCACGGGTGAAAACGATCCGTCATCATCCTGCTATGCCATATGATGAAGTCCCTGCTTTTATGATTGAACTGACTACAAACAAAAGTGTTTCAGCTCTGGCGCTTCGTCTGTTGATCATGACGGCAGTTCGCACTAACGAATTGTTAAAAGCGCAATGGTCAGAAATAGAATTTGAAGCTGCTGTCTGGACAATTCCAGCCGATAGAATGAAAGCAAAGCGTGAGCATAGAGTGCCTCTAACTAAACTTATGTTGGCTGATCTCAAAGCACTTCCGAAATTAGAGGGGAATGAATATCTCTTTCCGGGTGCGAGATACGGCAAACCACTATCAAATATGGCATTGCTCCAACTTATGCGTGGTATGGGGTATGGTGTTAATGGGGTAAGGGGTAATTATGTGCCTCATGGATTTCGGTCCAGTTTCCGGGATTGGTCTGGGGAGGTTTCTAGCTTTCCTCGTGATGTAGCAGAAATGGCTTTGGCTCATACTATTAAGGATAAAGTAGAAGCTGCTTATCGCCGAGGCAATTTATTTAATAAACGCCGTAATATGATGCAAGCCTGGGAAAGTTACCTCATATCTCACGATGCGAACTGAATAGATTGAGTCTATGATTGTTAATAATCTATTTCTTCTCCTTTTTTATTTGTTGAGGACATAGAACACGTATGAAATGTAAGATTTTCATATAAAATCGGTATGAGGTGGGTTGCAAAATCAGTGATTTTCCGTCTAAGAATTTAAGATGAATGAAAATAAAAAAGTGGTACATGAAGCTCGTCGAGAGATAGATGAATTTTTTTGGCAGTTACTCACTGTTGTGTTTTTTATTGCTTTGTGTTTTCTAAAAAATATGAGTTTGATTGAACCCCAAAAATATTTGTGGGGATCCTTTTTTCGCTCTCTTATTCGCTTCCATTCTAGTAAGACCGTCCCCCGATCATGAAACTAATTTTTGGGTTAAGCTCATTATTGCTGCTGTGTTATGCGCTTTGTTTACAGCGTTTGTTGACTTTCTCGCATTTGCTGTAGTCTGGGGATATAAATATTCCGGCATGTCTGGCGTGTTGGACCTATATGGAACTCTATTGCATTCAGTTTGGCCCTAATAGGCGCGGTTATGAAGGGGCACTTATGACGGTAAAAGCTGATTTCTTGAGTGCTCGTCAAGCTATTAGCTCTCAGAGTAATTATTTTTCCGACCTACTATATTTGCCTATAAAAATAATACCTATTTTGTAGATTGTTGAATAAATAATGAAATTCAGTCACTTGCAATTGAATTGCATCTCTGCAAGTTTTCTGCTTACGGTGCTTTCAGAAATTTCAAAATATTGCGCGGCTTCTTTTTGTGTTGGAAGTCGTCCAATTTGCTTCTGTTGTTGAGCCATCCAGTCAGCAATCCGTTTTTTCATGGGTTGATGCTCAGGTGGTTGGTGTTTTTTATTCTGTGCAAGGTTTAACTCATTGAATGCAGCCCCTGTGAACCCAATGCTGGCCAACCAGATCCCAATTGGTAGCAGGAGAGGGTAAACCAACTGTATCCAGTCTTGAGACAAACCAGTAAGTAAAGCAATACGACGGGCTAGAGGGTCAACTGTAGTAGTCGGTCCCCCCAGTTCTCTGACACGCTCTTTCACTACCTGAAGGTATCTTTCTGCTTCCTGGGCACTGACTTTCTTGTCTTTGCAAATACGCCCACACCCACCTTTATTCAGTTCAGCCTGAACGGCTTGGTCTTTCCTGATCCAGTTCTGTTTGGCTTCTTTCAGATGTTGCATGGCTTGCAAGCGGGCATAATTGTCTTTCTTCAAATGAAATATTTTGAGATCGTAACTTTCACCGGCCCGGTTGAAGCTGGCCCCCAGGCTGAACATGGCTAGAAACATAAAAATAAAAACAAATAAAAAAGTACTGGGTATATCTCTACGCCTCAGACTGATCCAGATTGCAGGCCAGGCAACGGCACATAGAAGGCCAGCGATGGGCACAGCAATCACCAATGCGGTTACGGTTTTTTCCTGCCGGATCATAAATTCCCAATTCAGAGTCTGATCGACTGAGAATGCCAACAGGCCGCATAGGCCATACAGAAAAGCCATTTTCGGTATTGACCTGTGGTTGGATGAATAGTCAGTAGGTGATGGATGCTGCATGGCTCAGAGCTTATCTTCAAATTTGTTGCCTGCAATTATCCGCCTCTGCTCAGGCTCAGAGAGCTGACCATAGCTGTTAAGGGTAGTATCAATTGAATTATGACCAAGGTTTTGCCTAACCGCGTTTAAGAAAGCTGGGCTTTGCGTTTCAGCGTATCGTGCCAGGGTTTTGCGAAAGCTATGGGGGTTAATGTATTCATAACCGGCGGTTTCAAAGGCCCTCTTAAAAATATTGCGTATGGTCGTGCCTGATCTGATGCAGTCACTTTGCAAGGTCTGCTCTAGAAGATTTGTCTCAGCAAAACGATTGTCGATACGTGGAAACAAAGGGCTGGTTTCCTTAAAACTAAGTGAGAGTAAGTAGTCCCGCCACGTAATGACATTTTGGATGATATCCTTTGGCAATGGTATGAAATTCGTACTTCGAGTTTTTCCAAACTTCACCGTCATGTTTTTGGGTGAAACGTAAATAAAATAAACGTCATCTTCCTGGATCAGGTTTTTGATTTTTACTGTCCTGAGCTCTGAAATACGAAGGGCACACAAAGCTTGAAGGGAGATGAGGGCCTTGTCCCGCTTTTCTTTGTCTGATGTGCTTGGCATATGGCGGATAGTGTTGATAATTTGCTGAAACTTATAAGACTTCTGATACTCAGACGCCTTGGCTGCGTTTTTCTGATTTTGTGAAATATTGAGATAGTCAATATGATTGTAATTAATTTTGCTGCGGTAACCATGTTGACGTTCCAGCCATTTCAGGAATTCTTTTAGGGTGCGAATGTTGTCTTGTATAAAAGACAGAGACAGTGACCTATGAAACAGGTACTGAATGTATTTGTCGGCAATATCCGCATTGAAGGTTTCAAAACCGGCAAAGTTGATAAACAGCTCAAACTCACGGATGTGCCTTAATATTGCCAAGACTGTCTTCTCATCCTTTTGCGCGACCCGTCGCAGGTGCCGTCTGTATTTAAACTTTGATCTTTCGTTAGCCGCTGAATATTGGTTTCGCTTTTTGTCCCAGTTCATCAAAACAAACTCCCCTGATCTGACTCAGTTGGAGCCGTTTTGTCTTCTGTATCTAAGTGAGTCTTATCGGCGGAGGCCGAACAATCGTATAATTCCGAAACCCCAACCAGCTTGAAGGTCTGACGCAACTGCGGGTAAGCAGCCAGGCTGTAGCTTTTACACATACGAGTTTTACATTGCCTGCAGTGACCTTTGGCTTTTATGAACTGACCTTCTTGTTCGATAGAAATTCTATTTTGAAAAACCGACCGGGAATCCCTGCACTTGAAGCAATAGAACTGATCAAACGAGGTTGAGCATTTGTTTTGATCATTACGTTTTTTCAAGAAGGTGATCAGATCATTACCGTAAACTAATGATGGCTTCCCCTTGTCGATGGTCTTCAGACCGGCTTTAATCCAGGTACGTACGGTTTGAGGGTGCAACACCTTATCGGAAAAGACAGAGCAAATTTCGTCAATGTCATAGGCATACCAATACCGCAGCCGTCTATGGGTATAGAGTCGTTTGGACATGGCTTAACCCTCGGTCGTATCAATGAGGGTTCGAATGTCTTCAACGCGCCAGGCCGTGATCTTTGGCCCTAGTTTGACAGGCTTGGGGTAGCGCCCTTCTTTAATCCCTGCCCACCAAGTGGACTTGCTAACGGGATAGACTTTCAGGACATGAGGTAATCTGACAAAGCCAGTTTCAGGTAGAGAGACCATAATGTTTTGCTCCACTATTGTTTAAGCTGAAGCAAAGTTGTCCTAAAATATCCAATTGAATTAGGGGACTAACCTAAAATATCTTTTTTGAGTTAGTCCCCTTGACAAGTTAAAAGTTGAATCGATTGAAATTTTTTATTTCTATGTTTTAGTTTCTTTTTGAGTGTTTTTTCTAAAGCCTATTAGTTTAATTGATCTGTTGATTAAACCGGTATCACTCAATTGTAGCTCTATAGGTATGTGATTGTTTATTGCAGTTAGATAACAATAGAATGGGTGATTAGGCCCTGGATCTTTTGGCATAAAAAACTTTCCATCATTCTTCTCAAATATTAGTCCAAGGTCGTAGATTAACCAGTCTGCATTTTCATCAGATGGTCTATGTGCAGGAAGGGGCGGATGTGCAGCTTTTAATTTTTCTAGAGTAGAGATTGTTGCTTTTTGCATATCCAAAATTTCATTCATTTTCATGCCAAGAATAATGTGATTATCATTATCATCGGATTTATTTAATTGATGGCTGATCTCATAATCTATTAAAGTATGTACTTGGTCATTCATATTATTAGTATGTGGATAGGGAAACCCTTTTAGGATTAACTTTATGCCTTCAATAATCTGAGACAATCTGTATTCAACCTCTTCAAAATTAAGGCTATGGACATTGAATAGATTGCGGATGATGTATCGATCAACTTTTAGCTGAATATCTCTTTTTAGATCTTCACTGAATTTTTTCTTTAAGTTTTTGTCCCAATCTTCGGGCAATATAAAATCTTTTGGTGGGACTAAAGATTGTGGAGGGCTGATTGGTTGTCTGGCCATATTTCAGAGATACCTCGCTTTGATTTTCTCCCCCTATCTCGTCCGATATAGGATAAATCGCAATGTGGAAAATTATTTTTCAACAGCCACTAAGAATGTCTGCTAAGTGCCATGAAGAGACTTCTTCAATTATTTAAAGATTCTGAGAATGATTTTTAGTTTATAATACTTTCAAATGCATCTCTCATCCAGATCGCCATATCCGCTTACAGATACATTCATGAAGTAAACGCTGTCAAAAAATGTTACAAAATGGGGTAAACGGTTACATTTTTCGACAAGTAAAAGCTATTTAACGCATAAAATAAGCCATTTGCACTATTTCGCAGAAATAGCATCTTCTATTGCAGTCAGGTCATAAGACTTATCGTAAGCCCAGAATGTTTGGCCCTTATCGTCCTTCTTCGGTCTGAACTCTTCAGTGCGTTGCTCAACCGGGCGTTGGCCTGTAAGGAGCAAGCGGGTAATGTCACTAAACAATAAGGCATTGCGGATGAAAATATCATGGTCAAAGCCTTTCGTATATGAGCGGTACAACCCCTTGCTCATTTTCGTTGTATCAATCACATCAACGGCTGTATAGCCTTGGGCTTTATTGCCAGCTCGGCAGCGAAACCCGGCGCAGCGCAACCTAAGAGCCGCATCACTTTCATTCACATAAAGAGTGATGCCGTCGACATGAGGCTTAAAACATTTGGTGAGTTTTTCAAAATCTTTATGACTGACATCTGCGTGCGCGGCAATCACCTGACCAAAATTATGTGTCTTGCCGTCTTTTCTTTGCGCGATTTTGCATAAAGCCCGTACCATGATTTGATTGCCCATAGAATGAGCAAGGAAATGCAATTTTACTCCCGGAAGCGTCTCACGTAATTGATCTAAAAAAGCCACGAGTGGCTCGACTGACTTTGTTGCCATGGAGCCGTCTTTTAAATAAGCGGCAAGGCTCCCTTGAGAGGGCCACGCATAAGGGACCATGATCCCGTCAAACTGCAAATCAAACCCCAGTTGCGCCGCTCGTTTCATAGAGTCTTCAAAGCTGTTATTATAACCATGTAAAAATATAAGCGCTTGTTTTTTGAAGATGGCTGTCCGTGCCTGACTGGCGATTGCAGACTTTGCAAATATCTTGGCTGATTTTAATTTGCGCACACGGACAAGCTTGAGAGCCTCGGCTTCTGTCAGCTCCCCTTCTTTTGCGTTTTCCAATAGTCCTAAGTTTTTAGCTTGTCTTTCCCCAAGCTTTTTAATCTCGTTTACTGGAACCCGCATGACAACACGATTAAAAGAAGTGATTTTCGAGATACCAGCATCAAAATGGCTCTTCTCATCATCAGATCTATTCGTCATCACGTAAAGAGAGATATGTTGTGTACCTTTGGGCGGCATAAGGGCTAAACGTTTACGGACTTCTGCCTCTTGTGCTGATTGCCCTTGTTTCTTATAAAGTCTAGCTAAAAATTTCAGCGTTGTTGCCACTTTGGTATTGGTGGATCCAAATGCTCTTTCATATATCGCGAGAGCGCGTTTATATAGTGGCTCAGCTTTAACATACTGACTTCGAATTAGATAAAGATTTGCTAAGTTATTTAAAGTACTTGCTAATTTTGGGTGGTTGAGGCCTAGAGCTTTTTCACCTATCACTAATGAGCGCATAAAAAGCGGCTCAGCCTGAGCATATTTTTCTTGAAAAGTATAAAGAACAGCCAGACTCGCTAGAGGTGTTGCCGCGTAGATATTTTTGGGGCCCAGAGTTTTTTCATATATCGCGAGAGAGCGTTTATAAAGCGATTCAGCTCGCACATACTTCCTTTGTTTATAATAAAGTGTTCCCAGGTTATACAAAGTATTTGCTACTCTTTTATGGGTGGGTCCAAATGCTCTTTCATATATCGCAAGGGAGCGTTTATAAAGTGGTTCAGCTCGCACATACTTCCTTTGTTTACTATAAAGAGTAGCTAGATGACTCAACGTTGTTGCTAAGCTGATATGGAGAGGTCCTAGGGCTTTTTCATCTATCGCTAGAGAGAGTTTATATAGCGGCTCAGCCCGTGTGTACTGGCCTTGGATTAGATAAAGAGTTGCGAGGTTATCTAATGTTCTTGCTAAGTCAGATTGGTTGGTTCCTAGTTTCTTTTTATCTATCGCGAGAGCACGCTTATATAGTGATTCAGCCTGTGGATACCTGCCTTGATATACATACAAACTTGCCAGCCCATTTAGCGTTGCTGCTATTTGAGTACGGTTAGGACCGACAGTTTTTTCAAATAATGTGAGTGAGCGCATATAAAGTGGCTCAGCCTTCGCATACTTACCTTGGTTTTTATATTGCTCTGCTAAATTATATAAGGTGATTGCCGAGTTAATATTGTTGGGACCTAGGTTTTTTTTATCTATCTCAAATGAAAGCTTAAAAAGTGATTCTGCCCGCTTATATTGACCTTGAGTTGCATAAAGAATAGCCAAATGATTCAATGTTTTTGTTACGTTGGGATGAGTAAGACCAAGAGCTTTTTTATCTATCTCAAGAGAGCGTTTATAGAGTGATAAAGCATCTGTATGTCGACCTTGAATTGCGTAAAGGCTAGCCAGTTTATACAACTTTCTTGCTACTCTCGGATGAGAGGATCCGAGAGTTTTTTCTATTAATGTAAGAGAGCGTTTATAAAGCGATATTGCCTTTGTGTGCAGGCCTTGAGATTCATATAGACCAGATAGGCTATCTAACGTTCTTAAAATACTGGGATGATTGGAATCAAAAGATTTTTCGTATATCGCAAGAAAACGCTTGTAAAGTAGCTCTGTCTTATCATATTGCTTTTGAACTGTATAAAGCACAGCCAGGCCATTCAACATTAGTTCAACGTTTATATGGCTGGGGCCAAAGGTTTCTTCACTGATTGCCAGAGAGCGCTTATAAGACAGAGTAGCCTTCGCATAAAGACCTTGTGATGTATAAAGAGCAGTTAGACCATTCAGCGGCATTGCCAAACTGGAATGGGTGGGGCCAAGAGCATTTTCATATATATAGAGAGATTGTTTAAATAGAGGTTCAGCAAGTGCATACTGGGCTTGAGTATTATAAAGCAAAGCCAGAATACTTAGAGTTTTTGCAAATTTTTGATGTCTGGCACCGTATTTTTTCTTTGTTTTTTCAGAATAAATTTTGGCGACTGGAATGGCACTAGAATATTGCTTCGATTTAAAAAGCTGATTCACTTTCTCGTTCAAACTCTTTAAATCGGGCTCTTGCCCTTGGAGAGGTGAAGAGAAAAAAATAAAAGTGAAGATAAATAGACTATAGAAAAACAAACGCCCCATAATACCACCCCTAAAACCCACCAAAATGAATATTTATTTTATACATAATATTTGATGTATTCATGAATGTCTTTATCAATTTATCAAAGAATACGATGGTATATAAGGGGCGTTAACTGTTCTAGATGAGAGTAAATTGAACTAGGAAAATGCTCCATGTTACAAAAAGGGGTATTTTGTAAAATTTCTCGACATTTCAAAAATCTAGCGCAAATAAAATCAATGGGATAGCTGGATGGTTCTTTGCAAAAAATGTTACAATACTCCTAGCGACTTGTAACATTGTAGGGTTTTAGGCTTTGCTTATTGTCAATGAAGTCTGGTTGCAGATATATATCCGAAGCTATTTTGACTTGTAATACACCTTTCCAAGAATAAGCTAATCGATAAAAACATTGGGGTCATCTTGGGCAACTAGGATCATCACAACCTTCCGAGTTGGGTCAGTAAGTGACCTTTATATACTTAGATTCAGATAGTCGTTTTCGTGCCATAACCGGTCCCAGCTGTTGACCTACAGATCAACTTCCCTACACTTTTACTTTAGACAGTTTGTTCTCTAATTTAGGATCTCATGTGACCTGTTCTTACAATGTATTTTTGATGGCAAATTTATAGAGGGAGGATCATAAGCTTAAAGAAGAAATTACCACTCCTAAATTAGAGTTGCACAGTATTTAAAATAAATAACTATAATATTTAGCTTTTATGAGTTTGCAAATAGGTAGTATGTAATATATGAATACTAAAAAATTAAGGTATTGTTCCTATGAAAGACAAAAAACACCACGGAAAAGAAATAGGTCTAATTATAATCGCCGTTCTTTTATGTGTTGTGATGTATTCAAATTCTTTAAGTAATCAAACAACCACTTATCTAATTTGCACAGCGCTCGGTTGCACCATTATTTGCATTCTTATTCCACAAATACTCTCTCCGTTGTATACATTATGGATGAAATTTGCTGATCTTTTGGCATTTGTTATAACGCCCATTTTTATGGGAATTTTGTTTTTTTTGTTTTTTACACCTTACGGCATAGCCATGCGTTTATTGAATAAAGACCTCCTCAGTCTGAAAAAAAAAGAAAGTGGCACGTATTGGAAAAATAAAGACAGTACTCTCAACGAAACTATGAATAAACAATTTTGATATAAAACGGAAAAAAATGGAACTTCTCAAAGAACTTTTCGAATTTGCCAAAATGCATAAAAAGATGTGGCTTTTGCCTATTATCATTATTGCATTTTTATTGGGTTCCCTAATTATCTTCGCACAAGGTTCCGCTATTGCTCCCTTTATATACGCTGTATTCTAGTATGAGACATCAAAAGAAGAAATATAAACGATGATCATTATCGGAATTTCCTGTTTCTATCATGATAGTGCAGTTGCTATCATAGAAGATGGCAGTATCATTGCTGCTGCCCAGGAAGAACGTTTCACCCGCATTAAGCATGACAGTGCGTTTCCTCATAAAGCACTGGAGTGGGCGCTGAGCGAATGCCAGATCACCCTGGATGATATCGATGCGGTTGTGTTTTATGATAAACCCATCTTGACCTTTAACCGTTTGCTTGAAACCTACATTGCCTTTGCACCTAAGGGCTTTTGCTCCTTCATAAAAGCAATCCCCGTTTGGATAAAAGATAAGCTGTTTCAAAAAGATAACATCTTGAAGGAATTGCGCCGGTACAGCTCCGATTTTCCTACAAAAAAACTACTGTTTGCTGAACACCATTTGAGCCATGCAGCCTCAGCTTTTTATGTATCTCCATATGAGGATGCAGTTGTTCTGACGCTGGATGGTGTGGGCGAATGGGCTACAGCTACACTGGCTCTTGGCAAAGGCAAAGACCTCAATATTGTAAAGGAAATACATTTCCCTCACTCTTTAGGCCTTTTCTATTCGGCCATCACCTATTACCTTGGCTTTAAGGTCAATTCAGGAGAGTATAAGGTTATGGGGCTAGCCCCCTATGGTCAGCCCAAGTATGTAGATTTGCTGAAACAGAATGTTATTGACATAAAAGATGACGGATCATTTTGGCTTAATCAAGATTATTTCGACTACTGCACCGGCCTGACAATGACCAATAATAAGTTCGCCAATCTATTAGGAGAGCCGGTCCGTAAGTCAGAAGACAAACTTGACACATTTCACATGAATGTTGCAGCGTCCGTTCAAACCGTGACTGAGGAAATCATTCTCAAGCTCGTACAAGACGCCGCGAAGGTATATAAAATTGACAATTTGTGTATGGCCGGCGGCGTAGCACTCAACTGTGTTGCTAATGGAAAAATCATCCGTGCGAAGAGTTTTAAAAATCTATGGGTTCAGCCTGCTGCCGGTGATGCAGGTGGCTCACTGGGCGCAGCCCTTTTAGCTTATCACAAGCATTTCGAAAAAGACCGCACCCCTAATAAACCAGATTTGATGCGCGGCACCTACCTTGGCCCCTCTTTCACGCCCGAAGCTACAAAACGAAGACTCAATCTTGCCGGTGCAGTATTTGAAGAATTGAATGATAAAGACCTTTTCAAGCACACTGCCAAAGATCTGGAAGACGGTCAAGTTGTTGGATGGTTTCAGGGTCGTATGGAATTTGGTCCGCGTTCTTTGGGCAACCGTTCAATTCTAGGTAATCCTACCCAGGTGGACACACAAAAAATTATGAATTTGAAAATCAAATTCCGTGAATCTTTCCGCCCTTTTGCGCCTGCTATCCTGCATGAGGATGTTTCCGAATGGTTTGAGCTTAATACTGAAAGCCCTTATATGCTGATGGTAGCACCCGTACAGAAAGATAAATGCAAGGAGCTGACTAAAAAACAGGAAGCCCTAACCGGGATTGAAAAGCTTAACCTTGAGCGTTCAGAAATCCCTGCCGTCACACATGTTGATTATTCGGCACGCGTGCAAACAGTTGATACGGAAAGAAACCCACGCTTTTACGAGTTGCTGCAAAACTTTAAATCATTGTCGAATTGTGGAATTCTAGTAAATACTAGCTTCAATGTTCGCGGAGAACCCATCGTTTGCACTCCCGAAGACGCTTTCCGCTGCTTTATGGGAACAAATATGGATGTACTGGTTATTGGTAATTATTACCTTAAAAAAGAGCAACAGGACACGTCCTTGATAGAAGACTATAAAGATCAGTTTGAACTTGATTAAAAAGTAGATGAAAATTTGAAAATGCACCTTACCAAGAAAATTATTTTTTCATGTACCCTAATTTTATTAGGACTGGCAGTGATTGAGCTATTCTCTTTCACAGTATTGAAAATTTTGGACATTTCCCCAAAATCACAGAACCCGTATATCTATCACCCGCTGCGTCATCATGCCTATCGGCCTAATTTTCAACTCCGTGATACGCATGGTAATCTTTATACAGACCGCAACGGCTTCATCCTTAATGACGTGACGTTAGAAAAGCCCTCTATAACAATTTTGCTCACAGGCGCGTCCACTCTAGGTACACCATTCCCGTTCACCGGCGCGGATAAAACCATTGCCTCGCTCATCCAACATATGATGAGCAAAAAATTCGGATCTGGTAAAGTCAAAATTCAGAGTCTATCCATCACAAGCTATCCTACATTTCATGAAATGATGTTACTTTATGAGTATCTTGAAGACATGAAAATCAATGCCGATATTGTGTCTTCGATAAACGGTCTATTCCCCATTTATAACTTTATAGACAACATTAATCAGTATAAATCCAAGGACAAGCTTTATGACCTTTTCGACAAACGGCCAACCATACGATTGCGTCAATATTCAGATGGAATATTTCACATAATACCTCGAACGGTTTATAAATTTTTACTTTCACTTAACGTTAATACCATACGTTTGATACAATTCGTAAATGATAAAGTCATCCTTGAAGACAAGGTACCTGCCCCCACGGAAAAAGACTGGCTTATCTATAAAGAGGATGAACAAACACAAAAGCTTTTCAACCGCCTGTTAACCCGTGAAAAACTAAACTATAAAATGATGGCCCACATTGCCAATGCGCATGATATGGAGTTTATCTCTGTTCTCTTACCAGCGGCTTATCTGTGGAAAAATTGGCCGGTTAATAAAATGGACAGCGAAAACATTGTCAAAGCCCATTACCAGAAAATTTTTTATAAAAAGTTATCGGAAAGAAACACCCTTTATCCTGTATATGACCTCAGCCACGCTTTCAACACCCTGGACATGTCAAAGAATCCATTTCACAAAAATGATACCGTTCACTACAATGACATTGGTACTACATTAATCGCTAACAAAATTTTTCAAGTACTTGCGCCTTACGCAGAGCATAAGCTACGCAAAAAAGGGGCCTTGCAATGATACCGAAAAAGATAATTTTCGTCCTGATTATAACTACTTTTTCTGTAATGATAACGCTTGCCGCCGCTGAAATAATTCTGCGGTTTAAAAATAGTGATGGCAAAAACTATCACATAGAAATGTGGAAATATTCCAGCGTTCTTAAGCAGCGCTCTGACAATCCAGTTCTTGGCCATGAGCATGTACCTAATAAGGCGGCTAAGCTGCAAAACGTACAAATTCGTATCAATGAGAAAGGATTGCGCGGTAGCTCATTACCTGCCGCAAGTCTCGGCCAGAGGCGCATTTTGCTTATTGGTTCTTCTGCAACATTGGGATGGGGTGTTGAAGAAGAAAAAACGATTTCGGCTCAGCTTCAGAAAAAATTCAAGGCCGCCAATATAAATGCCATTGTTATGAATGCTGGCATCGGCAATTATAATACTGAGCGTTACGTGACGTTGTTTTTAGAAAAAAATAAAGACCTAAACCCTACCGATATCGTGGTCAATTACTACCTGAACGATGCTGAGGTTTTAGCGCCGGGGGGCGGGAACGTCCTTATCCGGAACAGCCAACTCGCCGTCACGTTTTGGATTTTGGCTAACCGTCTTAAAGGCACATTTGGCCATACTGACCTGTTGAGTCACTATAAAGAAACTTATAAAAAAACCTATCCAGGCTTTATCAGGATGAATAAAGCACTCGGAAATCTGGCTAATTACGCCAAACAAAACAACATTCGCCTCTATTTGATGATAATGCCCGAAGTGCACGATATCAGTAACTACAAATATGATTTTGCCCATGAAATCATGCAAGAAATCTCTATGGCAAAGGGGTACATCTATGTTGACGCACTCCCTGCTATGAAAAAAGTAGATGATGCCCAATCTTTGTGGACGATGCCGAGCGACCCTCACCCCAACAACATTGCACATAGCATGTTTGCTGATATCTTGTATCCTTTTTTAATAAACACCAAGTCCCAGTAAGTTATAAGTATGCTCTTTACATCCAGTATCTTTCTTTATCTCTTTTTCCCAGTTGTATTGGCCGCCTATCTTCTACTAGGGCGTTTTTCAAAGACCTCATGGCCTATCATCCATTTGCTGATTCTAGCCTCTTTTGTTTTTTACGGCTATCAAAACCCTTATAACATTGCTTTGCTTTCTTTTTCGATCATCGTTAATTTTTTTATCGCTCAAACTATCGAACTTAAACAAGTATACTCTAAACTTGCCTTTGTTTTGGGGGTTGTTTTTAATCTTGGACTTTTGTTCTATTTTAAATACACCAACTTTATGCTGGACAATATCAGCTTTCTAACAGATCAATCCTTCACCCACTTCAATATAGTCCTGCCGCTGGCAATATCTTTTTACACTTTCCAGCAAATAGCCTTTCTGGTAGATACTTACACCTGCAAAACGGACAGCATTCACTTTCGTGATTATGTTTTATTCGTAACGTTTTTCCCGCAGCTCATTATCGGTCCTATCGTCCACCATTCTGAAATGATGCCACAATTTAAACGACCTAGTTTCGGCAAGGTTAACTGGAATAATTTCATCACAGGGGCGTTTTTTCTATTCTCGGGTATTGCTAAAAAGCTGTTTATCGCTGATCCCATGGGGACCTATGTTGACAAGATCTACAATGCTGCCGGAGCAGGCGAGCCAATTTTGTTCACCGCAGCCTGGATTAGCACTCTGGCTTTCACCATCCAGATTTATTTCGACTTTTCCGGTTATACGGATATGGCTATAGGCTTGGCCAAAATATTCGGCATAGACTTACCAATCAACTTTAACTCACCATATAAAGCTCCAAGCGTCGCTGAATTTTGGCACCGCTGGCATATGACGCTTTCCCGCTGGTTGCGAGATTATTTATACATTCCCCTTGGCGGTAATGAGCGCGGACTCCGCCGCAACATTATTAATGTGTTTATTGTATTCTTCCTAGGGGGGCTTTGGCACGGTGCAGCCTGGACGTTCATTATATGGGGCCTTTTACACAGTGTTGGGGTCAGCCTCTCTCATGCCTTCAAGCATTTCCGTATTACACCACCAAAAATCCTAGGTATTGCCGTAACTTTCGTATTTGTAGCAGTCTTATGGGTTCTTTTCCGCGCCCAGACAATAACGATCGCCTTAAGCATCTACAGCGCGCTATTTTCTCTGCCGACGCAATGGGCTATGCCAGAAGATAATGCGCCCTTCGTCATAATGGCGATGGCCCTCTTAATTATATTTTGTCTACCGAACACACATACTGCAGTACCTGTAACGAAAATTTTGTTTACAAAACTACCAAAAGCTGCCCAGTTCTGCATAATTTTAGTGGTGTGGCTTTCCCTCGCCGCCTTCAACCTCGACAGTTCAGCTGAATTTATTTATTTTGATTTTTAATACTCATAGGTATCAGTCATGTGCCAAACAAATAATCTATCTCTGATATATTCCCCCAAAACAGGACCAAATTTAGCTGGAATTTTCCATTAATAATTCTGTATTAAGAATGAGGTAAGTTCAACGAATGTCAGTAAGTTTAGTGAAACGCAGATTGTATTAGTTTTAAAGCAAACAGAACATGGACCGACTTTTTGAGATTAGGTTATGGCCACGATAAAATAGGGGGTATTTTTTTTACATATTTCAACATTTGCAAGATCCACTATAAATAGAATTGTTGACTTAGCGAGATAAAATTCTTGCAAAAAATGTTACAATTTTCCTAATGGATTGTAACTTTCGGTCCTTTAGGCTTGGATTTTTGTCTAAAAAGTCCGGTTTCAGATATATGCCTAAAGCTCTTTATGCTTGAAAAGCACCATCTACAGAATTGACAAATTTACAAAAATACTTTGTCCATAAAGTATAACTGGGATCATCACGGCCTTCCGATCTGGGTCAGTAAGTGACCTTTATTCACTTGGATTATGATAGTCGCTTTAGTGCCATTAGCTGCCTAAACACGCATCTGAGATACCCCTAGATTTGTCGACACCTTGGCCCTTACAAATTTGAAAGCAAGGAGTTAAACAATGATGGGTAAAAAAGATACATTGAAGAGTTCAAACGGGATGCGGTTTTTTCAGGTCAAAGAACGAGGCTAATCGGTGCAGGATGTTGCCCAAAGATTAGGGGTTTACACACCGTCCTATCTTCTCAGCTGGTAAAGCCAGCGTTGTTGCAACAAATCAAGTCGGTCAGGTTTTCAATGTGAATACGCCAGATCAGATTTGGGTCACAGGTATTACCTATATCAAAATCCATGAAGGCTGGTTGTACTTGGCAGTCGTGCTAGATTTATATGCGCGCTGTGTTGTTGGTTGGTCAATGCAATCTCGTAGTAAACCGGGGGCAGCTGAGTCAATACATCATTGAGGCCGGAAAGCCTGCAATGCTTCGTGAAAAAGTGCCTTACTTTAAAAACCGCCCCATTAGCTGGTAGAAAAACAAAAGAGGACGCTTTGAAGGGAAATATGACCCTGAACCAGATTTTCCAGAAACGTTAAAAGTTCAACCAGAGCAGGATATTGTTCAGGGCAGGTGGCCGTTCAGAAAGTTGAAGAGATCACGAGTAACAAGAAAATTAAATCGTAGAATTAGAAAGACGTTTATTAAATTAAAAGCTTACATCTATTCGCGCATAAAGTGATGTTTTCAGGAAAAACTTATTCCCGCCATCCTTAGGTGAGTTATATTAATCGCAATAGCGTATTACTCGAAAGGATTGAACTCATGCCTAGACTTTAAGAAATAGATTGCTTTGAGGCTATTAATGAAATTTTAGAACAGGAACCTAAATTGCACTTGCCAGTTGGGATACAATTAATTGAAATGGGATTCTATTGGTTAAGAGCTCATAGTGGAGATGATTTTTTAAAGGACTATGTTGAGACATACTTCTATCAAAATTATGAATCGAAAAAATTGGATCACTAAGAAGTTTGCTAAGTCAGTGTAACCTCTACATCTTCTGATTTTGTGAGTTTAGAAGATTTCCTTAATTTCGTTATTTTTCTTTCGCATTATACTACCAATTGGATATTGGATTTTTAATATAATGGATTAAGGTTTGTTTAAACTGTTATAGTTCTTTATAGAAACTAGTAAGTATTTCTATTTAAGCGAACTGAGTGTATAAGACTGAAATGGATTAAGTTTTGGGGGGCTTATTTCTAATAATTAATATGTTTTGGGGAAGCATGCCTTTTAAAAAAATGGATCAAATGATAGGTGAAAGATTGAGATATCTTAGAAACCTTAGCGAATATTCACAAAAAGATTTAGCTGCATTACTTAATGTTCCTGTAGATAAAATTAAGAATTATGAGAATGGTATTGATCGCATTCCGGCGGACAAATTATTTGATATGTCTGCTATTTTAAATGCACCTATTAGTAAATTTTTTGATCAGTTGGAGAGTTCTAAAACTTCTAAATTACTCTCTGATCTAAACACTAAAGATAATGATGTTGAGCTTTACGAAAGAACATTAAAGCTAATTAAATTATTTATAGATATTAAAGACATAGAATCTCAAGACCTTGTCATATCTCTTGTTCAGAAGTTAGCCAAATAATTCTTAGTTATTTAATGTACTTGCTCATTGGTTGATTCATTTATCCTGTCTTCTCCTTCTCTTTTCGGCGTTACTTATCAGAACATCCAAATAAAAACGGGGCTTACTGTATCAGTGCATCACGTTTATGTGAAATAGCTAAAGTTTTAAATGTATCCGTTTCATATTTGGGGGCTAACTTGAAATATGAAGATAGATAATGTTTTATCCAAAAAAAATCACTCTCAAAATCAGATCATAATATCTATATTTGATTGAACCTGTAGATGCTGTTGAATTAAATCATGACTATTATAAAATTAAAAATCCAAAATAAGATCTTCAAATAATCAACTTTATTCGTTATTGCAAAATTAAATTGCAATGCAATTAGTTGACTTACTTGGTTGAAATAATTATCAACTAAAGGGTTCTATTGTGAAATAGTTATCATTAATACAAACGGAAGCTTCTTCAGGAACGAGATCCTTTAACTCGTTGGGGTGGATAAAACTATCTCTAAACCATGGATATTTCTTTGTATCAAAGATTGATTTTATCCAGTCGAGGATCATTACTTTCCGTGGTACTTTCTTGATACTAGGATGATAGGTCATCCATATATCGAATGAATGATGAATTCCTATATCGACTGGAACAGCGGGCGCTTTTAAAGCCAAAGCATACGTAGGTAGTACCCCAATACCCGCACCTCTTTCAATAGCATAGAGCGCTGCCGCGCTGGAATTAGTTCTTACACCAGGTATGGCGTCAATACTATCGAGACCAAGTTTCTTAGCCCATATCATTTCGTCTAAATTAGATGAAATCTGTTGAACAAAACGATGTTGTAAAACGTCTTTAATATTCTTTGGCTCACCATATGTGTGAAGATACTTTTGAGAAGCAAAAGGATAAAAGTGTAGACGTCCGAGTTTAGATACAATCAGTTCAGGATTAGTTGGGCGTTCAAACTGAATGGCAATGTCAGCCTCCAATCTTAAAACATCAGCATTTCTCATTGCGCATTGAACATTAAATATCAGATTTGGGAATTGCCGTTGAAAGTCAACTAGTTGTGGCATTAGCCAATAAGTGCCTAACCCTTCGGTAATGGAAACACTTATTCTGCCATTTGCAATATCATCAGTTTGTGTTCTTTGATGAACCAGTTCAAACAGAGATTTTTCCATCTCTGTTGCGCTTTTTAGTATGCCCCTTGCTTCTGGGGTCAGTTCAGCTCCTTCAGGCAAACGATTGAATAAGCGAACACCAAGTGCTTCTTCTAATTGTTCAATTCTTCTGACCACTGTTGACGCACTAATATTCACTTTCTCTGCAGCTTGACGAAAACTTGGTTCTTTTGCGCATGCCAAAAACACCCGAATATCATCCCAAGATAAACGATTTAGATTCGGTACTGAGTTTAGTTGTTCTGTTTTTGCAACGCGTCGTTTCAGTCTTTTTTGCATCCAACTCACCTTCATGTCTGCTAAGAAATAATAGCTTCGTTTAACCATATTATGCAAGCCATGAGGAAAATTAGATGGAAACTAGTAATTCGTTTGAGTCTGAAGAGATTGCAAAACATGAGTTTGATCTTTTGAAGCCGTGTAAGAATACAAAAATAAATTTTAATAGAGTATCTGATTGCAATTTGGAAGAAGTTATTAATGTCAGCAAAGCAAATATACCAAATAGTATTTCTGATGTATTGTTAATTAAGAAAATTATACAGCACAATAATGATAATGTGTTTTGTTTTACTAGAAATCAGAGGGTTGTAGGTTTTTGTGCTATGCTTATGCTTTCGCCACTTGGCCTAGAGCGTCTGTTATTAGATGAATTTGATGGCAAAAATCCTGACTTTAAGTGTTTGTCAAAAACGGAAGAGAACACTGCTGCTATTTATATGTGGGGACTTGTAGCTTCTGGATTTGCAATTGAAGGCGTTCGACATATGAGCCAGTTCTTACAGCAAAGTAAATATAAAACCATCAATTTTTTTTCTCGCCCCAATACTGATGCTGGAGTGCGTATCAATATTAACCTTGGCTTTAAACCAGTAGAAAATGCAGAGGGTGATCTCTACAGATATGTAAGGATTGTCAATCGTGATCCAAATTTGCAACGCGCTGCCTAAAGGATTGATGAACAATGAACAAGAGCAAACTTATTTATAACAGCTATAAAGCTTGCGAACCCCAAGATTTACAGTCCCCCAAAAAAAATTATAGTTTCAAGGTCGCCGATAGTTTGAACGATATGATGAAAATCGTTGCCATCCGTTCTGCCGTGTTTGTGGGAGAGCAAGAATGCCCCTATGAAGAGGAGTTTGATGGCAATGATTTTTGTGCACTTCACATTATTGGCTTTGTAGGAAGGGAGCCTGCCGCTTGTCTTAGGTTGCGATTTTTTGCAGATTTTGCAAAATTTGAGCGGTTGGCTGTACGACATGAATTTCGCCGTTCAACTTTAGTTTTTAAGCTCGTTCGGGCAAGCATCGAATTGGCCCGAAAGAAAGGGTATGTACAAATTTACGGTCATGTACAGGATGGAGTGGTTAACTTTTGGAAACGCCTCGGTGGCAAACCAATAGAAGACAGAGATGAACTTACCTTTTCAGATTTTAACTACACAGAAATGCTACTCATTACTGATCCACACCCAGAGCGCCTTGGTTTGGAATCTAATCCTTACGAACTGATACGAACTGAAGGCACTTGGGACGAACCAGGCATACTGGAAAAATCTGCCGATAGAAAAGTAAAATCTTCCTCACGCAAACTAAAGGCGGCATAACTTATGGTAGCTAATAATCGGTCACTTATCCAATTTCCCCGCCAGGGCATCTATCTGAGCAACACAATTTTTGTATTTGTAGATTGGCAAATTGAATTCATATCATCTGGCCGTGCGTATGCGCTGGCTAATATTGAAGATGAAATAAAAAACAGCTTGAAACTACTTGAACTAGCCAGAGAACAAGGCTTATCCATCGTTCATTTCAGAAGATTGCTAGATGGAACATTTTTTAATAAATCTACTGATTTTTCATATTGGATTGAGGAATTGAGACCACGACCAAATGAAATGGTTTTTGAAAGAGAAAATCCCTCTATTTATTCTAATTCTTCCTTCAGTTCATTTGTCAATTCCATCTATTCACCAGAATTGATTGTTTCTGGTTTAACTGGTGAAAAGAGCTGCCTTTCATCTGCCATTGATAGCTTCCATAGAGGCTATCGGATGGTATTTAATCTAGATGCCTCAGCCAGTAGTTCAATTTGTAAATTCTCTGAAAAAGAAAGTCATAAAATTATATCTAAAATTATAAATCAATATGCTGAGGTCATGACTACCGAAGAGATTTTAAAGATGATTACTATGTCGGAAAGTTCATATGGAGGTGAAAATGAAATTCACTATCAATGAAATCATATGCTTACAAAGGATGACTTTCTACATTAAAGGCGAATTTGACAACCATAAAAAGAAAGAAGTGAGTGAGCTTTTATCAACAGTTTTGGATGAAATAGATTTAATAGTAGAAGAACAGAAAGCTTTACAGAGCATGAATGAGCAAAATGATGATCATTCTGATGATACCTCAAACCGTAGAAAAGGAGTCAAGTATGGCACAGATAGAACCCATTGAAAATCCATTATTAGATACTTCAGAAAAAAATGCAGAGGAAAAGTGGCACAGTTTGCTTAGTCTTCAAACTGAATTGTTTTTACCCTATGAAATTTGCTTTTTATTACAATCACAAATTTGGCAAGATGCGACTAATATACTAGATGTTGGTTGTGGTAATGGTTCGTATATTTCTCATATTTCAAAGTTTTTCCCCGATAAGTTCTACACAGCGATTGATCGTTCTCCAGAGCTAATTTTAATTGCAAAAAAAGAGTGCGATGCCCACAATCTTCATTTCGAGCAGAAAGCATTAGAAACGTTTCACCCTGAAAAAGAGTTTGATTTAATTTTAATGCGGTTGGTTGTGCAACATCTCAATGATTTTTCTTCTGTATTATCACAAGCCAAAAGATTATTAAAACCTGGTGGAAAATTACTTATTATCGAACCCGATTTGAATAAATATTATAACCAACCTGCTATGCACTTATTTGATCAAATGTTAAATGATATTGAGGTGCAAAGTGCACAAAAAAATACTAACAGACATCGCTTATCTTCACTTGGTATGATAGCAACTGCAACAAGTGAATGGGCTATCGCTCAGGACGAACTAACAACCGTACCATTTGTCGGACCGTTTGAAAGGTCAAAATTGTTAGATCTATTTCATCTTTGGGTAGATGTTTTAGATTTGTCACAAGTATTATCCTCTCCCCTAAACAATGTTCGTGAAGAGATAAAAAACTGGTCGCGTGAACCTTCAGCCTACTCGCAAGTTGGAATACGTTTCTTGATGCTAGAAAACAAATATGACAAACACTAAACTTAACTCAATTTAAAATTTCATTCCTACACTTAACAAAGTAAGGTCGCCTTCAACTTTGTTTACTGCATCAAATTCATGAAGCCATTTAGCTGATGCATAGTATTTTTGTTGCCCGATATTTTTATGCCAGACAATAGCTGGCCCAAAAGAATAAGAGCGTCCTTTAAAAGACCCTAAAGAAGTATCACTTCCTTTGTCTGCTGTAAGTTGCTTGTAGTAAGATCCATGTACGCCCACAACAAGTTCATTACTCAGATGAAGATTAAGCATTGCATCTATATGAAACTCAACACCACTCTGATAGTTGGTGTCAGGATTTTCAGTATTGTAAATTAATCCGGGGGCTACTGAAATTTCTATTCCTGATTTTGGATCCATCCAAGTGGCTGATAACACTGTATCATAAGCCCAATGATTCAATCCAGTGTTTGTAAAACTGTTACGGGTGTATTGAGCTACTGGTATACTTATAACTTCATATAGATTGAGATGAATGTCTCCTATTTTCCAGAAAAGCGAGAGGGGTATAAGTGCAAAATCCCCAAAATCTTTATTGTTCTCATCAATGTGAACGTTTCCAAGTGGTGTTTGAAGGTCTGCGGAGACATCAATATCAAACGCCGCAACTCGGAAACCCATCATCATCGTCGCCCCTAAGAAAGTTTCATCTGGCACCCAGAATCCACGTATTAATTGCGCGTTCGTGTTGGCTTCTATTTTCTTATCAATATTGTTAGGAAGTAGAGAATTAGCTGCTTCGCTTTTGTAATGAATTGTGGTTGATAATAAATAGTGGCCCGGAGGAGGTGCCACAGCAATAGCAATATCGCCGTAAAGTCCGGGGACATAGAAACTACTTCCCCCTTCTGCTGAGTAAACCTCTTTAGTCTGAGAGGTCATAAATATCAGAGAGCAAAAGGCAACTAAAACTAATGAAAATTCAGATAATCCAATAAAACGCATGGGGTACATTCAATACAATGTTAAATCTTCGTATAAGAAATATGCTACTATATTACTTTATAAGTTTTCTTCTCGCAGTGGTAATTTTGTTCAAGGATATATTGAGAGTAGAAATAAATTAAGTTAACATATTTCCTATATATTTAAAGTAATTTGATAAACTAGGTTGGGGATCTGGTCCTTCCCCAGTGAATTGATCCATTCGGATAATTTTTTTAACATTCAAAATGAATCAATTCACTGGGGGAGAATCACCTTAGTTATTTAGTCTGCAGTGGGTCAAAAACAGAGATGATAAGTAATGAGTTTTATCTTCTTGTTTCATGCAACAAGAAGAAGTTTGATTGTCTAAACCTTAGACTTAAATTGCAACAGGGATCGTGACCCGAATGGGCCGAGACAAAAAAAGCGGATAAGCGTTTTAGGCTTGGTTGAGCGATAAGCGAAATAGAGCCCGTTCTTGACTTTTCAGGTCAAAAGGGGACGCCATGTCATCACGTTTTTCGGAAATGAAAATTTCTAGAGAGCTATGAATTAAAGAGTTGAAATAGCAAATTGGGGGCTAATTGGGGGGCTAGAACAAGTGGTGGCAGTGCAACCTCTTGTATTTAAAAAGTAATTTATGAAAAAATGGCGGAGAGAGAGGGATTCGAACCCTCGAGACGGTTACCCGCCTACACGCTTTCCAAGCGTGCGCCTTCAGCCACTCGGCCACCTCTCCTATCATTTTAAATCGGATTTATCTCCGATTGGCTTAAGATAAGCGCATCGCTTATCAAAGAAGTAAAATGCGTTAGCATTTTTGGGTAGCGCCTTCAGCCACTGGCGCTTCTCTCCTATCATTTTTAGGCGTCCCTGTAACAAAGTCGCCCTCAACCAAATCTATGTTTTCCTGTAAAGCCCGAAATAAACCAAGACAAAATAAAAGTCAGACTTGCAGGCCTATTAATGCTACAGTGACATAAATACACTAAGCAAGCGTAATTTGGCATAATTCATGCGTTGCAAACAAAATATGGTGATCGAAAGATTTAGAACTGAAAATCTTAATTCTCATTAAGAATTTTAGAATTTCTACATTCAAAATGCTTGTCGAAACTGGGACTATACTCATGTCGGGCAAAGACGCAAGAACGACTTTGAAAAAAATGAGTTAACATACTCTAAATTATATAAAAGCCATATAAAAAGACACAAAAATAATTGTGTTCAAAAATAGACAAGAGAGAGAGACTCAGAAATAGTAGATTTTATTCACAAATAAATTTTAAGAAGATTAGCAACATGTTCATATTAAGAATAGTTGGATTATGGATATTAATCCTTGGTTTTATAGCGTTGGTCTATGACGGCACGAAAACCATGGCAAATGATGGTAATATATCGATTACGTCACTTGGTGGCCATTGGGCGGCACTCAACGAGGCGAGCTTCAAGTTCCTGGAAAATCTAATCAGTACCAGTCTCCACCCGTTAGTTTGGGATCCAGTTTTTCAGTGGGCATTTTTATTACCAGCCTGGTTTGCTTTAGGTCTTGTTGGCAGTTGGCTTTATTGGATCGGCCGTAAACGGAAAAAAATAGAAATATTTCTAAATTAAGCTCTAAAGCTTAAATCAGTTCGCTCCAAAATCGATATCGATTTTGGTCAGCGCGGTTGTTTGTGGGCAACTGAAGCGCCAAAAAAACGCTTTTAAAATGTCTACCTGAAGAAGGGAGTGCTCTTTGTNCTCAGAGCACAGACATGACGCNATNGGCGTCCGNCGCTTAGCGACGCCCCGTTGGAGGGCATTTTGCTTTTTCAGCGAAAAATTAGCGAGTGAAACAAAAAAAGGGTGCCTTAAATTTTAAGGCACCCTTTTTTGTGAATTATTTAAAATGCTTTAATCAAACAAGGCATCAATATCATCTTGATTGGCAACACTATCTTCATCCATCAAAGATGGGCCATTGAGAAGAGCGCCATCACCTTGACGGCTTTCCAATTCTTCAGCAGAAACACCAAGAAACTTGTCTGGGCCACCCCAGATTTCGATCATTTTCAAAATTCTTGCTTCAATAAAACAAAAAGTTTTAACAACTTTGGTTATTCGTTGACCGGTTAAATCCTGAAAGTTACAAGCTTCGAAAATACTAACCGTTTGTTCCTGTATTTCACACGCAAGAGCTTGCTGAGATTCATCCTTGAGACTGGCTACAAGATTACCCGCATTTGTCTCCACAGTTTCAGCGGCATGTAGAATGTTATTCGTCGCTTCTTCTGTGCCTTTAACGATCATGCTTAATTCTTCAGCAGCACGAGCCATCTCATGGCCATCAGCGCCGCTTTCTTTAATCGTCAGGATTTGTGTTTTTGTATCATGAATGGCTTTGTAAATTTCGCCCATTTCATGTCTGAGTTGATTTAGCTCTTCACGCTTTTCTTCAACTTCATCAGTGAGTAAGTTACTCACTTTTTCAGAAACGGCACCATCACCCTCTTTAAGGCTCACACCCTGAGATAATGATTTCTGCAGAACACTTAAGGCATCCATGATTTCTTTATGACGCTTATCATTATTATCTTCTTCAAATGATTGTTCATCACCTGGGTCAATGTAGCGTTCAATGCGAAAAGCACGACTCATGAGGTTAAATCTCCCAAAAACTTAGTAAGAGATTAACAATAGTCACAAGAATCCTAACAAGAAGTTCATTCGTGGTCAGATTCAGGGCACAAAAAGACATAAAAGGCCAAAAACTTGGCCAATTTCAAAAAAAAGACTTAAATTATGGACTTTAGTTTTCGGTTCCCGTTGTTTTCAAACGGTCAACACGATGTTGAAGGTGCTCAACTCCTTCAGGACANGGTCCCCCATAGGCCCANTCAAGAAGTTCNACAAAATGAACGACCGGTGTATCAGAATGATGAGACATCTGAGTAAGACAGCCAAGGTTTCCTGTGGCAACAATATCTGGTTTAACACGTTTGATATGTTCAGCTTTACGAGTGCCAAGTGATGATGCGATCTCAGGTTGCAAGATATTATAAGTGCCAGCAGATCCGCAACAAATATGCGGCTCATCCAGAGCCATGACGGTAAACCCAGCATTTTGCAAAAGTTCAAAAGGCTGATGGGTCAGTCGCTGTCCATGCATCATAGAGCATGGCATGTGCACAGCGATTTTAAGNTCAGTCCATTGTTCTGTTGTTCTCAGGTCGTAATTAAGAAGAAATTCGCTGATATCAAAAACTTTGTCTGTNAACTTTTTAACTTCTTCCGCAATACCTTTTTGTTTTGATAGCAGGTGATCATAGTCCTTCACAGATGTACCACANCCAGAGGCATTCATGATGATACCGTCAATAGGGTCTTCTTCTTCAAGAGCCTGCCAAGCTTTAAAATTACGCATGGCGTGATCAACAGCTTCTTTTTCGCGTCCCATATGTTGATCCATTGCACCGCAACAACCCGCATTCTTAGAAATAACAACTTCGATGCCTTGGCGGGCCATCAAGCGAATGCTCGCATCATTGATCGCTGGGCGGATGACCTTTTGTGCACAACCTGTCATTAAAAGAACGCGCTTTAATTGTGGGCCTCTAGGCCGTGCTATACCGCCACCTTTAAATTCAGCCGCTCGTTTAGCGCGTTTGGGTAAAAGTTCTAACATGGCGACAATTTCTTTAAAGCCCATCTTAGCAATGAGTGAACGAAAGGGGCGCGCCAAAGTGCCAAGAGTTAAAGAAAGAGATAATCTTTTCGGGTAGGGAAGTGTTTCACTTAAAAGACGTCGGATAAATCTTTGCTTGAATGGGCGGTGACCTCTTGTTTCAATTTCTTTCCGAGCCAAATCAGAAAGATGCATATAATCAACCCCAGATGGGCAAGTCGTCATACATGAAAGGCAAGTTAAGCAGCGGTCCATATGAGTTGTGAGAGATTGGTCCGGTGCAGCGCCCGTCTCTAGCATCTCTTTTATCATATAAATCCGACCACGAGGGCTGTCTCTCTCATCGCCTAAAACAACATAGCTTGAGCAGGTCGCTGTACAAAGGCCGCAATGGACGCAGCGACGCAAGATATCATTAGCAAGCTGCGTATCAGGATTGCGAAGCTGACGTTTCGTAAATTCAGTTTTCATTGATTAAACCCCGTCATACATGCGGCCTGGATTGAGNACACCAGCTGGATCAAACATAGATTTCAAGCCTTTGGTCAGTTGCATATGCGCTGGGTCAAGGGGATGAAAAGGACTAACTGGTTGAGTGGCATCNTCACCAGGGTAAATCAAAGTGGCATGCCCGCCTGCTTGAGCGATAATTCTACGGATGTCACTACTTCCCATATCAGCAACCCCGCGTGTAGAAATCCATAACAAACCGCCACCCCAATCATAAGAAATTTGGCTATCAACGAGTTTCTTAATTTGACGAGCAGATTGAAACGCCCTCTGCGGAGATGTTGAAACACGCCAAATTGCATCTTCTCGGTTTGTGAGAAAAACAAGCTGGCGCATATTTTGCCAAAATAATTTACTTTCAGGTTCATCAATATAAAAAAGTTCACCAAAAGCAGAAAGAAGCTCTCTAATTTTTTCACTACGATAGGCAAGTGATTTCGGCGTGTTTTCCAGACGAATAGCTGTAACAGCTTTATCCTGAACGTAAGTCACACCATCAAGGCAAGGAAAAGCATGGTTCTTATTTAAATGCACGGCACCAGATACTTCATAAGGTGTCGCAATGGCAGAACGTAAAGCCTCTAATGCAATATCTTCTTCAAGACCATAAAGAAACAAGGTGCATTCAGAAGGGGGGGTAGGCAAGAGTTTAATGGTCACCTCAGTCATTACAGCCAAAGTTCCCCAACTGTTGGCCATCAGTTTAGTGAGGTCATAGCCGGCAACATTTTTCATAACACGGCCACCAGATGAAAAACTTTCACCGCGCCCATTAATGGCTTTAACACCAATAAGATGATCTCNCGCGCTNCCTTTTAACAGGCGGCGCGAGCCAGAAAAATTTGTGGCAAATAAAGACCCTATCGTGCCATAGCCAGGTTCNGTATCAAAAAGTTTTGAAAAATCAAGATACTCGAAAGGGAGGTGTTGGTCATACCCTTTAAGCTCTCGTTCAATCTCAATGATCGGCGTGCCAGCACGCGCTGAAATAACTAATTCACTTGGTTCGTAAAGTGTAACTTCACTAAAACGGCGCATGGTAAGAGGAACATTCTTTTCAGAATATCGCCCGATCATACGTTTCGTTCCATGCCCTAAAATTTCAAGGGAAGTTCCCTTATCTTTGGCATCAAGGATCATCTCTTTCAAATCCCGATCCACAAGGGGCGTCAGCATGTCTTGCATGTTAAGCACTCTCTCCATCAGGCGATGAACTTTCATCGCGGCGAAAAGTTTCAGCAAGCTCAAGCGGAAAAACTTTATCAGGGTTGAGCACCCAGTTAGGATCAAATAATAATTTCACACGCATCTGATTGATTAGGTCCGTTTCAGAAAATTGCAAAGTCATTAAGTCTCTCTTTTCAAGGCCAACACCATGCTCACCGGTAATGCAGCCACCGGCCATAACGCAAAGTTCCAAAATTTCCGCACCGCATTTTTCAACCCGTTGAAATTCCCCAGTGCGATTGGCATCATAAAGAATGAGAGGGTGTAGGTTCCCGTCACCAGCATGAAAAATATTAGAAACCTGGAATTTATAAGAGTTGCAAATTTCCGCAATTTTAGAAAGAACATGCGAAAGTTTTGATAAAGGGATAACCCCATCCATACATAAATATTCTGAAATGCGCCCAATAGCACCAAATGCAGATTTACGACCAAGCCAGATGGCTTCAGCTTCCTCTGCTGTACCCGCTATGCGCTTATGAACAGGGTTAAACCCACTGGCAATTCGTAAAATTTGTTGGAAAGAGGCGTCAATCTCCTCATCAGATCCCTCAAATTCAATAATTAAGAGCGCTTCTACATCAAGTGGATAGCCAGCACGAGCATGTTCTTCACATGCTTTAATGGCAGGTTTGTCCATAAATTCAATGGCCACTGGTAAATAGCCTTTACCGATAATTGCAGCCACGCAATCACCAGCTTGTTCATGTGATTCAAACCCAAGTAACAGAGGGCGAGCACCTTCCGGCTTGGTCCGCAACATAACGGTTGCTTCCGTGACAATACCAAGTCCACCTTCAGACCCAACTATCAAGCTCAGAAAATCATAGCCGGCGGGGTCGAAAAACGGACCGCCAAACTCAAGAATTTTCCCCTCGGCTGTCACAAGTTTTACCCCAAGAATATTGTGGGTCGTCACACCATATTTCAAACAATGCGCGCCACCAGAATTCATGGCAATATTCCCAGCTATTGTGCAAGACAACTGACTGGAAGGGTCTGGTGCATAGAAAAAACCATCACGGTCAACTGCCGCGCTAATGGCAAGGTTGGTCACACCGGCTTGCACTTTGGCAGAGCGGTTCATCAAGTCGATATCAAGTATTTTATTCATACGAGAAAGACAAACAACAATGGCATTAGATAATGGAATGGCTCCGCCAGCGAGAGACGTTCCCGCCCCCCGTGGGACCATAGGCACATCATATTTATGAGAAATTTTGGCAACAGCGGCTACATCGGCAGTGCTTTCAGGCATAACAACCACAAAGGGAAGTACTTGAATAGCAGTAAGGGCGTCAGTTTCAAACGCCTGCAAACCAGCTTGATCCAAAACAATTTGATCTGGGTTTAAAACTTCAGATAGATCTCTGATCACTGACCGAGGGATGGCCGACTTAATCTTTTCCTGTAATTTACTAAATATACCCATTAAGGACCTTCTATTCACNCAAGATGAGGAAGCATAAGAAATTTAAGTGACAGTTTGCGTGTGACAAAAAGTCACCACGGNCGACCATCTTGAATGCAAAAGGACTTTCCCCAATAAAGAAATAATAAAGGTTAATAGAGGGGGGTGCAAACAATACCGGCAAATACTAACGAATATTCTGTCGCATAATAAAATCAATCAAAACATGCGGGATCGCGAATATTCGCATGGCAAGAATATACAGTTTGAAATGTTATAATNCATTGAAAAATNTGAAAAAAAGAAGGAATAGTAGCGGCAAGAAGGGACGAAGGCACAAGTTGCAAGTTTAGGGGNTAAAAAGAAAATNAATGAGACGAAGAACATCAAAGATGGGATTAATCAGGCCAAATTACTGAAATGCGAATAATGGTGCCCAAAAAGNAATTTTTAATTATATCCAAAATCATGCCATATTTTCTTCTTTAATTGTGAACATGACCAGTGTAAATAAATTGATATAAGGGAAGTTATAACTTCAGCACCTTATTTTTATCCTCTTTTAGACATTAGAATTAAAGAGATAANAATAAGCACTTAAATAAGCTGCACTCTATTTAGATTAAAAATAGGGAATAATTTATAGTAAGGGAAAAAACATGAGCAAATTTACCGCCCTCCTCGGCGCCGCAATTTTAGCGATTTCAGTTTCAGGAACAATGACAACATC
>JGI24723J26617_10000392_pt1 | contig 43755 bp, 37 predicted proteins | sample Cruoilmetagenom6_FD_26617 | JGI IMG/M metagenome (IMG submission 26617) | reverse complement strand
CCATAGAGCCGTCGCTGTTACCTTTTTTTGTTGCTGATACATTTTCAATATTTGGAATTAATAAGGACTTATAAAAGGGAGGCACGACCGGTTATGCAGTCCGTTTAACTTCCAAATGTTGGTATTTTGCTGTCAAAAAAAGGTAGGGACAGGGGCGGCTCGGGAGGTTTCTAAATAACGTATGTGAAATACGAAGTCAAGGGAAGTGGGAACAAACGCAAAAATGTGAATTCCGACCGGGCGGACTCCGTTCCCAATTTCGGTTTGGAATGTAGTGTCCCCATCCGGCTAAGCGGATCGGGTTAACGAAATGGAAAGCTGAAATTGGGGACGGTGTCCAAGATTTTTATAGTGAAGCTCTTTTCCCGAAGTGGAGCCTTTTGCGAAATGAAGGGGAAAGTGCTGAACGGATTAAATAGCGTAGATAATTCTTAGTTGGAATTATAGTAGGCTTAACATCAAAATGAAAAACCTATGTTGAGCAAGGCGATGTAGAGATTGGCCGTTTCCAGGACTTTTTTCGGGAATGTGCAGGCAAGTAGAATGAAATTGAAATCTTTGAAGTTGTGTCCAAGGCATTGAATTGATGTACATTTCCTGAAATGAAATAAAAGCTCATGGACTGAATGGATTATTTATAGTAAAGGCTAAATCACGCAAATAAAAGTTTAATATTCCTGGAGTTTCATATGCACTTTATCTATTTCCTTATCCATATATACCTGCGCATAGTGCACATATCTATTGAATGAATTACTGTTGCTGCTATGCCCACTGATTTTGCGTACCAAATGTTCAGGCATACCCAAAATTAGCAATGTAGTCACGGCGGTTCTTCGCATCATATGTGAACTCATTTTGTCGCAAAATCTCATTTCAGATTTGATCTTTTTATTTACAATATTTTTGGATATTCCCAATTGTTCTCGTGAGAATCCGATTGTATCGGTAAACCCTGCCTTCTCTCCTATAATCTTAAGACATTTATTGAAATAAAATAATGAACTTTTCCCAAAAATAGTTTTCTTCATGGATTTTGGGCTATAACTTTGGAAGATATCAATTGCATAGTCCGGCAACTTTACGGACGTATATGTTTTTGTTTTCTTGGATTTTGTTTTAAGGTAATAGACTTCATCTTGTACTTCAAAATTTTTATTGGTTAATAGAAAGATATCTGAAAACCTGAGACCGGTACAGCACCCAAAAATGAAAATATCCTTTATCCTCTTTTGGGCTGGAGTTAGACTGGAATGGAAATCCTTATCGTGGATTAAAAATTTTAACTGTTCTGGAGAAAGTACCAAAATATCCACTTCTTCTTTTCTTACATAAAAAACCCTTTGAAAATCACCTGTACTGAAATCTCTTTCGTTTTTTAAATAGAGAAAAAAGGTCCTCATCACTTTAATATTATGACCTACATAATTGTCATAACATCCCTTTTTATAGAGAAAATCGGTAAATTTTTTATAAAACTTTTTCCAGTAATTTTTTTCGGAAGTGTATTCTTTTTTGGTCAATCTGGAAGCCTCACAGATTCGGAGTTCAAATTTTGAAGAGGCAGTAAACTCTATTAAATTGTTAAGTACATATTTATAATTATCAATTGAATCCTTTTTTATTCTTTCTCCATTTTTTTTGACTCTCCGCCCTGCTTCGGTATCTTTTATAAATTTTTTGAATAATGGAATAATAGCCAGTGATTTTTTCATGAAGGCTAAAATAGAAAACTATATTTAAAAACATTAAAATGGGACAACACTTGATTATAGTAGGACGCAACAAAAATCTCAATTGTGGAAGTTTTTTTATTAGAAAATAAAACCAAAAGAGTTTAAAAATTGGTAGAGTAAATCCATTTGGAATCAAATACATTTTAAATATGAAAATCTTTACCTACAAATTCCGTTAGGCAAAGAGCCCCAACCATCTAACGGAGCTTCCATTTCAATATTATAAACAATACAATTACAAATAGGTAAACTTTCTTTGGTCTTTACTAGGAATTGTCCTAAAACAATCTGAGGGTTATGAGCTAAGGACTCGGAAGTACAAGGTTTTTTATCAACATATCGAATACCCTTATAAAAATAATGATAAACGATATAAGGCATGCTTTTACTGTATTCAATATCATCAATATAAAAATAAGTAAATCGTCCGTTTTGTTTTATTTCATTTTGTTTCTGGGATTTAAAAATAGTCCAACTTATCATAATAATTACAACAATCGTCATTATGATATAAGAGATGATACTAATTTTCCGTTTATTCATATCTCCTTAATATTGCCATTGCTTATTTATTTTCTTTTTTCTCTTTGGAAACAGCACTCTCTGTAGCCTTATAAACTAGCCCCATTATTCCTTCATAAATCATTTCACTTAATGCTGTAAAATCAGTTTTTTCCATTAAACTCCCACTTTTTACTCGGGTAAAACCACCTGCTGCATTAACTCCTAAATCAATAAATGTGTCTCTTCCGGTTTTACCAAACCCATAGGCCTGGAAATCACCGCTGATTAAGTCCCAATCTGCATATGCGCCAACTACTTCGCCAGCGCCATTTACAAGAAGCCCATCAGCTAAAACATCCACACCGTCTATTTTTCCTGTCACAATATATTGTCCACCAGCACTACCAACCATTTTAACAAGAATCACCTCCCCGCTAGCACTCCCTATAGTTGTTATTAATGGCGCTCCATATGTTACGGCAATTGGAGTTAACACCAACCCAGCTGTTCCAATAGCTAAACCTTTAGCTAATGTTTTTGTATCTTCTGTAGCAGTTTTTACCTGATCAGAAGCTTTCTGATTATTATTCAAAAAAGTATTAATTCTATTTTGAGATCCTTCTGGGTTTTTAGTATCTAGACCAGGAAAAATGATTTCTCTATTATCTGACCCAGTAAACTCTTTCCACCAATTCAATATCGGATTTTTCTGGCTTTCGTTTTTTTCTGATTGAAAATTGTTTTCTTTCTCTATTTCATTCTGTATATTACTAGATTCAAGACCCTCTAGCTCAACGGAAATAATTGGAGTGTTACTACTGAATTGATAGGGTGAGTAAAAAGGGAACTTGTATGCCAAAGGATCCACAGCGAAAAACCTCCCCACCCTCGGGTCATGCATCCTAAAAGTATAGTTCAGCGAATTTCCTTCTCCTTTGATCTCATCGTCCATCTCCTGCCCCTGGAAGCCGTAGCGGTAATCACCGGTGTTCGCATGCCTACCAGGCAGGAGCATTCCGAAGGGATAGGATTTTTATTTAAAAGAACGTCAATATTTAGAATTGGTTAGTTTGATTCATTTTTTTAAACTTATAGTAACTTACGATAAGATCTTCAAGTTTTAATTTTTTTCTAAATCAAATAAATTATACAATTTAATATAAATTGAGTCCGATCTTAAAATTAGGCCTCTTGGATTCATTTCGCTTTTATCCAAAAATGAAAAATCAAATGTATCTTTAAATGCAAGGTTAGTTGTCATAATTTTGATTTTACCATCTACATAATTCCATTTCGAATTTTTATCTTCAATAAAATGCACCGTTTCGGGAATCGAAATAATTCCATTCTTCTCAAAAATTAAAATATTACTATATAGATAAGAAAGATAATCCTTATTGTTAAATTTAATTTCATTTATCTCCCATCTACCAATAATTTTCTCTTTTACGTCTCTATTATTATGGCTACAGGAAATAAGTAAAATACTAATTAAAAAAAATATAATCTTCATTTTAAATACTTTTATTGTTTAACTCGGGTCTTATCTTTAACTTTTTCATTTTTTGGTTCTTCAACTCCATTTTCCCTCATCTCCTTTATTTTCTCTTTTGATTGATGTAATAAAATACCCTCCTCAGTGAATTCATTAAAAATTTGGAGTCCAATATCTACTATCTCATCTGTATAGAGTTCAGGCAGACCTTTGGGATCACCTCCAAACAAAACAACATTCGAAATCATACTAATGCTGAATTCGTCTCTAAGATGATCCGGTATTATTACTTCTCCTTTAGAATTCAAGGCTTTCTGAACAGCGGGGAAAACCTTTTTATAAAGAATGTCGAGTTGTTTATCAATAATACCTTCGTCAACCTCTCCTGCAATATCAAAACCAAGTCTTATTGCTTGAACAGCAATTACTGCTATAGCACCCCCTTTGGTCCATTTTGAGTTAGGATCACTGGCTGCAAATGTTTTCCTGGTCGAATTTGATTCAAATAAACTAAAATCATAATTGTTGTCCGGACTTGAAGATTTATAATCAATCTTTCCAATCAAGGTGTTATAAGTAGCACCAAGGTATCTATTATTATATCCATAATTCGCCTGTTTTAGAGACTCCTGAGTGTCGAAAGAAACTTTTCGGATGTTTATGTGAACTGAAGACCATTGTGTAAAAATTTTCGCCTCATCTAGACTTAGAAATTCTAAACCCTCCAATTCAATTCCATCCATTATTCTATTTTCACTAAAAGCATAAGGACTATTCCAAGGATAATTAGCTGTTATTGGATCTGTAGCAAAAAACCTCCCCACCCTTGGATCGTGCATCCTAAAAGTATAGTTCAGCGAGTTCCCTTCGCCTTTTACCTCGTCATCCATCTCCTGTCCTTGGAAGCCATAACGGTAATCGGAAGTGTTCGCATGCCGCCCCGGTTGCAGCATGCCGAAGGGATAGTAATCATTATAGGATTTTATGTCTGCATTGAAGTAACTCAAAGAACTTCCTGACAAGGTAGGTATTTTTTTATCACTTACAACTTCTAGAACATTCCCTAAATGATTGCTTAATTCATAACGTCTGTTTCCAATATCCCTGTAAAAGGTTTTTACAACAAAAGCGTCAGAAAAAATACTTTCTACCCAAGCACTTTCATTGGCAAATAAGGGCATAATCAAACTACTCTTGGAAATAGGGTTTCCTGAACCTTCATCCATAGAAAAATATTCTTCGATGGTATTATGCAAGGTTGTAAGTTTATAGGAATAGTCTTTTATTTGAAAAGAATTACTATAGTTTCCTCCCAGTATAGATGTAGGATTTAAATCAATACTTGGGGGAGGAGGTAAATTACTACGTACTATATTTAATCCATCAGAAATGTCATATATAGAATCGTTTACTGTAACCAAGGCATCATCAAATGTTGGGATAAATTCAGTATTCAGTCTTAGCTCCATCCCTTTATTATACATTATTGATTGACTTAAGCCTTGGATCGAGCCTAAATCAATTTTAACCTGATTATCAGATTGATTTGGAATTGTACTACTTAGATAAAATGAAGGATAATAAATGCCGCCTTGGTTTTTTAAATAAGTCTTTAATATATTTAATCGATTACTATCGCCAGTATCCTGACTTACAGTATTAATAAAGGCAATTTGGTTAACCATTATGGAATCATTAATACTTAAGGGTTCCACCAATTTAATTTTCATAGAAACATCATAGTTAACAAGTGTATGGTCTGTTTCATTTATTATTGTACCTGCTGACCATTCAGCAATTCTACTATCACCTAATTCTAGTGCAAGTGTATTTTCTGGAGTTTCTATAAGATCATTTTTTCCTTCATCTATTACCGCACTCACGTTAATCTTTTCTTCAATTCCCAATCTGCTACTTCCATAAATATGAAATTCTTTAGTTAGGTAGCTTGTAAATTGATTATTCTCATATTGAGCTTGATTTGACTTGGTTTCAAAAACACTTAAAACATTACCTTGGGCGTCGCGGGCATATCTTGTAGTGACTAATTTCGAAAGATTATTATCTATTACAGTTTTGGAGATTCTATTTCCTAATCCATCATAATCAAATACAATTGTTTCCACTAAATTGTTTGAAGGACCGTTTTTTTCAATTTTGCTTACTTTTCCATCAACTCTCCAATAAATATGTAAGTTCTCGGTTCTATCCTCAACGAGCTGCCCAATTTCATCATAAATATAGTTGTGAGTCAATTCATTATTTCCATCATATGTAATCCCTAAATCAGCTTCTTGATCATCGATATCAATAGTAAATGTATTACTTGAAACCTCATCATTTACCAAGGTAAGTTGGTTGTTGTTGGATTTATAGTTATATGCCAAAGAATCCATTTTTACAAGTGCTGTGCCGCTCAATACATCTCTAGACAAATTTTTCAAATTTCCGTCTCTATCATATCCATATGTTGAAGCATAGCTTTCCAAAGGTTGGGATGGCTCTGAAAAATTATTAGCAAAGGATTTGGAAGTCATTTGCTTAATACGGTTCAGTTGGTCATATTTATAATTATTGACCTGAGAACGCGCCATTGAATTTTCTTGGATGCGCAGGTCCGTAACCATTTGTTTGATGTTTCCATTGTATAGGTTTTTTGAATATGGGTTTGAAGTAGAAAGAGAAAAGCTGTCATCTACACTTGAATCTATTGCATTATAATCGTTTTGGAAATATCCTAAAGAATATCCAAAAGCATCTCTGGCTATAAGAGAGCTTGAAATACCGTCTTTGCCAAAATCATTTGTAGGCTCTACTATATATTCACCATTCACAGACTTTAACCAACCTTGAAGTGTGTAAACAAAGTCCATTCCCTGAACCTGTTTGTCTCCTATAATACTTCTTGCCAAAGGTCCGTGTTCGTAATACAAATAGGATGCATCATTCTCCCATACACTGCCATCTTTAGAAGTCTGTACAGAAGTAATTCTATTGTCTGCATCATAATTATAGCGGTGAATAAATTGATCTGTTTTCCCTTTTTGAAAAGTGACTTTTTTAACGTTTCCACTTATTAAGTCATAATCATAATTAACCCTTTTCAAATGCTTGTTATCATTATTTGCAGAGTATAAGTCACCATAAAAATTCACTAATTCTTTTACATTTCCATGAATATCATAGTTATAAAAGATGCCGTTGTCGAAACGATATAGAACAGGACCACCCGATGCGCCTATTAATTTATAATAAAGTATTGCACTTACTCGATTTCTTATTGTAAGCGGATTGTAATTTAAAAAGAGATCACTTGAGTTTTGGTAATCTGATGTGCTTTCTGTAAGAAGGGGCACTGATTCATCGTAATGCGTGCGTGTTACTTCCCGTTTACTATATATATCAGAAAAAGCATTTACTGAAACACCTTGTTTGATAAGTCTTCCCTCTTCTGTTATAGCATACTCCTGAAATGGCGGCATTATTTCTCCAGCTTCAAAAATCCTCCCAAGTCCGTCATATAGAGTATAACTAAAGCTTTCACTAGCTGAGTTACCTGAATTGTATTTTACTAACTTAATGTCTTGAATCTTTGTATTAGGTGTTAACATCGCAAAATCTATGCGCATCGGAGCTCCAGGGTCTGATTCAGGAAAAGTATATTTTAAAACCCCGTTTTGATACATATTGATGTTCCCATTTAATCGTTCAACTTTTAACAAATCTCCAATACTATATGTTCCAACTCCTGTAGAATAAGTAGGAATTGTATTTCCCTTGAAATGTAATCTGTTAGTTGTTGAAGTAACAAATGGATATATTTTATAATCGATAGAATTATATGAATCGGCTGGAGAGCTTATATTAATTAATGGATTTGAAGCGTAGGATAAACCGAACATTATTCTGGAGTTTTCCTCTAATGAATTTTTTATCTCGATTTCTACATAACCATTACCTTCTAAGATGTCAAGACCATAACCGCCATTCCATTGGCCACCAATTTTTGTAATGGTTTTTCCATCCTCAGAAAAAGAGAATTTTCCAGGTTCCTCGGATGCCATTCGAAGCCCTACGAGTTCTTGATTTTGTTTTGCATTTTGTGAAGCAATGATTCTACCTAAATCGTCATAGGCAAATATTGTAATATTACCGTCAGGTGTTTTTTGCCAAACGAGTTGGTTTAGACTATTGTATTTGTATTGCGTTTTTAAAGTATGGTCTGGTAATGCATTTTCATTTATCGCATTGCCAATACGGGCTGTTGTAATTTGAGATTGAATACCAGAATCAAGGTCACTTTTTTCAAAACGGGAGACCCCTTCTGGAGATACTGTTTGCTTCAAGTTTCCAGCCTGGTCATAATAATATAAGGTGTATTGGTATTCCTTATCGGAATATTCCATATTAAATGTTTCCTCAACAGTTGTCATAGCGGCCTCTATATAATCCTCTTTGAACTTTTTCTTCAGAGATTCTACATAGGCATCATATTCATCTTGACCGTATGCCTGGGTGATATTAAATGTGAATTCTTCACAATTTGACTCCTCATCTTCTAAAGGTATAATTGTAGTTGGAAGCATAGATGCAGGAGGGCATATGTCATCATTTTCTATGAGGTAAACCGTGTTTACATAATCTCTCCATGTAATATTAGGATTGTTAACAAGAAATGTTTGGTAATCTAATATCACAGGCAGATAATTACTATAACCATAATGTAGATCGGTGGCCCCAAATTCTCCTATGGTTAGGAATCTATCATCCTCGACTAATGTAACATCGAACTTGTCTAGATATGCAGCATATCCATCAGTAATATATGCATAGTTCATTGTACAGAAATACTCTAAATCCAATGGATCTGGTATGGTTGAATAATCCGTGATCTGGGCAATCGTTGTCTGAAATTTATCGAACTTCTCGTTACAGGATACTGGCTCTACTGTTTGGGGAATACATGGACAATCTAAAGCTACTGTATCCAAACAAGAAATCCCATACTCATTGTAATAAGCACCTAAATGGGATATAAAATTATCCTTAGTACTCTGAACATATTGATTGTTTGAGTTTTTATAAGCGTAGTGTGCCGTAGAATTAAATATATAGTCCGGATTATTAGAGACATTATAATCTATATATAGAACCTCTGTCATTAAAGAAAAATTTGTAGTGGGATCAAGTATAATTGAAACTCCAATATCAGGAAAATTTAATACGGCATAGGTTATTGGATCATTAGGTGAAAATTGATAATTCTTAATGAATTCAGCTTGATTGGGGTCAAATTGGGTGTCTGGATAAATAAAGCCCTCATGAAGAAAAAACTTTCGATAAAATACCTTTAAAAAGTAGCTATATTCATTAGGAAAAGTATTTGCAAGATTTATGGTATTACTACCATTCGTAATAATGGCACTTATAAGGCAAGGCATATTTTGTTGATATGCTGCTTGTATGTCCTTTCCAATATTATTAATGCAATATAAATCAAAAATTTCATTAACAAATTCTACATCATTAAGCTCTGATGATTCCATTGCACAGCCAGGCACTACAAATTCAGTAAGTATAGTTTCAGGATCATCTTGACTTTTATAGAGGGAATTGTCACTAAACTCTTTTATGGTAGTTTGTCCATTAAAAAGTGTAATTAAATTATGGTAATTTTCAATTTGATTATCATCATTCGAAGGACGCTGTGCTCCGTGAAAATAATATTTAGGATTACAACCTAGACCTTCATAAAGAAAGAAATTGGAACCTAAATCAGTGCAATAATTTCCGTTGTTATCATTTACATTTTCCAAAAAGCCAAAATAAACAACTAGAGAATTATTAATATAAGCATACGAACCAAATGACAAATCATAATTCATTGGTGGCAATTGAAAACTAGTTATTGAAGTTACATCTTCAAAACGAAACATATTTGAAAAGTTTCCATAAAAATCAAATGCCGTCAATATTAAAAAACGATTACCAATTTTAAGGGCAGTTTGTATGTTAAAAGAAGGAGTTTGACAATCATCAATCTGAACAACCATAACATCGTTCAATTCTGTATCTGTAAAATCAGAATTAGATTTATTCTTAAAAAAACTTTTTAATGGAGAGGTTAGTGTGATTGGTTGTGGAGTAGTTGATAAATAAAGTTGATTATCAAAAATATATTCATATAGATCCTTAAATTCTGCATTTACAATATTTGCTTCTTGTTGGCTTATTGAACAAGGAGAACTGCAATCATAAATTGTGGTATCGTCAATCAGAATTTCCCCAATTCCTCCATTTCCATCACCTCCAATACTACACTCACCTATTCTTGCTAGAGTTGTTCCATTAAGAACAATTTCGGTAAATCCGGTCTGTATTATCCCACCCGAAATATCCCTAATCTTTGCCTTTACCAAAAAATTAAATTCGTGGGTAGTTGGATTATAAGATCCTGGAATATAATAGACCTCACTCATTTTTTCAATAAGCCAACCATTGTTATTGGCATACATTCCCCAACTATAAGGATATGAAGAATCTATTTCTAGCGATAATACATTGGGTAGGGATGGATTGTTCAGATCAAAGGTTAGAACATTCGTATTGTGTGCTGTTGAAATGCCTAGAACGTTTGGTAATGTATTAATAAGTGGTAGCGCTCCTCCAAAATCCTCAAAAAGATCTGGGGACATATAGCCGCCAATATAGTTCCAGTTTACACCTGTAAAATCAAAATAGTCACCAGTATTAGGAACAATGTTTACAACTCCATCCAAAAATATTTCTAGATCCCTAGCCATTGGACATTGCCCCGTTTGTATATAATGCTCTAAATCAGTCATATTCTCCAATTCCTGCATAATTTCACCGTTGGTTCCTGAAGAATCATAGAGTACATCTATGGGAATATATCTTTTGCTTTTTTCCTGATATAGGGAAGAGAATTCATAATTGTCACAAAAATCTTCATTAGTAGTGTAAGTAATATTACTGGTTGCACTATATGAATCGATAACATCAAGAATGCTGCTAGGAGTCGTTTCCCTCTCAATGCAACCATTATAAAAACCATTTTCCTTTGCATTTATATTAAGCAAAACATATTTTATTTTTTGCTTTAGGGAAAGATAATAACCTACATAATTGATCCAAAAGGTTTCTTGTTGGGAAGAATTAAGCCCGCTTAAAGAAGATATTATATTAGGTGGAATATCACAATTTTCATCAATATTGTTGCAAGTCGCCGTACGATATGCAACTTGTAACAGACTGTTTTGAGAACCATCAAAATTGGACGTAAGCCCTTCATCCATAATACTCATTTTCCAGCCAGTAGGCCCATTTGCCGCAGGAGGATCGGCAGGATAGTCAAGCAAAAAATATGGATCCTTGTCCATTAAATTGGTTTCGGAACTCAACATTCCCTTAGCTTGGGCATCAGCAAAAGTGAGCGACCTTAGAAAAAAATCATAACCATCAGTATTCATAGTAGCGGTCTCCCCTTGACCAAGGGGTACTGAAAGGGTCATTTCACAAAGATCTTTTGAATATTCATAGTACCTATACTCGGGATGATAGATGACTAGTGATTCTGCCCAATGTCTTTTCCAGTAATAAAGAAAATCTTCTACATTTTCCAGATATTGTGGTTCTACTCTAAATCGAATCAGATCTCCTTCCCCAATTTGCTCAATGTGATTTTCATCTGCAGGTAGATTATACTCAGTTCCAGTTTTTTCCAAGTATACGTAGGCAATTTCTCCTCCCTCAGTAAAATAATGATGGCTGTCCAAACCATTGTTATTTTGAGGGTTATAATAGTAATGGTCTGGATTGCGCCAACTATGATCAACTGGAGATATTGGATAGTATAAAACATTATCAATATTAAAAATATTTGTAGGTGCCTGATCTGGACCTTCAATGATTATCTGGTTTCCTTCTTCGTCTGTTATAATATAGGAAACGCCATATTGTCCACTTGGCTGCATATCAGATAACATAAAAGAAAGACCAGAGGTGCAGGAATATGTTTCAAAATCGGAGGGGTCAGAATTTCCATCAAAATTGACTCCATCAATAGTACATGGTGCCTGACAAATAGCTTTCAATTGCTGCCATTGATTTCGCACGGCGGATTCATATAAATCTTGTTCTTCTTGTGAAAGCTCATTCCACGCAGGATATCCTGTATAATTTGGGCCTGTGGTAAATAAAGTAACATAATCCTCCTCTGTTGGAATTGTTGGGTTTGGGACATTTGGATCAAAAGGCCAATCCACTAAATCATAAAGGCACTCTATACAGCTTGTATAGCAGTTGTCCTCTACTGGTTCTATTTCAAACTCAATGAGGCAATTCGCATCTATAATTTTGCTGATGTAATCCTCTGCAAAAACATCCAAAGCTTCATTGTCTATGGATAATCGCTTTTTTACACCAAAACTTCCAATATCAAAAAGCGGTAGATTTTCAAAATCTTCTGTGAAAGAATAATCGTCATTAATACCAATCAACTGAAAGGGGTCGCCCGGAGTATAATTACCCACCTTTGTATTAATAGGTTCATTACCCTGTAAGGAACCATCGCAATTATTGGCAATATCTAATTCTAAATTAAAAACAAAAGGATACCCAGTATCTGTAGGTAAGCACTCATACCAGAAAGCTTGTTGCGGCAAAATTAAATTATAGTCAAAATCATACTCCACTCCATTTAGCACATTGAATTTTTGAGCTTCATATTGTAAGCCATCATCTATCGGTCCATAATTTCCAGTAGAAAATTCATAGTTGTTATCAGAGTCTGAATTTGGGCCATTACTATTCAAGAGATTGGTAGAAAATGTTAGGTGAAGGTTCTGATTATCTTCATCTTCTAAGCCTACCAACATCTTAGGATTATCGCTTGCTAAAGCTGTAGCAATTGTTCGGCCTTGGGGGTCAATATAACTTATGCTTACCTGTCCATTTGGATCTATTACAATATTTTTTTTATAGTGAATGGCATAACCAACATTATAACCGAACAATCTGTCAAGTTCTGTTTGTTCAGGTGTAACATAAAAGTATTTCATTTCATGTCCTGTACCCAGTTTATGGTGGTAGCCCACGCCGCTTTTTCTGGAAATTCTCCCCGTATTGTCAGGTGTGTATTCAATCTGGGAAAAAGGGAAAGCCGTGCTTGTATCTACACTATCCACTGCCGAAGGAATAAATGGTTTAAATGGACTGGTGCTACTATTATTACTTGAATAATACTTTCCTGCACCACTTGAAATATTTATGCCTACTACATTGGGTTCACAAGATTCTGGATCATCGACATCCCAGTCAAAGTTGTTATGGTTGTATGAAATAGCTCCATTAGGTTTTCTATTAAAGTCTGGGTAGAATTGAATGTTATCATCCCCTGAAGGCACAGGCAAAATTTCAACAGCTGGTCTTCCTTGGTTGTCATAAACTACTTCTCCTACAACTGCATTTTGATCACTGTTAATTTTTGTAACCGTTTGTCTGTTTCTAAGTGTGCCGTCAAAATAACTTACCACTTCTTTTTTCTTTCCCTCTTCAGCATAACTTGCTTGAAATTGCCAATTTTTATTTGGTTCTGGATTGTTAATGGTAATGGGAACCCAGTGATTTACAGTACTGATGTCTGTACCTGAATATGACCACGGGCCATTAAGTTTTATAGAAGTATCCTCCATGAAAACACCAATTGCCCGAATCCTAAAGACAATATATCCTTGCGAATAGATATTGGGTATACTAAAGGAATTATTAGAAGTATTGATGCGGGTATTGTTCAGTTCAAATTCTCTTGTCGTCAATGATATTTGGTTCGCTGGTCTAGGAGTAGGATTGGTTATTAGTTCACCATAAGAATCTATCCAAGCCCATTCAAGATCATAGCTCAAGGCTCCCGGAATTTGGTTCCAATTAAAATCGATTTTGGATTCGGAAGTGTTCACATTAGCAGAAATGCTAGGAATGGTAGAGGAAAGTTCATAATAACGATTCACTTCCAATCCTGTATCGATATTGATGTTTGCTGGGGTTAATTGTGATGTTGTTTGATTATCAAAGTTGTATAGTGAGATATTGGTCACTGTTATATTGGCACCATATCTATTTTGTATTTTATGATAAGCCAAATCATTAAAATTACCACCAGCAACATGTGGATTATATTGAACACTTAGCACTTGATTATAGGAAGCCCCCAATGTACCGTTTTCATTTTTGGGTGTAATATTTAATGTTATAGTATATAAAAACCAAACAAATGGTGCGGTATTGTTATCAATATATACCTTAATAAATGGACTTGCCGAAGTAGTTACATAAGATAATCCAGATCCAATGTCAGTATCATTAATAGGTAAGGACATATTGGTTGTTATTCCCGATCCTGAGTAATGATTGGAATCCAATAAAATTTGAGCATAGTTTGATTGAAAACTCAATATTAAAAAGAATAGAGCAAAACATTTTGCATATTTATATTTTCGCTTGTATTTTAAAAATATACTCATAATGGCAGGTATTAATTAGTCGATCTGTCAATCATTTTATAAGAATTAAATTTTGGAGAAACCTTAACGGAATTTCCAGCATGTATAACAAAATTACTGGTCATAAAGTAATTTTTATCAAGAATTTGTGGCGCCTCAAAATTATACACATCGATTTTTAAATATTTTCTATCAGGAGTTAGTTTACCACTTTCGTCTACAATGCTACCTGGAGAAACCAATTCAAGCACTTGCTTATTAATACTAAAATCTTTTTTTGAAAAATAAAATATAATTGAACCGTAGGGGAGCTGAGTTAGTTTTGGCGTGGATAATTCACAACGCCAGTATTTATGATCATCATACACCTTTTGTTTGGCAAAATATTTTAAATATTGTTCGATTTCAAGAGGGTTTCCCATATTTGCTGAATTACCCTTTACATACTCAATGGCTTTTTGAAGATGGTTCACTTTGATATATTCATTACCAACCAAAAGGTACTCAGTCTGGTTTATTTTGGAATACATTTTTGGTCCATTCTTTGCCATAAAACCCGTGTATTTTTCTATAATTATAGGGTTCTGTTTATTTCTGAATAAGGTATAAGTAAGATCACATTTAAAAACTGGTTGTTTTGAATAAAAAGCTTTTGAATTCTTAAAAAGCTCTGTTACTGAAGGCGTAGTGGTTTGCGCACTTAACCCCAATGTGACAAAAATCAATAATAAAGTTATATGGCTTTGAAATTTCTTTAAAAACATTTAATCGAGGTTCAAAGTTGATGTTCCAGAGCGGGTTTCTTGAATGGTATATACACCTCGCTCCGTTTCTTTTTTAACTCTTACCAAACCACCTTCTTTATCATATTCATAGAAGGTGGCGTAATTGTTTTCATCGAGTTCTGCCATCAGACGTTGGGTGACGGGATCATAGACAAAGGATTTTAAATTGCCGTTATAAGGAAATATTCGTATGTCGTCAAAATAAACGGAGTCAGTTGCTCCATTATTAAGCAATTCAATAGAGATGCCAGTGGCATCAGATGGGACTATAAATTGCCCAGTAATCTGCTGCCATCCATCTATTATCGCGCCCTTGGGGAAAAATGGGGAGTACTGTGTCGAAGAACTTTCAAATGTCAATACGATTTTAGCATTGGAATAAGTTAAAACCTGACCTATATTTTCCTTTACCCAAGCACTAATAATATACTTCTCATTAGGTTGAAGTCGAAAAGATGAGCAATTTTCGCTTGACTGTGAATATAATTTAAAGATAAAAATTGTATTCAATATTATAAATACTAATATTTTGTTCATAATTTATTTTTTAATGACAACCGACATCGGGATGATCTGGAGCAAAAATAATAATACCCAATTGGCACGGAGTAGGTGACCCATTTATATAATAACCAATTGTTACCTGACTCATAACTGGATTTGGATCCCCGGGACCTGGTTCGCAAACTCCAAGTCCATGAAAGTCCACATCCAAAATATTCGTCAAAGGATCAAATTCATATGTAATAGTTCCACAACTAGGTGTTGGTATTGTGGATCCAAATGTTATATTTCCTGGGGGTAATTGAAATATCAAAGGGCATGATGGCCAATTTCTACTGGAAAAATTGCAAGGAATAGGATCTGGATCAGGATCAGGATCACAATCTTCAACATTATTTGAAATTATCAATTCAAATTCAGATAAACTCTTATATAGCGACGCAGAGGTGTTTGGACCAACGGCAATACTATATTTACCCGTATGTGAGGTAATGGAAGTCCGCTTAATATTTCCCCCATCAATGCCCCCGTCTGCATATGCTACATCAAAATAACTAAAATGTAAATTGTAAGGTTCTGAGGAATTTGAATTTTCTTCAGCATAATCATAATCCTCAAAGGAATCAAAGCCAATTTGTCTATACTCACTATTTGAAGCTACTGCAGTGGGTAAGGTATAATTATAGCCATATTGGGCTGCGGAATATCTGCCTAACGCATCCTTGTTTTCAAGCTCGGCTCCATAAGGACTATATTGTGATACTTGGCTTGCAAAGGTCCAATGGTTATCTGTATTCGTTGAATTGTCAACATACCACTTCAAAGTAGTATTATTTATCCTATAAAGAGGCTTAAACTTATTGAAATAACCTTCATGTCTTAATGGAGTGGCATTACTTTCATTATTGTTTCTACCGGTTAGATAGGCATAGGACTTTTTTGCTCTCCACTCGCCCCTTACGTTAAACAAATAGGGATTGAAACCGTATTCATAAGGAGCTATTGCTTCTTCAGCTTCATAATCAATCTCATCAAATTTTGAAATTAATGCATTTGGAAAACCGGGTAATCCATTTTCCCATTGTTGTGGCCATGCCTCACTATATTCAACAGCACTAGCATTCACAATATTATGATCTACACCCTGACCATTTAGGTATAAATAAGTATTATCGGTTATATTATTGAAATTGGTATTTGGGTCTCCATCAATATCAATGGGGTTTATCATACTTGTAACTGAAGCCATATTGGCGGTCTGTTGGTTTCTATAGCCGGAACGAACAATCTTAAACTTTAGATCCAATGGGTCACAGGAGTCATTAATCAAAATACCATCTCTATCTATTAAAACAATATTATTGGTTTCTATTTTAGCGACCCATAAATGTCCAATTGTGGTCTCAATTTCATCTCCCAGCATAAAGATATCTGAAAGGCTAGCTCCAGAAACATTAATTGTGTGTTGATTTTCAATTTTGGAAAGGGTGCCTTCGATTCCTATATTATTAGTGGCCATACCCATACCCTTATAATACCAATGGGCAGGATAAGAAAAATTAAAATAATGATCATTGTATTCATTTACCGTCTCTGTTAGCAATACTTCACCTGTCAGTGAGTCCCATGCAAGGTTTTTTGTAGAAACGCTTGAACCAACATCATAAGCTATTTTTTCAGTCATTATACCAGTTCTATGGATGACCTTGGTAGTGGTTACCCCGTGAAATGTATTTGTGTGTTCTGCAGATTGTGGAACGATCATAGGTACGACTACTATAAAAGGACCAAACGGAAGAGCAGCCACATTTCCTTGGACTCCTAGAGTTTTTGAATAGGCTCTGTTTTCTTGAAAATCATTTATCACTTCATAGTGCATTCCTACTTCTTTATCGGATTCCACTACACCATTTTCTTTGATTGTTGGCACTTTGTTATCTAAAGTCCCATCAATTTCATTTGTCCTGTATTTATATTCAACCCCAGAAATAAATTGACCATACTCGTTAAATACAGATTGTTTTTTCTGTTTTCCGTTCATATCATTTGTCTGTATGGAAAATCCTTGAGAAAGGGTTAATTCTGTTGTAACTTCAACATTCAGACCTAACAGCGACCCTAATGTTTGCCCAATAATATCATCGTCATTTGAATAATAATTATCGGGACCATTTAGTGACGTATAATCAACAATTGTGGGGAAATCTTTGGATGTATAAAACTCATTGACAACTTTACCTGTTGCATGGTTTTTAACAATCAACGTTTCACCATTTTCATATTTGCTTCTCGGTAAATTCTTAACTTCAACTTTAGAATAGGTAACAACTGGTGAAGGGAAAAATGATTCCCCAAAAGGTTTTTCGACATAATTAAGTTCACGAGGTGCAACCAAATTATCTATATTGCTATTATAAAATGGTTCTACAAAAGGATTTTCCTTGCTCATATTTGGCTCGTATGTTGCCACACCTGAGGAAGTGCCATCTTCTAAAATGTAAGTGTATTCCTGTCCATAAGTCTGGTTATATTCGGAATTGGTCGAGTTTAGCATTTTTTCCCATTGGTCGTCCATCACTACTCTTTTAACACGCACTCCTCCTCCCAATTTTCTGCCTGTTGGCTCTAATAATCTGATCCAAGATTTCTCGGGAACAAACCTTCTTGCTATTAAATTTTGGTTTCGAAGTTTAGCATTTGGACCACTAATAATCTCACTCAAAGCACCAATATCTGCCTTAAGTTGGGTTATAACATCTTTCACACTAGTACCATCAGAATATAATGGTAATCCATAAACCTTGCGGTGCAGATATTTTCGGCCAAAGTAAAGACCAGCCTTAGATATTGGGTTGATTTGCTTTCCTCCATTCACACCGCCTTCAAGGTCTGTAAACTGCATGGGGATTATGCCATAAACTGAAGTTCCATCGGTAAACGTATCTGGAATGGAAGAATCAATCAAGAAATATCCAGTTACATACTCAAAATCATTCGAATCGTTATTGAATGTGCTTTTACCAGTATCTTTAGACATGTTAAGCATAAACCTAAAATAGATAGGCTTATTAAATTGATCGCCAAGATATTTTTCCTGGAATTCTGCTCCAGTAAGACTTGTATTGGGGGCTTCTGGAAGTTCTACAATCAAGTACTTTGCATCACCTCCATTATTTCCATTTTGATACAGTAATTTGTTTTGATAATTACTTTGATTTGGAATACTTTCTGTCGCGCCAACTACTTTAAACATTTGCATCGCTTTTCTATCCTGCACGTATTGATAATCATCGGTCTCATATTCAATATCAATTTTTCCCCCAGAGGGTAAGTGAATCGAAGAAAGCGACCAAGCCGACGCATAAAGGTTTTGGAGTTCTTTATCATCCTGTTGAACAAATGGAAATTCCTGTGGGGATAGAGGAGTTGGAATACCGTTAGCAAAAACATCATAGGCTGTTGCTTCGTTTGGCTTATAATTTCCCCAGATATCATATGCCTTTAAGGAATATGGATAATTATTATCAGATACTCCATCGCCATCTATATCTAAACCATAACTAAAAGTATAGGGAGTATATTTACCCATAAATGAATCTCTATAAGTAAAATAAAGTGTTTCTAATGTAAGTTTGCCTGCATTGCCGTTGGGTATTCCAGGACACAATGTGTAACCATATTTAAAATGCGCTACTTTAATTGCAACTTTTGCTAAATCCGAAATACTTATTGCGTCTGGATTAATATTACCATTATCGGTTAAAATCTTATATTCTGGCTTACTGAATAGAAAAATTTTATCTATTTGCTGCATACTGGAAGATCCACTCCCAGATTCTTTACCATCTTGACGAGCAGAAAGCCTAAAATATGCGATGTGAGTTTTTGTCTCTATGGTATTAATATACTTTAACTCCTTCTCACCATACACCAATGAAGCTTTCTGGTCCTGAGAATTGGAATTGAGCCCTTGGTTATAACTTGCCTTACCTGAAGTATATGGGATGCTCCAATGGTAGTTAGCATCAGTCATTTTATAATTGAATTTAGTGTATGATCCTAGATCATCATCGGATGGCCCATTTCCTTCCAAATCTTCATAATCGGCAGAAAGTACGGAAGTAAGCAAATAAGTATGCGCATAAGGGGGAGTAGTAATCCTATTAAAATAATGATCGATTCCATTTCCATTTTCTTTGCCTTCATCATTTGATGTATAACCTACGGTGCCTTTTATAGCATTATCCGGCGCTTGGTCTGTTGCGAAAGTAGATTCGACCTTTTTTGTGTTATAAACACTCTCCCCATATATGTATGTTGATCCGTCAGGGTTTAAAGTTTTATACGCTACAATATGATGAGGCTTGGCCAAAGTGTTTGTTTGCTGATCGTTGATCAATCCATCTCTTCCAGCTTCCTCCATAGTAACAGGAATTATTGCCTTATTTCTTAATTCTCTGTGGTTGCGCTTTATTTTTTGATTAAAATTAATATCATCACCAGGGCTATATGGTTTCTTTTCAAATTTATTTACCGCGTATTTTCCTGGCGAATTTCCCTGACCACCAATACCTATTCTAATAGCATTATTTCCACCCAAAGAATTTTTAAAAATAGTGAATTCATTATCAACGGTATATTCCCCTATAGTTTTATAGTATACACGCTCATAATCAATTTCGTTTGATTCATTGTTATTTTCCTCAAAATAGGATGTTACAGGAGTCTCCCATTTTCCCGTACTGGACTCAGCATCAATATTAGTAAAATCAACGCCCACATGCCATCCAGCACCCCCTTCAATTTCACCTCCAAAACTATCACTATTACTTTCATCCTGAACAAATGGACTATAAACATAACCTACTTGTCCACGGTAAGGCCTAAACATACCACCAGTTCCCTGACCATTTATTGCATAAATATCATAAGTATAATTTGTAACAGGAAGAACCAATGTGTTTTTACTTATTAAATCCTCTTTTTCCCTATTAAAATCTAAAACGTCGTCAGAGCTCGAAAGATGTGTATTATTGTATCCATAAGATTTTACAAATACTGGATCCTCATTTTTAAGTTTTTGAACAGACCCAAATCCAGAAACACCAAATTCCGCATCAATACCCCATATATCTGGCCCTAAGGAAAAAGCAAAAGAAATATTCGAATTCTTGTAAGCTACTCTCTTAGAGGGTGTAAAAGTGTTATTTATGAATGAGATACTTCCTTGACCGTTTTGGGAATAAACTGATTTATAACTTGGCTCTTGGGCTGTTCCAACATTACGAAACACACCATAACCAGAGCTCATATTAAATGATGTAAGCCCTTGCCTGGAGTTATATCCAACTCCGAAACTAGCGGACATGCCATATTTAAAATCTTTATTTCCACTCGCTACTTTTTCACTTAGACTTATATATGGGTTGGCTGTAGCGCCATTTTCAGCGGAAGAGGTTAAGTTTGCCCCCACCGAAATGTTTTTTGTTACTTCAAAGGAAATGCCGTACGATGGCACAAAACTTATTCCATTATAATTATTGTGTTGAAATGTCATTCCTGCCGATACACCAAGACCCATATCTCCCAGACCTACAAATTGTGGATTTATATTGAATGTTAATCCTGTTGTCTTATTGGGCTTGATATAATCTTCATATTTAAGCTCATCCCCTTTAAAATCATCTGGAATTCCTCTAACCTGTCTATTAATTTGACCAACATTCAAATTCCAACCCAATCCAACCCATGACGCTTCTTGATCCATCGTAACCCCAGATTCATAAGATAAATTCAAAGGGTATCCTCCCACATCCATTATAGGAATATTATAATTAAAATCGCCAGTAGATAAATTCACCATATCCGACGTGCCTATAGGAGTAAAAGAATTGAATTCTGGTTGTGAAGGCCCCCCTGTAAGTGCATATAAATTATTTGGCTGCACAATGGACACAATCATTTGAATCGCCAAGTAACTGGCTATAATCTTTGAAAGGCGGCTGTTTCTTATTTTGTGTATCATAAATAAATAAGTTTAGGTCTTAAAAGGCAACTCATTAAATTTGAATTTGAAAATACCGTTGTTAAACAAACGGTCCTGATATATAAGCTGAATTTTTTCTGAGGGATCGATACTGCCAAAATATAAGAGCACTCTTTTAAATGGACTGACCTTAAAATGACGCTCAAATTGAACTCCAGAACAAAGTATGGTATCATTCTTACTAGTTACGGCCATAAAATCTCTACTTATAGTCGAGGCCAAATACGTAACTGATTTGTCATAATCCATTGCAGTATATTCCTCCTTTAAAAGATCGTCTTCATTGATCTGTTCAAATTCAAATTCTATGACTCGTTCTCTATTATAATTCTTGGAAAGTGAATCGATTCGGGAAAGATTATTGTTTCCCTCACTTTTTAATAAATAGTATTCGTTTGGAACTTCCGTGGCACTATAGTACATATCATTCACAAAATGGGTAATTCGCTGTGACTTCCACCCTCGGTTTTCCAACTGAAAAAGCTTATGCGAAATTGCGCTATCAAAATCTTTTTTTTCAATTCCAGAGTTACAAGAACCAAGAAGGATGATTATAATAAAGTATATTATCTGTCTATTCACCTTCATACTTTTTATTTGCAAACTCAATAAAACTATCTGTAATATCAAGGTCTTTTTGTGCATACATTATGTTGCCATTTCCCTGTGTTCCCATGATGATAGAATAATTATTCTGCGCTCCATATTCCTGTACATATGAATTAATACGTGACCATACTTGCTGGCTCACATTTTTCGTAAAATACTCACCCATCTCTTTGAGCTTGTTGTTCTCAAAAACGAAGCGCCGCTGCATTTCATCATTAGGTTTATCTTGATCGGAATCTTGGAGTATGGCAATAATACTGTCTACTGTCTTTTTTTGTTTTTGAAGGTTCTTCTGGTGTGTTTTATCAAGATCTTTGGACATATTAAAGTTTGAGAAAACTTTTATGTTATCTATATAGACGATTGCAGGCTTTTTTCCGTCAGCAAATGAGAAAATTAAAAAAAATACTATGGATACAAGTATAATCGAATTGACTATACTCAACAATGATGGTTTGATTGTCAAGGGTAATTGGTTAGTTAGTTAATAATATCTTTAATTTATATCTTTAGTCTCAAAAAATAAAACAAAGAATGTTTTATTTTTTTAAATTAATATTTAAATTTTATATTCCTTTTTACTAATTAACCGGGGAGGTTTAGACTACTAATCTAAAATTTTTTTTTAACAATTCAAATTTTTTTTGGCATAAAATTAACTAAAAACGTTAATAAAATGATAATATATTGCTATTCAGTTAATTATAATTACTCTTTAGCGAAATTTTTTTTTTCATTTTCAAAGACAACTAAAATAGAATCTTTGTAAATTTCTTTTATTAAGAGTCCATCTATCTTATTACCTTTTCGAATTCGTTCCAAATTATTGTTTACTCTTAACAAAACCAATGGGTTATTATTATTTTCCCCTTTTACAAATCCGTAGTATTGAATTTGGGGCCAAGGAGTGTTATATTTCTTGAGTCCCTTTTGAATGTGTTGCTTGGTAGCTGTTTCCTTTTTCGGAAGGGTATAGTTACCCAAAAATGGATCTCGCAATATTGTAGGCAAATCAAATACTTCCTTTTTTTTAATTTTAATATTCACATATTTAGCATCGTCCATCGATGAAATGGATTTAACTTCGTTTTTACCAAAGAAGTTCGAAATAAGTTTATATCCCACCACAGACCATATTAACAGTAGAGAAACAATTAATACTTTATTGAGGATGGACTTACTCATTGACTATCACTTTTCCATTAGAATTAAAGGTTCCTATATTCCCTGCAGCATCTTCCCCCTTTACTCTCCAATAAAAAGTACCACTATTGTTAAAAGTATAACTAAAGGTTGTCGGAACAGAAACACCGCTTTCTATAACATTCACAAACAAGGAATCTGTTGCTATTTCATAAACACTTGTGATTGTTGAATCGATAACGCCAGGATCATTGCCGAAGTCCCAAGTAAAGACAATTATATCGGAAAGATCAAACTCCTCTTCAAACACTGGTGTTAAGAGTGAAGGAGTGGGTGGTACCACAGTATCAATATAAAAGATGCGTGAAAAAAAAGCTGTCTGGCTATTTTCATTTTTAGCTTTAACACGCCAGGTGTATTTCGCATCACGATCAATAACATCTTCATTCAATGTCAAAGTAGTTTCAGTAAGTCCTTCCTGTAGATTGACCGTAACAGAACCGGAGGGAGTATCCCGGAGTAACTCAAAGGTATAGGATGTAGCAGAGGGCACTGGGCTCCATGTAAAAATAATGGAAGTACCATTGGTATATATATTATTCGAGGGACTATTGAGTTGGACAGCTTGGTTTGTAAGATCAGATGACGATACCACCTCAAAATTAACAGGAAAAGTATATTGGCTTTGATACGCCTCATTTTGTCCTTTTATACGCCATTGGTAGGAATCACTTGATAAGAAATTTACAAATGGAGAATTATCAACCAATGTATCCATTATTAGAAGGTTGTTTTTGTAAATCTGTATATTGTAATCATTGGCACCATCAATGGTATTCCATAAGAACTGGACCGTATTTCCTTCAATAGTACTGCCTTCATTTGGACTGATAATGGTTATCTGCATATCAGTAATATCCTTCTCCAAAATATCATCACAGGAAAAAAATAAAATCAATAAAACTAACACACTTAAAAAGTTACTTTTTTTCATAATTCTGGAATATAATTTCATTGTATAATTCTTTTTTGGAAGTTTTGTTATTTCGTTCAGTATGAAATACCATACTGGCTATTCGGGCATATTCAAAATCCTTCTCAAACTCATAGATTGTTTTAAGGAGAACGTTAAAATCACCTTGCAACATAATAACATTAGAGTAAATAGTAAAATAATCATCATTTGAAACATGTAGATTCTCAATTTTCGAAAGAGTCATTTCATGGGATCGTGTACTGAGGAATCCCAATATCTCATTTTGTACTATAGCTGGATTCTTCGCGCTTTTTCCAATCGTATTATCGAGCATACTGACCTCATTTTTTATATTCGATAATTCCATTGAGGAATTTGAGCTCTCCTTTATATTTTTTACGGATTCCCTGTAGAAACCAATCGTTTCGATAGTGCCTTTAAAGGAGCGCTTGTAGGCTGTAAAACTTAGTATTACCACGAAGGCAAGTAGCCCATAAAATTTCTTTTTATAACTAATATTCTTGAACATATTATAGATATAGGTTCATCTTAAACTTGTAGTCATTCTTTACGAATTCGTATGATGCCACTTCCACTTTTTTTATCCAATCGTAGTCATTGAGCAATTCCACCCAATCGGTGACACTGGAACTTGATGGTGTAATTCCTTCTATTTCAATAATATTGGGTTCAATAAGGATTTTTTCGTTTGGATTGATCGGTTTCTTCGCAGGAAAAACCTCAAGCTTTTCAAGTAGTATAGCTTCTGGTAAACCGTCCGCAATCTGGGCGATATAGAAACTTAGCGCATGTTTGCTTCCCAAACTTGAATTTGCAATAATACTCGTTTTGTATTCCCTATCTTTTTTTAAAGTAGCTATCTGATTCAGCACCTGAGCATTCAACATTGCTTCCTGTTGAATTTCTGAACTCTTTTGACTATAGATAGACTTGACAATAAAACTAGCAGAAAGTAATACTAGGAATACGACCAGGATAGTTTTGCCCACGACAGTAAAAGCTCTCTTAAATGAAAATGATTCAGCGTAAGCATCAATATCAGTCTGATAGTTTTTTTCGATGCCATTGGGATTAAGGAAACCTAAAAATCCTGCGAATCCTAAAATATGGGTATAATATATAAACTCTTCTCCCACTTGAATTTCCCGAATTTCATTACTTTCGGTATGGTCATGCATCGACAATAAGGTATTGGTCAAATCATATTCAAACTCCGTGGTTCTTATTTTTTTTGGTTCTATCAATAAAGGTGCGAGACTTTCAAGTATAAATGGTCCAATGGAAAAATCCAAAACAGTGTAGCCTTTTTGAAGGAAAGTATTTATATAATTATCCAAATCATCTTTTCGGACAAGTGATGCAAGTACTTTTGTAGGTTTGTTATATTCAAGAATATAATAGCCTTCTGGATCCTTATTAAAAAGTATTTTGTCTATATAATTGGCTTCGAATGCCATAATCTTACTTATTATTTTCTTGCCAGTAAAAGCTAAAATTACAGGTACTTCCTTCTGCACTTTTTTAAAAAGCTCATCAATACCATAAATACTCTCCTGTTCCAAAATTATAATCTTCGATTGTTTTTTCTTTAACCGAAGCACATGATATACAGTTTCTTTCTCAGAAAAATGGACATGGATAGAATAAAACTCATTAATCAAATACTTATTTGCAAAAGTCTGTATCATTAGTATACAATTGTTGGCTTTATGAATACGTGCAACTTTGACTTGGATCTGGATTTCCGTTTACTACTAAAAAACCATTTGATTACAGGTATTCTTGACAGCCAAGGTGTGCCGGAGCCCGAATTTTGTCTATCAAGTTCATCCAATCCGCCCAGAAGAATCATTTCGTTATTTTTTACACGAACCAATGATTCAAAACGCTGAGTCGCTTTATCGGGGGGGGCATCTTCACCAGCCCGACCTAAAAAGGCGCTTTTTTCAACATTGATATTAAGGGTGACCTGCTCATCCTTGCTGACATACGGTTTTATAAAGACACTTAAGTTGGCCTCTGTAGGCTTCCATACTCCGGACTGTAATATATTCTCGTTAATACCAGATGTAATTAATTTATTTGTTTGCTCAAAATAATAATTTGTCTCACCTATTGAAACGCTTGCTTCATGCCCGCTTAAAGTTGCAATTTTTGGGGTGGACTGTAAGTTTATTATTGAATTGCTTTCTAGGGCTGAAAGATTAGCATAGAATCGTTCGGTAACCTTGCCCAAGTTAAAGACTCCAAAACCGTTAAAATTATCAATCAAATTGTTTATGGAACTTGAATTTAATGTTACGTCCGTACTTGGAAACAGTACTCCTGAAGTTTTAACGTCCTTACCTTCATCGCCAATAATTGCTTTTAGGCCAGTTTGTACATCATAGGATTTTTGATATTGGACAATCAATACTTCTATTTGGACCATTGGCACTACTTTGTCTATTTCACGCAGGTATTCTTTTATTTCCTGAATCTTGGGTTTGGAACCAGCAATGATAATTCCATTGAGTTCCATTACTTCCTTTACTTCTACATTTTCCAACAAAGCTTTTGGTAATGTTGGTAAAACCAATTCTATAGTTCTGTTTTCAAGCTGCACCAATTCCGTTATACGAAGGCCTTCAGTATTCTGTTCCCCAATTAAATATAGATCATCCATTTTTTTGAATGTATACTTCTTTCCTTTGAATATATGATTGAGTAAATCGTCAAAGCTTATTTCATTTGCAATTAAGGTGGTTGTCTCATCTCCCAAGGGATTATAGAAGAAATAACTTATTTTTAAAAGTTCGGCCGCTTCAAGTATGATACTTGTGAGATCCGATTGATAAGCTTTTACACTTAAGTAACCATTGGGGTTCAATGTTACAGTTAGATCTCCAGAACTCTGGGGAATTTTGGGGATATTTCCCTTTGTGTTTCTTCGATTCTTTGTGTCATTAACAACTTCAATGTTATCTTTTTCCAAAAAATAAAACCCGTTATCATCTAAAGTCATTGTCAATTTGTTTGACTTTGCGAGCATATCTATTACTTGATCAAACGGCCTATTGAGAATATAGGCTGAAACTTTCAGTTCTTTAATGTCTGGCGCCAGTACAATATTCTTTTTGGAAATCTCCGTGATTTTTTGAGCGACCCTTGGAAGTGAATCATTTTTGAGTTTAACGGAAAGAAAGTTGTTTTCGGGATTGTAATCAACATCTATTGGAGTTTCCGTTTTGGGAGGATCCACCTTTACTATTGGTTTTTTCTTGTTGAAAGAAATAATCCCATTCATAAAGGTTACTTCTAAGTCATATTTCTGAATCAAAAACAGAAATACATCCTTTACTTCAACATCAAAAAAATTACTGTTTACAATTTGGCTTAAATCATTGTCAACACTTACATTTAACTTATGTTCCTCTGCAATGGAAGTAATAAAATCGTATAGAGATAGCCCTGAGATGTCTATCCGAATTTTTTCATTAAGCCCGTTTCGGTTTTTGGCAATTTCACTGAATTGACCTTCAATATTTTTAATATCTGTAGTTTGTGACATAACAGACACGGAAAATATGATAGTCACTATAAAAAATAAAAATTTGGTCATACGTTGTTCTTATCTTCAATTAATATTGGATACACTTCCTCATATGTGGTAACCCCTTTTTTTACAAGGTCAAATGCTTTCTCTGATAACTTTTCGTATTTCAGTTCTTTGGAGATGTTACTATTTCCCATTTTAATCAAGTCGATTATCTTTTGATCAACTGGTATCAATTCATAAATAGCTATTCTTCCCTTGTAACCCGTGTGGTAACATTCATTGCATCCAATTGGCAGGTAATGCTCAGTTAAATCCTCATAACCTAAAATACTATTGCCTCTTTTCTGTGATAATTTTTTACAATGATGGCACAGTTTCCGAACAAGCCGTTGCGCTACCGATATTCGTAGGGTCTCCGCTATTAAAAAAGGAGGAATTCCCATATCCATCAATCTCGAAAGTGTACCGACTGCAGAATTGGTGTGAATGGTAGATAAAACCAAATGCCCCGTCAGGCTTGCCCTTATCGCCATTTGGGCAGTTTGTTCATCTCTAATTTCCCCCAACATTATAATATCAGGATCCTGTCTTAAAAAAGTTTTTAACGCACTAGCAAAGGTCAATCCTATTTCTTCTTTCAATTGGACTTGGTTAATACCCTCCATAGTATATTCAATAGGGTCTTCTATTGTGAGAATATTCGTTGTCATTTTGTTTAACAACTTGAGGGTCGCATATAAGGTAGTTGTTTTTCCCGATCCGGTAGGACCGCTTATTAAGATAATTCCTTTGGTAGCGTCCACAGCTTGTAAATAAATATTTTTCTCATCCTCGCTCATCCCTAACATTTCAATGGAAAGGTCGGAAGTGTCCTTTCCCAAAATACGCATCACAATTTTTTCTCCGTGCAAAGTTGGAAGGATTGAGACTCTTATATCAAAGTCATTGTAATTAATTCGTCCGTCTTGTGGCAATCTTTTTTCAGAAATATTGAGATTGGACATGATCTTGATTTTATTTACCAATTCAGGATAATTCTCAATTTTTACTTTATATCGTTCAATTAATTTACCGTCAATCCTAAACCTTATTCGAGCAGCATCCCTAAAAATTTCAAAATGGATGTCACTACTTGAATTTGATTTGGCCTCCCAAATTAAATTTTCCAAAAAGTCATTTCCCAACTTGAATTCGGTTCCTGCAGTCTTATTTCCCTCCGAACGGTAGTATTGGGAAAGTGCTTTGTCAATGGCATCGTTTCCCCATGGCTCCAATACAACTTCCGCTCCCAAAAGAAGCTCAATCTCTTCGGGCGAAACCGCTCCATAATTGCTTTCCTTAATATATAGCGTAATGACCTTGTCCTCCATTTTTTTGGGAATAATTCCATAATGAAAGGCAACATCAGCTTGGATCAGTTGTTGGTGTTCAGTTGTGAGGATTATATTATTAGTTTCCAAAAGCTTTTATTATGATGGGATTATAAAATAGATCGAAGTTTAAGCTGAGAGATAGGATTTTTAATACAATCAGATGGCCTGATAGAATTCCGGCCAAAGGAATAAGTTTTGTTTTCATCAAGTTTCTGAATAGTATATAAAAAATCAAGGTTATTATCATCCCGCTTATGAAAAACAACATATAATTTCGCAGTGAGAACAAAGGTGAAACGGCAAAAAAAAACAAAACGTCACCCATGCCGATTCCTTTCGTTATGGCATCTATATTTCTATTTTTCAGTATTATATAAATCCATAATAGAACTAAGACCGTTATCAGAAAAATACTGGTATAAAACATTGGGGTCAGGCTTTTTTGATGTTGCCACAATAATAAACAGCTGCAAATGAATACACCGATTACAAGAAATACATGAATGGCTCTGTATTTAAAGTCCTGATATATTATGGCGCCTAATAAGATGCCTAAGGTTATATTTAAAATTATAGTCATCAATCCTTGGTGACTTCTTTAAGTAGTTTATTTTCGTCGATTTCCCAGATATTGAAAGTACCGTCCCCATCAAAATCTGATAGAGCTGTCGCTCTGGCCTTAAAGTTATTTGTTCCTGCCTCAATAATCTCTATAGCATAGACTGCCTGTCCTCCTTTGTCGATGCCCAAGGATGGCTCAAAACCCAATTCCTCAAAACTAGAAGAGTAACGGGAATAACGATAAAAATGACTTTTCTCCAATGCGTATAAATGGTTTAACATGGTCTGAGCTTCTATGGCTTTGGCCTGGCTGATCACAGAAGTTTGATTAGGCAATACCATTAAAATCAATATTCCTATAATACAGAGAACAATAAGGATTTCAGTCATCGAATACGCTGGAAGAAATAACTTACTTTTAGACTTTTTCTTTGATTTTATTTTTTTTAAAAACATATGGTTAGGTATTTGTATTTATAAAAAATTTAATGTCCTATCACTTCACTGAGGTCAAACATGGGTGCATACATAGCTACCATTATTACGCCAACAATTCCGCCAATAAAAAGAATAAGCATTGGTTCTATTACCGTGCCCATTACTTTTGTTTTATGCTCTACTTCGGCATCGTAATGATTGGCCAGTGTAAGAAACATTTCATCCAATTGGTTAACCTGTTCAGCAATCTTTACCATGGAAATGATGTTGGTATCAAAAATCTTGAACTTGGAAAGGGAATCGCCAAGAGTAATTCCTTTTGAAATATCCTTTTCAATTACATCAAGAGCCTGCTCAATAGGATAAAAAGCTATCATTTTTCTTACCAGACCAATGGATTCGACCAAAGATGTTTTGGAAACCAAAAGCAGCGCCATAGATTGGCAAAATCGAGTGATATAGATCTCTTTTACAAGTTTCCCGAAGAATGGGATTTTAAGTATCAGTCCAGTAAATCCTTTTTGAAAAGCTGGTTGTTTTTTTACTTTTTGAAAAATAAATATTGCACATCCAATTGTGAAAAGGAACACAATTAATATAATATTGAAGTTTTCTGAAAGGGAAATTACATAACGTGTAAGTGTGGGAAGTTCCCTATTGAATTGGTGAAAAACAGATTCAAACAAAGGCACAACATAGGTCAACATAAAATAAAGGGTCGCCAAGGTAAGTGCCAATATGAATGCTGGATAGGTCAGTATTGATATTATTTGTTTTCGAAGTTTCAATTTCCGGTTAAAATACTTTTGCAACTCTTCCAGAATACTGTCCAAACGCCGGGTTTCTTCTCCAATTTTAACACTGAATATTTCATAAGGTGTAAAATTCCCTGATAATTCCATAGCTTCATAAAATGCTTTACCTTTAACTACATTTACTAATAATTGGTCGATAATATTTTTAGTATATTCATTTTTTTGCTGATCCCTTATAATAGTAAGCGTGGTCTTAAAATCTATACCAGCTTTCAGTAATGTTGCCATATCCTTATAGATAAAAGCCTTCTTTTTTGAATTTAGCTTTCTTGAAACAAAGTATTCTCTTTTCGTCAAAGAAAAAGAGGGGCTCTTTTTTATAGACGTAGTTGTTGCCTTCCGTTGTATTTGCCCAATATCAATACTCATTTTTCAAGTTTAGATAATTGGAGAAATAATTTTTATAGGCAAATAAAGAGATTGCATTTCCATAAAGTTCAGCGTCGACCAATACATTTTTTACCAAATTTTCAGGGTTCTTTAGCAAATCCGGAAAAAGAAATGTAAATGCAATTCCGTTAGATCGAACGGAATCCCTCGTATTGCCATTTAATCTATATAAAAAATGTTCTCCTTGACGATAGGACACAAAAGTTTCATCATAAAACAATACTTTAAATTCCTTTTCATTTACAGGAATTATTTTGTCCGCATTATAAAAATCTTCCTTTAACCTTGTATTGAACGAGGCCATTTCAAAATTCTCGGATGTCATTAATGAATATTCTGTCATATTTTTTGAAAAATAGCCATATACCACATATACCATGCTTACGATGATACTCATTAACGCGAGATTGATAATCATTTCCAAAATGGTAAATGCCTTAATTTTCATGACTATCAATTTTACATAACAGCATGGGTATTACTACAGTGTCATTTTGACTTATGACTAAAAACTCGATATTTTTTAAGCCACCGTCTTCTTGTCTTTTGGACAACCTTCCTTCAATACTATAATCTTTGTATTCTCTATTAATGGGAACAAAGTCATTCTTTAGGGAGGTTTCTTCCATAAGTCGGCTGACTTCCATTGACCATTCATAATTTTTTATGGGAGGTGTTTGGCCAACAATACGACTGTATACCAATGTTGCAATTAGTGAACAAATAGTTATGATAGTTATGGCAATAACCGTTTCAATTAATGAAGAACCCTTTATTTTATAGGAAGTCCTCATATTTTTTTTATGATTAACGGTTCTTTACTTTTAAAATTTTCCAATAATGAAACCTGGAAATAATTGTCTGGTAATTGGTCTGTGAGAATCTTACCATTAAAAATTAAATTGTCGTACTGGCTGTTGTCCGTCTTATAAAGCAAAGCTGAAGCAAAAACACTTCCCTTTACGATGCCATAAAGTGAAAATTTTCCATCACAATACACATCTCCTGTTATTTCGGCATCTTTCTCTATTATTAGTGTATTTTTGTTTTCATCAATGAGTCCGTTACCATATAAAAGTACGGTGCCTTCAACGACAGAGTTTTCTCCCACAATTATTTTCTTTTCGGTTGATGCGTCATTTGAATCCACCACTAAAACGGAAGGATAATTAAGTTTGACATCCTTCTCCAATTCAATTTCGTAGGTCGAGAAGACTTGAACATTCCCTTTAGTTCCAGATCGAAAAACAACCTTTGGTGCTTCAATAATAACGTCATCCAATATGGCAGAGGGCATAATGGAAAGTGTATCTTTAGAACGCACGATGATATTTCCTTTTAGTCTGATGTTTTCCAAAATGTTTTCTACCTCGATTATCTTTGTTATTTTATCAAACGAATTTATCAGGGAGGCTTCCCGAATATTTTCTAGTAATAAAAGCTCATATGTGTAGGGATAGCTATTTTTAGAGCTCTCAACTTGTGGCAAAATTTTATCTGACCGGAAAATCGTTCCTGTAAATTTTGGTTCATAAAAACCACTGTTTCCAGTAATGGTGGTTTTTTTTAACCCATAACCAGATATAAAAATATTGCCATTGATCTCGGTTTTTCCCGCAATCTTGAATTCGCTATCATTATCGCGTAGATAAAGAGCAGGGGCGGTATTTAAGTGACGATCTGCCATTAGAATATCCTGTCTTACAGAATCCTTTTTTGCCATGCTGATAACAGTATATTTTCGGAACATGCCCCACGGTGTCTCCTCAAAATAAGTCTTTATATCATTCTCTTTTGGAAAGAGAAAAACCTCTCTCTTGTTACCAAGGGTGTTATAATTGGCTTTTAGATATTCCAGTGCTGAATCATTATTTGTTAATAATCTTTGGCGCAATTCAAAATGATTTTCTAAATTTAAATTAAGGGAGAATGTCAATACCAAGGAATAACAAAGAATTCCAATGACCAAGGAAATGAAAATAGCGTATATCAAAGAAGCCGCGCGTATCATATCAGTTATTTATATCCTTTCCTTCTTTTTTGTTACTCGCTTTCTTTCCAAAGATTCTTTGAAAAAAATTTGGTTCATTATCTACATCTTTATTATTGGGCTTAATTTTTGGATCCTCGCTTTTGGGTTTCTTTTTTTGGAACAGTCTTTTAAAGAAACCATCCTTTTCCTTTATAGTAGTAGAATCTTTTTTTTCGAACAATTTTTTGAAGAAACCTTTCTTTCCTTCAATTGAATCCTGTCGTTTTTTAACTATTCTTGGATGTTCTTTGAAAGCCCGACCTTTTTTATACCAAGTGGTATCTTGGGTTTTCAAGTTTATCCAAACACCAATCTTAATATTATCGCGGTATTTTCCAGTTATCACAAGTTCTCCCATCTCATTGTAATAGGAATATGGTCCGTATTTTACCCCATTCACCCATCTGGATTCCTCCATAACTTGACCATTCTGGTACCATTGCTTCCAAACGCCTTTTTTAAGGCCGTAGTTAAACTCCCCTTTTTCCGCCAAACTATTATCAGTGTAGTACTTTACGTATTGGAGATGAAGAAGTTCGCCAGCCGCATTACCGACGGATTTGTGTATTTCACCTGATTTATACCAAAAATATTCTTTATTTTGATTTGCCCTTTTTTTCTTTAGAGAAACATAAAATTGAATATCGTATTTTTTAGTCCTAATTACTTTTTTTTGAACTGGATCACCATTGAAACTAAAAAAAAGAAATATTGACACTGTGAAAAATAAAAACTTCATAGGTAATTTAACACGTAGATAAATTTGTTGTGGGGCTAAATATATATATTAATATGTTAAATTTATTAACATTTGAATATATTTTTTCTGTTTTAATTTTTCTAAGAATTTTTTAGTTCTATTTTTAATCCACTAAACCGATTAATTAGTGCGAAAAGGTTCTTTTTATTGGTTTTAATAAAGTCAAAAGTTCTTTTAAATAGTGAATTGAGAGAGGAATGGATTACTATCCCTTCGGAATGCTTATGCCCGGAAGGCACACAAACACTGGTGACTATCGATATGGGTACAATGGGATTGAGCTTGACAATGAGGTTAAAGGTGAGGGAAATACTTATACAACTGAATTTAGACAATATGACCCAAGAGTTGCAAGGTGGCTAAGTTTAGACCCTTTGAGTTATAAATATCCTCATCAAAGTCCATATGTTGCTATGGATAATAACCCTATAAATGTAATTGATCCTAGTGGTTTAATGGGTGAAGACCCTCCAACTAAAGGAGCAGTTGTACAGGCTAATGAAATTGCCAAAGGCGCCATTGAAACAATAGGAAATAATGCTAAGAAACGGAGTTTCGGAGCAAGAGTTGCATCTTCGTTAATTGGTATAGAAGGTACCGAAGCTCAACATCAAAGGGGCGTTCAAGTTGAAAACTTCATAGCTAACGAAGTAGGTAAGGTTTACGATGAAGGTACAGCAGAATATGCTGAACTTTATAACTTATCTGTAGACTTTTATGAAGAAGGTTCATATTTATCAGCTACACAGCCAAAAGCTTATGAGGAATATAATAGTTTATTAGCGGAATATTGCTCCATAGAAGATAAGTTTTTAATTATAGCTAGTAGATCCACCCACATATATAGTGATAATCAAAAATATCAAATGTCAGGATTAATTTTGACGGCATATGCAGCTGCTTTTCCAGGAGGTGGTCTAGGTGGTAATGTAACAAATAAAACATTCTCTTACATACCAAGATATGTAAATTCAAAAGGAGCTAGTGAACTTGTTACTGTGGGTAGATGGATGTCTCAAACAGAATTTACTTTAATGCAAAAAAGTGGCAATGTAGTTGAAAGTGTAACAGGTACAACTCACGTTACATATCCCGCTAATCCTGAGGCTTTTACTCCAGCAAATCCTGCAAAAAGCCCGCTTTTTGTAACTTTTAAAGTTCCAAAAGCTGCTTTAAGAGCAACAAATGCAGCGGAAAACAAGGCTTGGTCTAAAATTTTATCCCCTAATAGTTTAGAAGGAAGGTTGGCAAAAATAAAAGGAAACCCGATACCTGAATTGCCAAAAGCTGTAGATATTAAAATAATTAAATCTAATATTAAAAAATAATGAAAGAAACGCTTAATAAATGGATAGTAAAAAATAATGTTTTGTTTAAAAAGTTTAATATACAAACATTAGAAATGATTCATAACCAAGACAGTGCTTATTGTGATTTTTTAACTTCAGATAATATTGGTAGAATTGTTTGTTGGGAAGAAGGTAGATTGGAATTTGAGATTTTGGATATTGAAACTGAAAATCAATTATATTTTAGATATTTTGAATTTAAAGAAGATAAGTTTGATGAATTGCTGTTAGATGGTTTTTTAATGAACCTTATAAAAAAATAATTATGCTTAGAGGGTTTATTGTCTTTTTTGGATTAATGCCTATGACTTTTATGGCACAATCTGTAAATAAGAAGGATGTTTTAATAGATAATCTGTTTAAACAAATAAGGTTTATTGAGAATATAGATAAGGTTTTATATACTTATTACAATGAAGACCTTGGTAAAGATAAATGGGATAAGTTTTTAAAAGCCGCAAAAAAAATAAAAAGTGAGTATGTTGATAGTATCAGAGAGGTGTACAGACTTAATTATACAGAATCCGAGTTGAAATCTTTGTTAGATTATCAAAAAAATAATCAATCACTTTTTTTAGAAGAAAATAACCGTGTAAAAGATAAGATTGTTAATCAAACAACATCTTTTGAAGGAGAACTAGAAAGGTTAATAATTAATTTAAAAATAGATTGATTTAACCTGAGAAGCTACTGGAAACATCAGTTTTTTTTATGCGTTATAGCGAAGCTATCTTTATATGAAAGGGCTCTTTATACTTTTTTGCATTAAGAATCTTATCAATCATTCTTAATACCATATTTTTATTTTCTTCATCTAGTTGGGAAATTAGACGAAACTTCTTATTAACGTTCTAATCCTCGATAATAACCTCTCTTAGGTAGATAATTATTAGGTTCAATGAATTAATCTACAGAAACTACAAATAAATCAGCCAGTTTTTTAGTTAAGGACACAGTAGGAGGTTTTTTCCAAAATGGTTGTTGATGAAGTTTGAGAAAATGCAAAAAAATATTAATGGTAATGTATACGACTTAAATAGAGGACAGCTTTTAAAATGAGATAAGAACGCAAGTAGAGCAGATCAATGGGACATAGGACATTTGCCTGAAAAACGATGGAAAGAATTAAGGCAGGAATATATAGATGGAAATAAAACTTGGGATAAGGTTTTATGTGAATACAATAACCCTAAAAACTACCAACCTGAAAACCCTTCAGCAAATAAAAGTAGAAAATATGAAAGTAGTCCATGATCTAAAACAAATGAAAGAGGATAATTTAAAATAATAATATGGAGATATTTAATTTATTAGGGAAAAAAGATATAAGTAGAATAGTCAACTTTATTGAAAAGGAGAATATTGATATAAACATTGTGGATGATTTTACATATAGCTTATTAATGAAATCCATAAACACAGGCTTTTTCGATTTTTCCAACTATTTAATTAGCAAGGGAGCAAACTTAAATTATCAAAACAATAAAGGTCAAACAATACTCCATTTATTAGCATTAAATTTCAATTCAATTACATTAAAAAAGGCGTTAGAGAATAGAGCAGATGTTAGAATACGGGATATATATGGCAATGAGCCTCTTTGGACTGCTGTTTTTAATGACAAAGGTTTTGGTCAAAGGATTGAAATGATAAAAATGTTATTGGAATATGGAGCAAATCCATACAACACTAACAATGCAAACATTAGTCCAAAAGAATTTTCAAAGACAGCTGGTTACAATGATATAATTAAAATATTAGATAGCGTACCACCAACCCTTAAATGACCTGTAATAAATGTGCATTGAATATAAAAATTATAAAAGTTATCAAAAACGGGTAGTTTTTTTATGCAAGCTGTTTTTACTCCCGGCACGCTTTTATAAAGCCTGCCTATTTATAAATTACTATCTTTAAACCACGTTCTTTCACATAAAAATGCTATCCCTTCGGCATGCTCATGCCGGGAAGGCATGCAAACACTCCCGATTACCGCTACGGCTTCCAGGGGCAGGAGATGGACGATGAAATTAAAGGAGAGGGAAATTCTCTGAACTATACCTTTAGGATGTATGATCCGAGGGTGGGACGATTTTTTGCTACTGACCCATTAGAAAAAAAATACCCAATGTTAACCCCATATCAGTTTAGCTCAAACAGACCAATTGATTCAAAAGAATTAGAAGGGCTAGAAGGGTTTCAATACACAAAATATGACATTGTTAATGGAATCAAAGTACCTATTGCTCAGATTGTTGAAGTAGATATTTATGTCTTGGTAACTTCAAATAAAAATGATAAAATAAGTTTTAAAAAGGGTTCGGGTAATGATGTAAAAAATATTCTAGATAGTAATTATAATCCAACTTATAATGATAATAAAAGAAATAGAAGATTAGGAAGAGCCAATATGAGTAAGGAGAAATTTACAACTACAATTGACGGTAATGTAGTCCCAGTTGAATTTAAATTTAATGTTTTTGAAAAAGAAATTAGTGGAAGTAAAGACAAAAGAGAAAGATTTACACAGTTTTATAAAGAAGTAGAAAAGGAAACAAAAAATGATTTTAATATTGGGGGAGTAGACATAAGAAGAGGCATAACTATAGCTCAACTTTTAGAATTTGATATTAATAGTCCAACTCTGGCGACATCAGGAGGAAATGGCATTAAATTTAGAACTGGTAAAATAGGTAGAATAATACATGAAATCATTCACAACTTTTTTTCTTATAATGAAAAGTATGCAATGGGTGATTCTTCTAAAAAACATGCGGATGATTCAATTGGAGGAGGCGGAGCGCTTTTGTATGGATCAGACTCTCCTCCAAATCAAAACAACGTAGATCATATTTTAAAAACTTTACCTAGTATAGATGAATCAGACATTCCTAATAGAAGTGATAATAATACTACAGAATGATTAGATTAATTTTTATATGGCTCTTACTATTGGTTTTTAATTTTTCTCATAGTCAAAATAATGTTTATGAGGGTTATCTAATATGTATAGATAAATATGGTGAACCAGATATGACAGCTAATAATAGCTACTATTATTTACCATGGAATTATAAAAATTTAAATAACGATACTGTTAATAAGCCAACGATTGAGAAGCCAGAGGATGAATTGGAATTAAATATTAGGAAGAAAAGAGGATTTAAGATTTTTCAAGATATATATAAAACTTCGATTTGTGATACTGTCGAAAAAATTCCTTCAGATACATTGGTGGAAAATTATATGAACTTCATATACTTCCATTACGATCCAGATTTAAATAAGCCTATAGATAAATATTTTATAAAAAAAATAAATAAATATAAATTGTATGTTGCAAAAATTAAGTTTGAAGGTTGCATACATAATGATCCAAATTACATTTATACGGATATATCAAAAATCTTTTTACAAAAAATAATTTATATCAATAAAATTGACTGTAAGGAATCAAAGGATATTTCCAAATTTATAACTGAATCTTTTAAGTAGATTAGATTAGTTAGGATGATTATGAATACCTTATCTAAATTTTGGACTTGCACAATAGAATACTATTTTTTTAAAGAAATGAAAAATACACAAAGTTCTTTCACATAAAAATGCTATCCCTTCGGAATGCTCATGCCCGGGCGCCACGCCAACACCGCGGACTACCGCTACGGCTTTCAGGGGCAGGAGATGGATGATGAGATTAAGGGTGAGGGCAACAGCCTGAATTATACCTTTAGGATGCACGACCCGAGGGTTGGAAGGTTTTTTGCAATGGATCCTTTGACCAAAAAGTATCCACACTATTCACCATATAGTTTTTCAGGAAATAAAGTTATTGCCTATAGTGAACTTGAAGGATTAGAAGAAACTCTCTCTACTCTAGCACAGTATAATGATCAGAAAAGTTATTTACAGGGCAAAATTACCGCGGAAGAGTTAAAGAAAAGAGATGATGCACGGGCTTATGGGACAATTATTGGTCTTGTAGGACTAGTAGATGTTCATGTAACGGGAGGTTGGATGACAAGAATAATAATGGGATCGGGACTTCTTGAATCTCTTAACGAATCTGAGAGAGGATATGAGGAACTGAGAAAGGGTAATTATGTCGAAGCGAAAAAACGATTCAAAAATTCTGGAGAAGCTAATAAAATTGTGGTACTGGGATTACTAGGAGATGGTGTCATCTATACCATTGGAAAAGTATCTAGAACTTTATCAGTTATAAAAAACCTTGAAGGAGCAAAATTTGCTCAAAAAACGATAAGGACAGATGAAATATTTTCAAAAGAGGGTCAGCAAATTTATTCCGCTAAAGCTGGTGCAGAGATAAAAGAAGTAAATGACTTAGTAGAAGCATTAACAGGTCAAAAAATTTCACCAAAAGACATTCCATTAGATTATGTCATGAAAAACGGAGAAAAGATTATTTTAAATAGTAGAACTTCTGTTGCATTAGAAAGAGCTGGAATACCAATGAATGAATGGTATGGAGTTAATAGAACAGGTCAGACTGCCTTTACAACGGCTGAAGAAGGAGCGGTAACATTTGATCAATTAGCAAATAGACAATTAAAAGGGGAAGCACCTTCTTCAACAACTCCTATCAATCCTAATCCCAAAAAATAATGAAATGTAGTTCTCCAATTATAGTTTTTAATACAGATCTTATTTTTCCTTCACATGGGGAAAATAAAATTGATTTATTTTACAATGAAGGTAATTTGAATATTAATGTCTATTATGATTCTAAATTAAATTATGAGGAGTGCATTATAAATTTTTTATTTAAACATACCTGCTTTCATAAACTTACAAATTTTCCAGGTGTAAGCGATTCTTTAATTAATTATGAAAAGTATGAAAAAATAGATTCTTTAATTGAATTTAAAAATTCTGAATATAAACTTCTATGGGAAGAGCATTTTAATAATCTTTTTAAGTTTCGACATTTTAGAATTTTTTTTATCAATGCGAATTATTGCCTTGAGGTGATTAGTGAGGATTTGATAATTACGAAATAAAATCAATTGGAATAAAATCAGTAAGCCAGACACCATTTTTAGAATGATAAAATAGATATCCTTCATGATACATATTTAGAGCATATACTTTAAGAATTTTAGGCTTGCCATAGCGTAAACCAACATTTCTAGCAGTTTCTATATCATCACTTAAATGAACATGGTTTCGTTCTTGTTTAAGCAATCCTTTTTCAAGAATGGAATCTATGTTTTTTTCTGCTGTACCGTGAAATAGAATTTCTGGAGGGATAATTGGCTCAAGTTTTAAATCAACGTCGATAGAATGCCCTTGATTCGCTCTTATTTTCTTGAAATCATCAGAGAAGGTGAAGCGTTTTTTTGCATTGGTTTTAACGACCTCTTTTAAATCTTCAAAGCCAATAACCATTTTCTGTAGTAGCTCATCTACATTAGCCCAACCATCATTATCTAAAACTAAATCTATTTCTTCAGGCTTATGCCTTAAAACCAAGCTCAAAAACTTACTGGTTTTGTTTTTTTCTTTAGGAGTCATTCTATCTTAGATTTTACACAAAGAAATAAAAATTCCGCGTAAAGAAAAGTTATTTACTAAGTTATCCTGGCCAAAACTATTCTATTCATTTTATAAATCTTGATTTACCTAAAAATCCCTATTATCGAGTTTATTTTAAAAAATAAGTCTTGTCAATTAAGAATTTTTATTTCAAAATTCTATCTTTAACCTACGTTCTTTCATATAAAGATGCTCTCCCTTCGGAATGCTCATGCCCGGGCGCCACGCCAACACCGCGGACTACCGCTATGGCTTTCAGGGGCAGGAGATGGATGATGAAATAAAAGGCGAGGGCAATTCCCTAAATTATACATTTCGGATGCACGACCCGAGGGTGGGTAGGTTTTTTGCTGTTGATCCATTGTTTAAGTCTTACCCTTGGAACAGCTACTATGCTTTTAGTGAGAATAGAGTAATAGATGGTATAGAGTTAGAAGGTTTAGAATTTTCAGTTCCTGACCTCCTTCGCGCAAAATTTGTTCCTGCTGAACATAAGCCAGTATTGGTTCAGATATATGATGGTATGATACTGGCCTCTTATAATACAACAGAAAGTATTTTTTGGGTGGCCGAAAATCCCAAAGAAGCTTTGAGAGGGACAGGAAATCTTATTTTAGGATTGTCCACTTACAATAGTCAGACACCAATGAGTTCACGAATTCAACAAAATTCTTAGATGAAACATTTGGAACTTCCACAGAGACAACAATGGCTGCTTTTGAAACTAACATGGTTCAAGGGTATGATAAGGTTCTAAATGGGAGTGTACAAGATAAATCAGAAATACTTTCAACAATTATTTTAGGAATTGCGACTGAAAAGGGATTAAGCTACATACCAAAGGTGGGTGTATTAGAAAAGTTAAAGAATATTATTCCTAGAGTCTTTTCAACTGAATTTAAAATAACAAGTGAAGTTATTGAAACTGTTTCTAGTCATTTAAATCGATTTGGTAATAAAGCAGAAAAAAATATTATGCTTGACAGGATGAGAAAAATAGCAAATAAGGAAATAGAAGCAACTGAAATTGATATTAATTTTGCAAAACACGAAATTAGAGAAAAACAATTAATTGACGAACATGGTTTAGAGTATGAAGATGCGCACTATAATACATTGTTAGAACAAGATATGTACCATCCAGGTTATGAGAAAAAATTATATACCGAAGAAGCTATTAAGGCCGGAGATGACCAACTTTATAAAGAGTCAAATGATGGATATTAAAAATAATTATAAAGAGAAACTTATTTTACTAATTGTCACAACTGAGCCAAAACTTTCTAATTCTTATGATTTACTAAAAGTTTTGGAGTGGAAGTTTGATTTTTTTGACCCCCGTAACATTATAAGTTATCTTATTCAATCTGGTATGTTAACTGTAGAAGTAAAAGAGAAAATTAAATACTATAAGATTACAAGAAGAGGTTTGATTTATCTAAATGAAAATACTGATATTTTAAAAAACGTACTTTATTATGAATTTCAAAAACAGGAAGACTTCTTAAATATATTATTTAAGAAATTTGCTCTGAGTGAAGAAGATTGAATTATTGTATCAAAATGCTTTTTTAAGTTGAATAAATGATGAATTGAAACATTCTTTCAGGATCACGGCAATTTGGGTTGAACTAAATTAGCTTCTTTTCGAACAGTTCAAAATTAAGATAATTATTCTACTTTTAAACAGTTTGGTTTTAAGGGAAGCTTACAAATTTATAGAATCTCGAAGCTTAAATTTGATCGCACTGGTTGCAAAAAATAGTAAACTAGTTATAAATTAATCTGAAATTTTGCAAATAATTTTCAGGAGGTTTTGAAAATATTTATATTTACACCTGAAAGAAAAATTTGACATATTAGAATCAAAAAAGTTCACAATTCGTCAACACGATTTGAAAGAATTAGCAGATATATTGATATTGCTGTGCTAAGAAGATTGAGTTTGAATCCTGGCAAGGTCACTAATAAAAAACCACGTTTTTTTTAACGTGGTTTTTTTATGGCTTATTTTTCACAAAAATCTCAGGTTTTTTAAGTATTTTGGACATATAAAAACCATCCATTATGACCAAAATAGTAAAAGATACTGATAATGAGAAAGAAAGGGATTACATTCTTCAAGACAATAAAAAAACCCGCTTTGGCGCAGGTTTCATTATAACTGTTCTTATTATTCTAATAATAGCCGTAATTATTTCTGGATTGTACTTTGAGTGGTTTTAAATAATCTCTGCACTCAATCCAGCTTCCAAAAGCATCGAGCAGCGTGGTTTTAATTCGTTAAACTCTCCTGTTTTCACAGTGCATTTTCCTTTATAATGAACAATAATGGAGCATTGCTCGGCCTGTTCTGGCGTGTGTTCGCAAGCGAAGATTAAGCTGTTTATTACGTGGTCAAAAGTGTTTACATCATCATTGTAAAGCACAATTTCATTGAGATTGCTCTCCTTTTCTGCAACCTCTANATCTTCTTGGATTTTTTCTTTGGTACTCATACTATTTGTTTGTAAAATTCCTAAAACAACTGAAATTTACTAAATTTTAAACTTAGCCGCAACCCATTTGTTTTTCTCCTTGTTTTCAACGAAGGTAAAACCCAGA
>JGI24723J26617_10000387_pt1 | contig 43923 bp, 45 predicted proteins | sample Cruoilmetagenom6_FD_26617 | JGI IMG/M metagenome (IMG submission 26617) | reverse complement strand
CTCGGTAAGCCAAATCAAATCACTCATGCCAAATCCTCCTGACATAAGTGAATCAGACTGCAATCCGCCCCACAAGTAATTTAATGGGTCCTGAGCCTAGTAGAGCGTATTTCAGATCGGCGCCGGTCTGATTGGATCAATAACCATTTTAACATGTTTTCGGAATTTGGAGGGCACCCTACACCAAATACAATCTTTGCAAATTTCGATGGTCAGCAGTTTCACATTGGCCCACATATCAATCTGAAAATCCACCAAGATTTCTATGCAGATATTGCTGCTCTATGTTGGCACGTAACTGACGTTCTTAGAGATGCGGCGAAGGCACTATTTGCATTTGATCCCGAAGAGCACTTCCCTGTCGAACTAGAACGTTATCTGAATTCGTGGACGGGCATCGCACCTCCACCTCCGTCACCCCGGACTTGATCCGGGGTCCAGCAGGCGAGCGTCGGCGAGCCAAATGACTCCCATGAAGTCTTTTTCCGCGCCGTAGACACGGCGCTGCTGGATGCCGGATCAAGTCCGGCATGACGGAGGAGAGTTTTCCGCGAAAAGGCAATCAGGCTATTTGTCCATCCAGCCAATCCATAACGACGTCACTTCGCTTGTTTGATCAAGTTCGGCATGATGGAAGTGCGATCTATCCTGAGAATAGAAGAAGACAAGGCGCATTGGAAGTCATACGTTTCGGGTCTAGTATGTGGATTATTTGAAAAGACCGCATTCCACCTCCGTCATCCTCGGACTTGACCCGGGGTCCAGCAGGCGAGCGCCTGCGAGCCATATGACTCCCATGAAGTCTTTTCTGCGCCGTGTCTACGGCGCCGCTGGATGCCGGATCAAGTCCGGCATGACGGAGGAGAGTTCCCGCGAAATGGCTATCAGGCTAGTTGTCCATCCAGCCAATCCATAACGACGTCGCTTCGCTTGTTTGATCAAGTTCGGCATGACGGAAGTGCGATCTATCCTGAGAACAGAGGAAGACAAGGCGCATTGGTCATACGTTTCGGGTCTAGTATGTGGATTATTTGAAAAGACCGCACTCCACCTCCGTCACCCCGGACTTGATCCGGGGTCCAGCAGGCGAGCGCCTGCGAGCCAGATGACACGCAAACAGTCTTTTTCCGCGCCGTAGACACGGCGCTGCTGGATGCCGGATCAAGTCCGGCATGACGGGATTGGGTTTTCGCAAATCGGCGCTTCGTTGGTCTTGGGCCTAGTTTGGCATGACGCGGATGGGACAATCCAAAATTGAGTCTGTGAGATTGCGCGAACTACTACCTTATGCAACCATAGCGCTATGCGTAAGGGCTATGTCTACATCCTCGCTTCAAAGCGAAATGGCACGCTCTATATTGGTGTAACAAGTGACCTCGCCGGTCGCCTTCACGAACACCAAAATGAACTAAATCCGGGTTTTACATCCAGGTATGAAGTAAAAACGCTCGTCTGGTTTGAAGAGCACGAGTTGGTCACTGATGCGATTGCTCGTGAGAAGGCGCTTAAAAACTGGCCCAGGAAATGGAAACTGGATTTGATCGAGACGATGAATCCTGATTGGGAAGACATTGCTCATTACCTCCTCGGATTGTGATTTGCCATAACTAAAGCCGCGCTCCCTCTCCCCGTCACCCCACGCTTGATCCGGGGTCCAGCCGGCGAGCATCGGCGCGGTAGGCCATTGATCAACGGAAGGCACCGCCCTCTCCGTCGTCATCCTCGGGCTTGACCCGAGGATCCAAATACAAACAATTCCCGCATGACGGGTTATGCTTACATCACCACCAACCATAAACATGGGACGCTCTATGTCGGTGTCACGTCCGATCTGGAGCGGCGCATTCATGAACATCGCGAAGGGCTGACACCTGGCTTCGCCTCGAAATATGGCTGCACCCAATTGGTTTGGTATGAGGATTTTTTTGACATTCGCGATGCAATCCAGCGTGAGAAGTCGCTCAAACACTGGAACCGCTTGTGGAAGATTAAGTTGATTGAGACCGCCAACCCCGATTGGCGAGACCTCTACCAAGAACTGTGGTGAGAACAGGTTTGGGTTTGGATCCTCGGATCAAGTCCGAGGATGACGAAGGTGAGTTTGAGCCTGAGGATGAACATGGCCGGATCAAGTCCGGCATGACGAAGGAGAATTTTCGCAAAACGTCACATCGCTTGTCTTGATCAAGTCAGGCATGGCGGCAGGGGTGGCCAGCCACCCTCCCAAACAACACGGCATTTGGCGCCAGGATTTGGATTGCATGCCGCCTCTCCCTCACACCCCTTTCCTTGCCAAATGGCATTTATGTCCCTATATTACGCCAAAAGGAAAATGCCATGTTGCAGGAAATCGAACGCGCAAAGGCCGCACCGGATACCCCGCGCATTACCGACGCCGAGGCTCAAGCCATGGCGCGGGCGGTGATCCGGCTGTTTGAGAAATGGGGCCTGTCAGACACTCAGGCGCGCGAAATCCTGGGCGGACTGACAGCGCGCACCTATGCCCGGTGGAAAGCTGGCGAAATCGGACGGATCGACCGCGATCTTGCCACCCGATTGTCGTTGTTGATGGGCATCCACAAGGGCTTGCGTTACCTGTTTTCGGATCCCGCACGGGGCTATGCATGGGTGAACAAACCCAACGACATTTTCGGCGGGCAAAGCCCGGCTGCCATCATGGCAGAAGGAGATGTTTTCTCATTGGCGCGCGTTCGAACCTATCTGGATGCCGAGCGCGGCGGCTGGTGAATTGGAACCAACTCTTGCGAAGGCGCAGGTTGTCTGGCCCAAAGCCTACCGCATTATCCGGTCGATTTATCCGCCGGTTGATCTATTTGAAGACATTGCCGACCCTGCGGATTGGGAGGCACTTGCCTCAGCGGAATCCAAAACCAATCCACGTATCTGGGAACATCTGGGCAGACTCGATCTGGTTCCTGCCAATCGCCGGGTAAGTGGCCCCGGCAGCAGTTATCTCATGGCGCCATTTGTCCACGTCAGCCCTGACCGGCACGGCCGGTTCACCGATGGCACCTATGGTGTTTACAGCGTCGGGAACCAGGAAGAAGTGGCCATCCGCGAGGTGGCCTATCACCACGCGAGAACCATGGCAGCCAGTCAGGAGGCCGAAGGATGGACCTCGCAATTCCGGATGCTGATCAACCGGATTGAACTGTCTCTGTGTGATGGACGACCAGACGAAGACCTTCATGCCGCCGACAGCTACGATGTGTCGCAAAAGCTGGGTGCCAAATTGCGGGCTGGTGGTGAAAATGGAATTCTTTACAACAGCGTTCGGTGTTCCGGCGGCGAATGTGCGGCTATTTTCTGGCCGAACTTGATTGAAGTGCCCGTACAAGGAGATCATTTCGAGTTTCACTGGGATGGAAATCGTGTGGACCGAATTCGCAATTGTCGCACGAACGCGATTTTCACACTCTGACGCCCTCACCAAACCTTGATTGGCGCGTTATCCGCCTCCCCGCTAAAATTCAGTCATGAAAAAGATCGCCATTGCTCTTTGTCTACTAATGTTCGCCATTGCCCAACCCGCAATGGCCAGCCCGAAACGGTGGGTGGTTGAAGGCTGGAAGACCGATTTTTCAAAATTCAACATCAAGTTCGAGGAAATTCTGTCCGGCGGCCCGCCGCGTGATGGCATTCCGTCCATCGATGCGCCGAAGTTTGAACCAGCGAGCGCAAATACCACACTGGATGCAAAAGAGGCCGTAATCCGCCTCGAAATCGACGGCATCGTGCGGGCCTATCCGCTGCGCATTCTGATGTGGCACGAGATTGCCAATGACGTGATAGGCGATACGCCTGTGGCTGTGACCTATTGCCCGCTTTGCAATTCATCCATTGCGTTTGACCGACAGCTTCCCGATGGTTCAATTGCCGAATTCGGTGTCAGCGGACTTTTGCGCAATTCCGACATGGTGATGTATGACCGGGCCAGTCACAGTTGGTGGCAGCAATTCACCGGAACGGGCATCGCAGGCAAATATACCGATACCAAACTCAAGATGATCCCGACCAAAGTGGTCAGTTTTGGCCAGTTTCTGGCAGAAAACCCCGAAGGCGATGTGTTGGTGCCCAATGATCCATCGATGCGGCGCTATGGCACCAATCCTTACCTGGGTTATGATTCGCGGCAGGCACCCTACCCCTTCTACAAAGGCGATCTCCCCGACAATATCTCACCGATGGCGCGGGTGATTGTTGTCCAGCGTGAAGAGGATAAGGTCGTGGCCGTGGCATTGTCGCATTTGCGCACCAGTGGCAGCCTCGAGATCGACAACATCCGCCTGAATTGGCAACCTGGCGTCAACTCGGCGCTGGATTCCGAAGATCTGGCAATCGGTGCAGATGTGGGTGCAGTGGAAGTGGAAAGCATATCCCCTGGCGAACCCTTGGTTCACGACATCACTTTTGCCTTTGTCGTGCAGGCGTTTCATCCGGGCACGACCATTGCCACTGAAGAGGGCCCCATTGTCGTGGGAAAACTTCCCTGACGCGCCCGTTCGCCTCTTAAGCCTCGACACCAGCGAACTCTCGATTTGGTCCAAATCCCTAAGATTAATGATTAATCAGAGCATTGGTTGTACCTTGATGCTCGAGATGTTGATATCGGCCAGGGCATTCTTGGGGAATGGTGAATTATGCAGCATTTGCGCGAATATCGTGAGGGGTTTGTGTTCGCAGGCCTCTTTCTGCTTGCAGTCTTTGCAGTGTTGTCGCTGCTTGCGCTTCCACTGACGGCGGCTATTGGCCCGTTTTATTGGGATACCATCATTTATTATGACGCGACAGCGCGCATCGCTGATGGCCAGGTGCCAGTGGTCGATTTTCACGCGCCGGTCGGCCCCCTTGGCTATTGGTTGTTTTCGCTTCTACACAGCATATTTCCTGATGGGCAGGGGCTTTACATGGCCAGTTGGTCCATCCTTCTGATAACCGGCCCGGCAATGGCGCTCATCGTGTTTGAAACGGTTGGCCGATCACGTGCACTGGCAGTGGCTTTGGCCATTCCGTTGCTGATTTTTTCTGCGCTGCCATTCAATGTCGAGCAGTTCTACCCCTATCCCGGCGTCGACGGTTACGGCATTTACAATCGCCAAATAAGCCAACTGCTTTATGTACTGATTGCAGGTCTGGTTTTTCTGGAGCACCCGACCCGCCGGATCGCAGTTGTGGCTGCCTGCATTATCGCNTTGTTTCTCACCAAGATCACCGGCTTTCTTGTTGGCGTTCCGCTGATTGTATTGGGTGTCCTGGCACGGCGGCTGTCACTTGGCCAAGCGGCAATTGTTGGTGCAATTTTTGCAGCTGTTCTTCTCGGTCTGGAAATCTGGTCAGGTCTGACACAAGCCTATGTGACGAGCATCTTGTCGCTTGTCTCAGTAAATGAAGGCTCGCTCCTGAGCCACGTTATTCACGGAGCTGGGCGCAACATCACCACAATCGCCGGTCTCGGCGTGTTGATTTGTGCGCTCGCATGGTCAGTGCGGAAACAGATTTTTCAGATTTTCACAAAGCTTACAGCAGCTTCCATCCCGGGCAAGCTGAGAGATGTCGCAGAATTGCCCATAGTTTGGCTCTGTGCGGCTGCAATCGGCGGCATATTGCTTGAAAGCCAGAACTGGGGTGGTCAGGCCTTTTTGTTTGTATGGCCAGCACTTGTGCTTTGCTTGATGGCCTGGGGGCATTGGAGTGAACGTACCCGCCTGGTGATCGCGGTTCTCACAGCCGTTGCCATGTTACCTTCCTATGTCAGTGTTGGCGGAAGGGCACTGCGTACCTATTTGGCGCAATTACAGTATGATCCGGTGGAGATACCGGAAATCGGCGCCCTTTCATCGCTCAGCAAACGGGCGGGAATTGANGGACGTGTCGCCCTCATCCGGCAAAGTTCAGTGAATCACCCTGACTATTACCGTACCTATATCAACAGCGGCGAGTTGCCATTTTTCAATTACTACGCCCAACCCGAATTTCAACTCGCCTGGCTTCAATCCATTGGCGAAGGTGTTGCGGCAATCCGTGCCTTTGAGGCAAAGCATGACATTCACTTTGAAACAATTCTCAATCTCAACTTCGTCAATCCGTTCCCGTATCTGCTGGGGCGCAGCGCGCCGCGTCTGGTGACCATCGGAAAAGATCCGTTCCGGACCTTGCCGCCACTGGAGCCGTTGGCGATGGAAGAGATTGAGCAAACCGATCTGATTCTGTGGCCCAAATGCCCTGAAACGGTAGCCAACCAACGCATCCGAGAGCATTTTGGTCAGCTCATTGGAGATAGAGTGGCCATAGAGCTGTCGCCTTGCTGGGAGGGGTTGGTGTTGCCGGATAGCTCAAAACTGTCAGCGGTGGTTCCAGCCAAGCGTCCGGTGTTCAAAACACCGCTATAGCCAGACTCTCCNNCCCGCAAATGCAACCGGCCCGCAACAACTTGCGAGCCGGGTACAATGTCAGGACCAGTTGAAANCTGGCGAGAAGTTCANATCAAGCTTTGGCAAGCGCCTGTTCGATGTCGGCGATGATGTCTGCCACATCTTCGATGCCGATGGACAGACGAACCACATCAGGGCCCGCGCCTGCCGCAATCTGCTGTTCATCGGAAAGCTGACGGTGGGTGGTGGAGGCCGGGTGAATGACCAACGATTTTGTGTCACCGATATTGGCCAGATGGGAAAGCATTTCCAGGCCTTCGACGAATTTCACGCCTGCCTCGTAGCCGTCCTTCAGACCAAAGGTGAAGACTGCGCCTGCGCCTTTGGGCGAGTAGCGTTCCTGCAAGGCCTTGTTGGGGTTATCAGCAAGACCGGCATAGTTCACCCAACTTACTTTCGGATGTTTCTGCAGCCATTCGGCTACTTTTTGCGCGTTGTCGCAATGGCGCTGCATGCGCAGTGGAAGCGTTTCCACCCCGGTCTGGATCATGAAGGCATTGAATGGCGAGATCGCAGGCCCCAGATCCCGCAGGCCAAGGACGCGTGCGGCGATGGCAAAAGCAAAATTGCCGAAAGTCTCGTGCAACACCATGCCGCCATATTCAGGACGCGGCTCTGAAAGGCTTGGATACTTGCCGGATTTGGACCAATCAAAAGTGCCGCAATCGACAATGATGCCGCCAATGGAATTGCCGTGACCGCCGATGAACTTGGTCAGCGAATGAACGATGATGTCGGCGCCATGTTCTATCGGACGGATGAGGTATGGAGTTGCCATTGTGTTGTCGACGATCAACGGCAAGCCATGCTTGCGGGCGATCTCGGACAGCGCAGCAATATCAACGAATGTGCCGCCAGGATTTGCCAAACTTTCGACGAAGATGGCCTTGGTGCGGTCGTCAATCTGACTTTCAAAATTCGAAAGATCGTCTGGATCAGCCCAACGGACCTGCCAGTCGAAGGATTTGAACGCGTGGCCAAACTGGTTGATCGAACCACCATACAGGCGCTTGGCAGCAATGAAGTTGTCGCCGGGTGTCATGATGTTGTGAAAGACAATCATCTGGGCAGCGTGGCCAGATGCCACCGCGAGTGCCGCCGTTCCACCTTCAAGCGCAGCAATCCGCTCTTCAAGCACTGCCTGGGTGGGGTTTGTGATGCGTGTGTAGATATTGCCGAATGCCTTGAGCCCAAACAAAGAGGCCGCGTGGTCGGCGTCATCAAACACATAGCTTGATGTTTGATAGATCGGTGTGGCGCGTGCGCCGGTGGTCGGATCCGGCTGAGCACCGGCATGAACGGCCAATGTATCAAAACCGGGTTGCTTATCTGACATGGTTTTCTCCCTAAACTGACTTGCAGCAAAGGGTTATCCCTGATCGCCTGTCGACGTCAAAGAGGTTTTTTCTAATGTTTGGATTACACGAGGCAACTTCTGACCCGTTTTGAACGTCGGCGAGCTAATTGTCCTTGAAAGGGTCGCCCTTGAGACCAAAACTCTGAAAACCCGTNCGCAGAACCGGTTTTCGCGCTGAAATGACCCGACTATTGACCCCATTCCAGCCGATTTCACCTGAAAGGCGGGCATATTCGATTTTTGGGCAACGGTTCATGACAACATTGATCCCTGCGGCTTCGAGCTGTCTGGCCGCTTCATCATGACGCACGGTAAGCTGCATCCAGACCACTTTTGGCAAGGGTGAGAGCGCAAGTACTTCTTCNGCAATNGCAGGCACGGCACTGGACGCACGAAAAACATCAACCATGTCGATTGGCACCGGAACATCGGCNAATGACGCATAGGTCATCTGACCGAGGATTTCNTTCCCCGCATGACCGGGATTGACCGGATACACCGTGTAACCCTTGTCGATCAGATACTTGACAACAAAAAAGCTCGGCCTCACTTCGTTGGCGGACGCCCCGATAACAGCGATCGTTTTCACTGAATTGAGAATCTTCGAAATATAATGATTGTCATAATCGTCGTGGTTCATGTGGTTCCACCAGAAATTTGATCTGCTCTGAGTTTTAGAGATTATGCGCGCTGACGCAATTGCTCACCAACCCTGATGGCTAAAACTCCCTTTCCCACAGCCGATGTCCAAATCAGACCATAATTCGCGCTAAGCTCAATTCAAGGCTACATGAGAACTGAAAGAGCTGGTCATGGCAGTTTCAAAACCGCTGTTGGGTACACTGGTCATTGGGCTGATTGCGGTGTCTTCGTCTCAAGCATTGGCGATTTCACGGGTGGACACACACAACAAGAGTTGCGCTGCCGTGAAATCCATCATCTCCAATGAAGGCGCTGTAATCCTGCGCTATCCGTCCAAACAGGATGCAAGTCGAACGCTTTATGATCGCTACGTCCGCGACCGGCACTCATGTCAGCTTGGACAAGTCACCGACCGGACAACGGTTCCAACTGCAGACAATCCCGCTTGCCGGGTAGAACGATGCATCTGGGTGGATTCAGACGATAAAATGCGCTTCAGGCTACGACATTGATTGTTACCGCGCATTCCGCTCGCGATAATAACAATACCGATAGAGCAATTGAGAAAATCCCAGCCGCTGGTAAAGCGCCAGCGCTGGCTCGTTGCCTTCAACCACCTGCAGCGCCGCGCTTTCCGCACCCAACGCACGAGCCCTCGCCATTATCGCGCCGACCATTGCGCGTGCCAGCCCCCTGCCCTGAAACGCCTGATCGGTAGCAACAGATTCCACAATCAGCAACCGGTCGACAACCACGCCATAGGCTACTGCCGCTACTGTTGCATCAATGGTCACAGAGGCGAAAAGCGCTGGACACCTGATCCGATCCAGCATGGTCTGAAAAACCTGCTGATCACCAGCGATGATACGCGGTCGGGCTGTCAGCCAGTCGCTGTCAAGAAGTGTTCTCACTGCAATTGAAGGAAGAGAGTGCGAAGGTGATGCAATATCCGGCGCCAGCAGGGTGAGTGTCTGGCCCTCAGGTTGATAGCCGAGCCGTCTGAAAAGCGCCGTATGATCCACCAGGAAGTCCGGGTAACGGATCAACGCGGGCTTGCCGTGTTGGGTGTAAAACCATTGACCGGCTTTCAGCATGGCAGCATCAAGCCTGCCGCCACCAGGTAATGGATTGAGCGAGCTCGTGCGGCGGATCGCATCGCCGGAATGACGCGCGACCCAACCGCCAAGATCAACCTCAACAAGTGCAGGCCAGGCCTCACGAAAAGCCATTTCAATCCGCCAAAGCAGGTCGTCGCCGTATCGGTCGGTTGAACTCATGGGCGACTATACATCACTTTGCCAGAAGGTAATCAAAGCTACAGATCCGAATGAGCTATTGGCCGGTCCATTCAGGTTTTCGTTTGGTAATGAAGGCATTGATGCCTTCTTCGGCGTCGCGGGCGAGCATGTTTTCCACCATCACCTGGACCGTATAGTCATAGGCGTCTGAAAGGCTCATTTCCGCCTGGCGGTAAAACGCTTCCTTGCCGATCTTCAGTGTCAGCGGCGATTTGGAAAGGATGCTCTGCGCATAAGCGTCTACAGCCTGGTTCAGATATTCCTTCGGCACGATGCGATTGACCAAACCATAATCACGGGCATCACCCGCGCCGATGGTTTCGCCCGTCATCAGCATTTCCATGGCTTGCTTGCGGTGCACGTTACGGGTCAATGCGACCATCGGCGTGGAACAGAACAGACCTATATTGACGCCGGGTGTGCAGAAAGTGGAGGTGTCTGTACATATCGCCAGATCACAGGACGCCACGAGCTGGCAGCCAGCAGCAGTGGCCAGACCGTCGATTTCAGCAATCACCGGCTGGGGCAGATGAACAATTGTCTGCATCAGATCGGAGCAAAGCCGCATGGTTTTTTGAAAGAACGCCTGCCCGCGATCATCATCGGCACGGTGGAGTGTGAGTTCCTTCAGATCGTGACCTGCGGAAAACAGTTTGCCGTTAGCAGCGATGACCACCAACCGAATGTCCGCATCTGAAGCTGCCTGATCGAGCGCTTGCTTCAACTTTTCCATCATCGCAATGGACAGTGCATTGGCAGGTGGATTGTTGAGTGTCAGCCGCATCACGCCGCCCGAGACTTCCCGCAACACAATATCGGTAGCCGATCCGGCTTCTGTTGTTTGCGCCTGAGACATATTCACCTCCCAATAACCAAAAACCAGCCTGGATGGGTTCGAAATGTGATCCGGACTGTTGATAGAATTTTGCATGACTTGACCTTTGATAGCCAGACCCTTTCTCTGGCAATCAAAAAGGAGACACATAAATGGACTACAAGCCAGTGATGGGTGCAGATGAAATCAACGCGTTTTTGACGCGCGAATTTCCACAGCTCAATGCCCACGGCAAATTTTACACTGTTACCGAAGTTACGCCCGGCTCTGCCATCATTCGGCTTGATCCTGACGAAACCCACATCAGGCCCGGTGGCACGATTTCTGGACCGACGATGTTTTCCATCGCCGATCTGGCAGCCTATGCTGTCATCCTTGCCCATATCGGCCCTGTCGCGCTGGCTGTGACAACAAATCTCAACATAACTTTCCTGCGCAAACCTGAAGTCAAACCGCTGGAAGGAACGGCAAAACTGCTCAAACTGGGCAAGCGTCTGGCAGTGGTGGACTGCGGTATTCAGCCAGTTGGAGGTGGAGATATGGTGGGGCATGCCACTGCGACCTATTCGATTCCACCACGCCAATGATAGGGTATTTAAATACCTATTTTATAAGCCATTGTTTTTGTTAAGCTAATTAAATTCGCACTCGATTTTTGTCGATTGACGATCTGTCTTTGCTCGCCTATAAGATCCGTGTTGGCGGCTCTTCGGGGTCGCTTTCATGTTGTCTGAAGAAGTTCCGACAACCCAAGCAACAAGAAATGTCCGACTGAACCAGTTTCGGGACGGATTGATGGAAAAGAGAACATCATGAAAACCTTCACGCAGAAGCCTGCAGAGGTGGAGAAAAAGTGGGTACTGATCGACGCTGAAGGCGTTGTTGTCGGACGCCTTGCTTCCTTCGTCGCCAACCGCCTGCGCGGCAAGCACAAAGCCACCTACACTCCACATGTTGACGATGGCGACAATGTCATCATCATCAATGCTGGCAAAGCCAAGCTGACCGGCAAGAAATTCACTGACAAGAAATATTACTGGCATACCGGATATCCGGGCGGCATCAAGGAGCGTACTGCACGCCAGATCCTTGAAGGCCGGTTCCCTGAACGCGTGATGGAAAAAGCCATCGAGCGCATGATCCCGCGTGGCCCACTGGGTCGCCGCCAGCTCAAGAATCTCCGCGTTTATCCAGGCGCTGAACATCCACATGAAGCACAGCAGCCAACCGTGATCGACGTTGCGGCGCTTAACTCCAAAAACAAGAGGGACGCATAACCATGGCTGAGCTGAATTCGCTCGAAGAGCTTGGTGCAGCAACCAACGCACCGGCAGAAAATGCTGCCCCAGTTCATGTTCGCAAGGTTGATGAACTTGGCCGCGCATACGCCACCGGCAAGCGTAAAGACGCTGTCGCCCGCGTTTGGATCAAGCCCGGCTCGGGCAAGATCACCATCAACGGCCGTGAATTTGCCAAGTATTTTGCACGTCCAGTGCTGCAGATGGTTGTTCGTCAGCCATCCGTTGCTGCCGGTCGCGAAAACCAGTTCGACATCATTGCAACGGTTGCTGGCGGCGGTCTTTCCGGCCAGGCCGGTGCAGTTCGTCACGGCATCTCCAAGGCGCTGACCTATTATGAGCCCGCCTTGCGCGCTGTGCTGAAAAAAGGTGGCTTCCTGACACGCGACAGCCGTGTTGTTGAGCGCAAAAAATACGGCAAGGCAAAAGCCCGCCGGTCATTCCAGTTCTCGAAACGCTAAGGCGTTACGGGCCCAAGTTCTCCAAACGTCAAGGCGTACCGGAAACAAGCTCCCAAGACACTGGTTGCCAACAGGCGATTTGCAAATATCAAGGCCGGGCCATGCGTCCGGCCTTTTCTTTTTGATCACTTTTGTTGATACACGCTTTCCGATGATTGGTCTTTTCATTTGGCGTAAATCCCGGCAACGTGGGTCCGAACTTCATTTGGACCCTCTCCCATGTATGTGCCTGTCTTCTTTTCCGAGACAACCGCCGAAGAAATAGAGCGGATCATCACGACCTACCCGTTGGCGACGCTTGTGACCAATGGAGCTGATGGCATGATTGCAGCCCATGTTCCGATGCTGCGGTCGGGACAGGACAAGCTCATCGGGCACATCGCACTCAACAATTCCATGCACAGGGATATTGCCGACGGCAGTGAGGCGCTGGTGATCTTTCGCTCAAACGACGGTTACATCAGCCCCAATTGGTACCCGAGCAAACAGGCCCATCACCGACATGTGCCGACATGGAATTATCAGGCTGTTCATTTCAACGGCGCGCTCAGATTTGATCACTCGGAGAAATTCAAGCGTGCCNTTGTTGGTCGCCTGACCAAACAGTTTGAAACCAGCGTCAATGGTGAAGCCGCATGGCGAATGGCCGACGCACCAAAAGACTATATGGCATCCATGATCGACAATATCGTGGGAATTGAGCTGACAGTCACTTCTATGGTTGCCAAATCCAAGCTCAGCCAGAACCGTGATAAAGAGGATTTCGACAGCGTAATTGACCAACTTGAGAAGACAGGCCCTACCCCACTGGCAGATGCTATGCGCCGAACGCGCAATCAGCGAGCGGAACCAAAAGATTGAACCTCTCCCAGAATTGGGGTCATGGCGCTCTGCGAAATTCGCGAAACCTGTGTCAGCAGTCTGGATCGATCGTCAGAACTTGGAATAGGCTTGGAACGAAACCCTGCCACACAGGACCGTGATCGACGCCCATACCGACATATTGTCCGGCAAAAACAACCGCTTCCTCAGTCACCGACAAACCTGGCAATAGCTGACCGAAAAAGGCGATCCTGTTCGATTGGTGCTCGAGGACGATGCCTGCTTTCGCCAGGTGTGGTCGATTTCGCGCGAAAAACAGACTGATGGCGTGACGGAACCTGCACAAGGTTCACAGTTTTTGCCATGGCTCAGCCGGTTCCATCCTCACCCGTGAGGCAACCATGTTTCTCCTGAGGGGCGCAAAAGCATTGAATGTTCCAATCGTTCCTGCGCCCGCGCGCCAGCTCAGTATGGACATTTCCGAAGGAACTGTTGGCATTGCAGGCGCAATTGCGAAAGTGCACGTGTCACGAGCCAATCGGGGTCCGCCAACCTTGCGGGCCTATATTCGGAGAGCATTCGCGATGGTATCCCACCTGCCTCGCCGCATGGTATCGCGACTTGGTTTGAGCGGCAATTTTTCAACCCGCATTCCTTTTGAATGCTCTTGTTCGACGCCAGTGTCTGACAGGCTCAAGCCGTCAAGCTGATGCAGCAACCGGCACCTCTGCGCCTTTTGGCGGCGTCCTGCTGAAGAGGCGNAGCAGTAGCTGGTTGGTGCGCTTTTCAACAAGCTCATGGAAGACCCAAGCCACGGTCAGGCAAATAATTGTCATGACGGCGTAGTGGNCACCCCAGATCAGGTGGAGATCTGGCATTACNGGCATTANAAACCGAATGTAACCGGTGATAATGAAAAGATGGGTGAGATAGAAAGAATAGGACCAATCGCCCAATAGCCGTAGCGGCGCATTGGAAAACCTCATCATCCGCAAGCTGCCAAATAGGATCATTGCGCTGGGCACACCCCAGACGAGCACNCGATAAATACCGGGATCGCTTTCATGTTGAAGNGCGAAAAAAGCCACGCCTCCTGTGAAAACGAAGAACGACAGCGTTTCGGCGCAATTGCCTTGCAACCGCATGTGGCAATGCCAGGCAAGAATTCCAAGCGCGAACTCGAGCAAAATTGAATTTGTGTAGAAGGCTACGGTGGGATGGTCGGGTGCAACGATCCATCCGATCACTACGATTGAGACCAAAACACCGGCGGTCTTGAACAACCCGCGATCTCCAAACATTCCAGCAATGATTGCGACAAGCGCATAAAAATACACCTCGTAATTGAGTGTCCAGCCAACCAGAAGCAAAGGTGCAGTGGACCCGTATTGATCTTCCCAAGGGAAAAATGCGAGTGACCGCAATAATTTAAAGATATCTGCTGATGTTGATGCCATCGCTGTCGGCACCATGATGGCGAGCACGAAAACGCCGATTGTGGCAATGTAATATCCGGGAAACACCCGTGCTATCCGCCGCACCAAAAACTCGCGCGGCGAGAAATCACCCGGTCGCGACAAGATCATGGCCATGATAAAGCCAGAGATGACAAAAAACAGATCCACGCCTGCGGCGCCGACATGGTCGATGCCTGCTGCGCTGGGGCCCCATGTGGCGACCGTCAGGCTGGAGATGTGGAAGAGAAAAACAACGAAAGCCGCAATCCCGCGCAGATACTGCACGGCATCAATCGGATTTCGGACGACAGAGACTGCACTGGCCGTTTTCATCACGGTTTTCCTCTTCGGATACCGATTTAACACACCATGCCGTTCCCGGTGGAAATATCGCGCGTAAACCTTAACGCGGCCAGTGCCTTGCGGCTTTCGCCATTCCTTGAATTGAATTAATGTCATCAACAGTTATTGCCCCCAGATCCCCGGACGAAACCAATCAACCGGGGGAACAACCGGACAGAACCATGGCATCAAAATCCATTGATCACGCTTTTACCGCACACGGACTGACCGGAGCCGCGAGTGATCCTACCCATGCGGGTGCGCTCTCGTTCATGCGGCGGAAATACACGAAATCACTGAAAAATGCGCAAGCCGTGGTCTGGGGCATCCCTTTTGACGCCGCGGTATCCAACAGGCCCGGCGCGCGATTTGGACCGCAGGCCATTCGCCGGGCATCCGCGATTTTTGACAATGACCCGCAATACCCCTTTGAGCGGGATTTGTTTGAATTCATGGCAGTGGTTGACTACGGCGACTGTCTGCTTGACTACGGCAACCACCAAAAAACGCCGGAGACAATCGAACGGGAAGCCGCGAAGATCATACAGGATGGGGCGTATTTGCTCTCCCTTGGCGGCGATCATTTTGTCACCTGGCCACTTTTGAAGGCTCATGCGGCGAAATATGGACCGCTTGCACTGGTTCAGTTCGATGCCCACCAAGACACCTGGTTTGATGATGGCAAGCGGATCGACCACGGTTCATTCGTAGGTCGTGCCGCACGTGAGGGCATCATCGATACAGAACGCTCGATTCAAATCGGCATCCGCACCCATGCGCCCGAGGATTGTGGCATCCGGATGATCTACGGCCATGAGGTTGAAGACATGAAAGCGGCTGAAATCGCCAACGAGATTATATCCCATGTTGGCATGGCACCCGCTTATCTGACTTTTGACATCGACTGTCTGGACCCCGCATTTGCACCGGGCACAGGAACGCCGGTCGCAGGTGGTCCATCATCGGCCAAAGCGCTTTCAATTTTGCGCAAACTGGGCCAACTCGACCTGAAGGGTTCAGACGTTGTGGAAGTGGCGCCTGCCTATGACCATGCCGACATTACCGCGATTGCGGGGGCGAGCATTGCCATGTACATGCTGGGTCTGCTGGCCGAGAAGCGATGAATTTCGTGAGCCCGGTTGCAAACTGACNGGCTGGGAAATTGAATCAAGCACTTGGCGACTTGATTCCGCTTCATCCNCCAACTAATTGAAACAATAAAACTTTTCGGAACCAAAATGGCACAGAAAATCTACATCGACGGCGAACACGGCACCACTGGCTTGCAGATACTTACGCGGTTGGCCGGACGCACCGACATCGAGCTGATTTCAATTCCGAGCGATAAACGCAAAGATCCCGAAACGCGGGCGGCTTTTTTGCGGGATGCAGACATTGCCATTCTGTGCCTGCCTGATGATGCGGCACGCGAAGCCGTTGCGCTGGCCGCAGATGCTGGCACTCGTTTCATTGATGCTTCAACCGCGCACCGGACCGCCGAAGGATGGGTCTATGGCTTTGCCGAGTTGGATGGCGAACAGGCGCATAAGATTGCCGAGGCGCAATTTGTCGCCAATCCCGGTTGCTGGCCCCAAGGACCGATCGCCGGTTTGCGGCCATTGATCAGCGCCGGGCTGCTGCCAGCTGAATATCCGATAACCGTGAGTGGTATTTCAGGCTATTCTGGTGGCGGTCGCCAGATGATTGCCGACTACGAAGCTATGGGCGAAACCGCTTCCGAATTTCGTCCCTATGGCCTGACGTTGAACCACAAACATGTGCCGGAGTTGAAAAACTATNCCGGTCTGACTGTTGATCCGATCATGCAGCCGGCGGTCGGTGACTTCGCCCAAGGCATGATCACCATGGTGCCACTGCAATTGGGCGGATTGGCCCAGATTCCGTCTGGTAAGGATATTCATGCAGCAATCGCTGATCATTTTGCTGAACTTGAAAATTCTCTGATTGATGTGGCTCCATTTGGAGAGATCGAGCGCAGCGACGAGATCAATCCCGAGCGCCATAATGGAACCGACCGGATGACGCTTCATGTCTGCACCAATGATGCGCGCGCCCAAGCAGTGCTGATTGCAGTGTACGACAATCTGGGAAAAGGCGCCTCAGGCGCAGCCGTGCAGAACCTCAATCTGATGATCGGTCATCGGGCTTAGTCCCCGTCGCATCAGCAATGACGTCTTCGTATTTTCCGTGATAGAGGAAATACACTTCGCGCAAAATTCGCAAGGTTGGCTTGGCAGCAAAAAAGAGTGAGCCGAACAGGAAACACCATGTTCCGGCAATTTGCTGAGATGGCTGGAAAAACAGAATTGAGCCTACGATAAAAAGCAGTGCCGCAGTGACATCCACTCCGGTATAGGCCAGTTGGTACAGCGCATAGATCTTTTCGTCGTGAATGTATTTCTGGTGGCTGGATGGCGTGAACAGCGCCATTTTTCATCCTCCGTANTCGGTCAACATTCCTTAAATGGCGTNATATAGGCCTGGTTCGTCATCGTTCAATTGCTAATCTTGATATTTGTTTCGCGCGGATACTCGCCGTAGAAACCGCGGAGATGGGCTGTCGCAAAGCCGAGAACAATCAATGCGCCCCCTTGATGGGTGAGTGCAAGATCAAACGGCACCTGCATGACCAATGTCATAATGCCGATCAAGGCCTGCAGGCTAACCAATACAAAGAGTATGATTGAACGGCGGGCATGGGTGGTCTGTGGCGCACGAACAATAGCCACAAGCATGTGCGCAAGCGCTGCAAACCAAAGCAGATAGCCAAACAACCGATGATTGAGCTGAACAAGCTTCGGGTTCTCGAAGAAATTCCGCCATGCAGGTTCGATGGCAAATACATCGGGGGGCAAAAAACGTCCATCCATCAATGGCCAGGTGTTATAGCTCAGCCCGGCATCAAGACCTGCCACCAACCCACCAAGATAGATCTGCACAATAGCCATCAAGAGAATCAGTCCAGCCACCCTGGCTGAAAAGCGTGTAGGAGGCCGGTCAGAAGTGTGGGCAGACAGCCCGCGCTGAACCCACAGGATCGCAGCAAAGATAATGCAGGCCAGTGTCAGGTGGGTGGCCAACCGGTATTGGCTGACATCTACACGCTCGACGAGACCTGAGGCCACCATCCACCAACCCACAGCACCTTGAAGTCCGCCGAGTACAAACAGACCGAACAAAGGCCAACGGAGGCGTTTTTCCACCCTTCCGGTAACCAAAAAGAAGACAAATGGCACTGCAAACAACACGCCGATTGCTCGGGCAAGNAAGCGATGNGCCCATTCCCACCAAAAAATGCGTTTGAAGCCCTCGAGACCCATGTCCTTGTTGATAATCTCGTATTCGGGAATTTGCTTGTAGAGATTGAATTCTTCTTCCCATTCGGTCGCACTCAACGGCGGAATGACACCATGAATCGGCTTCCACTGGGTTATCGAGAGACCGGAATCAGTCAGTCGGGTTGCACCACCCACCAGCACCAGCGCGAAGATTGCCAACAGCACCACGCCCAGCCAGATGCGGATTTGAAGCCGGTTGCGATCGTTTTTGCCACGGCGTTCCAAAACGGTGGCGGCGGTATGTTTGGCGACCAATGACATGGCAATTCCCTGTGAAGCGGGCGTGTGGATCGGCAGTTGGAATTGATGTGCACCAGCTTTGCGGCATTGGCAAGGGTGGGAGGTTTGCGGCAAGCGGTCGCGCCCTTTCGCAGCTCATGCGAAGGTTTTGCCCTTTCCGCGAACGCTTATCAGGTCTATATCGCCTGTCTAAGTGAATTCCACCCAATCGGACCCTGTTGCATGCCAGTCAGACTGAAAAAACTTATCGGAACCGCACTTATCCTTGTTCTGGTGGTGCTCTACGCGTTGGTCGCAACTACGGTCGCAGCCTATCGGCTTGCGGATTCCGCGTGGTACTTCCACCTGGCATATTTCCTGTTCACCGGTGTTTTGTGGGTGGTACCGGCAATGTTCATCATTCGGTGGATGGAACGCCCGGCCAAAACCAAATCCGAAGAAGCGTCTGATTGACTGCACACNGCGCTGCCAACAGNAAACCGGCTGCGCGGAAATTAGCGATTTCTTAGCCCTGACACTGCATTTGCCAGATTTTGCCTGCCCNGTTAGCAAAAATTTGCGGTTTTTGCGCGATATTGACCTCACATTTGAGCAAAAAGNGATGGGCAGTGGCACAAAATGGTGCACGTGGACAATATCAACGGTCGGCAGGTAATTTCGGCGGCCAACAGCCCCGCAGGCGCACTGTCAGTTGGTCATATGCGACTTTCGGCGCGTCTATTTGATCATATCAGCAAAGCCGAAAACATCTGGCGTGAGATGGAACAGGTATCTCATGTGTCACTGCACCAAAGTTTTGACTGGTGCAATGCCTGGGCCCAAATGCCTGGCGCCAAAACCATGGCAGCGCTGGTTTCACTCGATGGACGACCAGCGGTTCTCTTTCCATTCGAGATCGTACAAAAGGCAGGACTGCGCGTTGCGCGCCTGATCGGCACGACTCATTCAAATTTGAACTCACCGATCTACAGTTCGGACTTTCTCGCCGAGTGTAATCGGTTCATGGTCGATGAACTGATCGATACTGTGACCGCATTGGCGATTCCGGCCGATCTGATTGTCATTGACAAGCTGCGCCCGGGCGTCGGTGATCATGGGCAACCACTTTTGGATCTGCCGCACGTCACCAGCCAGAACCCGAGCTTTCAGCTGCCTTTGTTGGGAGATTTCGCCGAGACATTGGCACAGATCAACGCCAAACGCCGGCGCAAGAAATTCCGCGTATCAGAGCGCAGGCTGGAAGAGATTGGCGGCTATCGCCAGGTCGAAGCCAGTGATGACCCCAGTGCCGAGTGGCTGTTGAGCAATTTCCTCATCCAGAAATCTCAAAGATTGAAAGAACAGGGTTTGCCTGATGTGTTTGCCGCCCCAGGCATTGCCAATACCCTCGCCCGGCTGACCAGTTTTTCAGCCAATGCAGGTAATCCGCTTATCAAACTTTACGGCATTGAACTGGTGGCTGGTGTGAAAGAAGGCCAGCGCGGTAAGCTCATCGCAGTGGCTGGCCTGACAGAAAAACAAGGCCACGTCATTTGTCAGTTCGGTTCGGTTGATGATCGCACGGTTCCGGAGGCAAGTGCTGGCGAACTGTTGTTTTATCTGATGATCAAGCAGATGAATCAAGCTGGAGGCCACGTGTTCGATTTTGGCGTCGGCGACCAACGCTATAAGCGGTCCTGGTGCCCTGTCATGACCGAGCATAGCGATGTGTTCATTCCGCTCAATTTGCGCGGTGGTCTACTTGGCCAGGTTCTGTCGGCGATTGTCCGCACCAAGCGCCACATCAAGAATTCGCCGCGTTTGCGGAGTGTGGCAAGCCGTATCCGTGCCCTGACAGTCAACGGCAGAACGGCGGCTGACGCCGCCGAGTGATCTCCAACATTGATGATTTGAAACCTGTCCTAGGCTACAACACGTCGCGGTTCAGGGCTATCAGGATCATCTGCCGGTGTCATCAACAACACATCGTCAAAACCCTCTTCATGGAACCTTTCAAGGGTCACCCCGAGTTCTATCTCATCTGGATGAACCATCGACAACACGATTTCAGCTTTGCCACCGCGTGCAATCCTTGCAATGCTTGCTGCATCTGCTGCACCGCATTCCACGATGACCAGATCATACGCTTCAACAAAGACATCCAAAATCATCGGCAACCGATCTATCGCCCGCATTGCGCGGCGCGCATTGGCATTGCCTTGAGGTACAATCTGGGCAGCCGACAGGCGATCGGCATGAATGGCATCGGCAATTGCGATCTCGCCACACAGGAGATCGGTCAGGCCCGGCATCCGGCGCGATTCGGCCATCAACTCAGTCGGACAGGCAGAACCAGTCAGATCCATCAGGAGAACGCGCGCGCCCTCACCCGCGATTATGCGTGCCAGCATGACAGAATTGACCGAACCATTGTCGCCTTCCGGTGATACGGTAATCGCCAGAGCCGTCTGTTCCGAAATCAATTGTTCAGCTACGGCCTCGACACTGAAATCGGAATTTTCGTCATTCGCGAGGCCATCAAGGCAGTCGGAAGTTGTGGAAGCGGCGTAATCGTCCACACCAGAATCGGGTTGAGATATATTTTCGACCGGGATTCCAGACCCGGGATTGCTGGAAACCTGTGCTGCAGGGACCATTTCATCCGCATAGCGACGGCTTGGGTCGATGCTCGATCCTTCGGCCGGCTTGAGTGCCCGGCCAGAGAGAAGCTCAGCCAGCATGACCCAAACAGCAGACATCAGAAAAGCTGCCAATGCGGCAACAATAATGGTGGGAACTGTCTTGGGGAAATAGGGTTCAGTTGCAGTTATGGCACGCGAAATCACCCGCGCATCGGCTGGTGTGGAAGCTCCTTCCGAACGTGANGCGCTTTCGCGATAACGAGCNAGATAGTTCTCCAGCAGGNCGCGCTGGGCGGCAGCTTCGCGCTCCAGCTCACGCAGCTGCACGGTTTCTTCACCTTCTCGCGCAGAGCCACTCTTGAGTTCATTAAGTTGGGCAATCAGTTCCTGCTCGCGAGCCTTGGCAAGTTTGGCATTGCTTTCCAGGCTGCGCAAAACCTTGCGGGTTTCAGTGGCCACTTGTGCTTCGACGTCGGCAAGCTGAGCGCGCAATGCCTTCATCCGGGGATGTCCATTCAGCAAGGTTGCGGACAAATCGGCCAACTGTGCACGGGTGGCGCTCTCACGTTCACGCAAACGCTGCACATTGGCCGAACCCAACACATCACCGAGCGAATCCATGGATTGACCCGATTCCAAAGCCGCGCGCACGCTGCCGGCACGGGCTTCGGCATCAGCATATTCGCCGCGCACACGGCTCAGTTCAGTCGATATATCAGAGAGTTGTTTGGCAGCGATCGTCTCGCGCTCATTAATCAACAGCAACCCTTTTTCGGCCCGGTAGCGCGCAACGGCCTCTTCAGACTGACGTACTTTCTGGCGGAGTTGTTCGATCTCCGGCGCCAACCAGGCGCTGGCATCGGTGTTGTCTTCAATTTTCAGCCCGGAATTAAACCGCAAATAGGCATCGGCCAGTGAATTGACAACTTTTGCAGCCAGTTCCGGATTCCTGGAGGAGAACTCCATGGCGACAATGCGCGAGGAATCGACAACATAGACACTGAGCTTTTCGCGGAATTTCTCCATGATGCGTTCGCCCGGAGGAACATCCAATGGATTGCTCTTCAGGCCAAAGCTGATCAAGGCCCGGTCAATGATCGACAAGTCGGCAGAGGGGTCAAATTCGGAAAAAGACGATAGATCAAGCTCTTCGGCAACCATCTTGATGACGTCAGCGGATTTGAGAATCTCAACCTGACTGGCGACTGTGCGCTCGTCAAAATTATTGCCCTGTACCTGACGGTTCTGATCACCCGAGTAAACTGGTTCTCGCGCCGCGATCAACAACCGTGTTTCGGACTTGTAAAGCGGATCCAGCATCGCCGTAACCAAAAACGCTGCCACCGCTGCGGCAATTGTGACAAGCGCTATTGTTACCTTGCGTCGCCAAACAGCTGAGATCAGCCGCCCCAGATCGATATCCACATCTGCTTGATTTGCTGCCACTGACATTCGGGCCACTCCATACTTGCAATCACAAGCCAAGGTAAACGATCATGGTAACCCAAGCGTTAAACAGCCGTTTAAGAAGCGTTTACGTTTCTGGCAGCGGTTTCCCCATCGTTTCTCGTCAATTCTCCGATCCTCCGCATATATAGAGTGAGCGCTCGAGAAATTATGGAGCCTGTCAGATATTTCGCCCGATGTTTTACCCGCCGTTAACCCTAATGGATTGATAACTGATACCAGTTGAACGACATTTTTGCGGAGCGACAACTTGGCGTCCGGTCGATTGAAGATATCTCATATCCTTGCAGCAGCGATGACCGCGGTCATCGTTACGGGTTGCTCTGGCTATCATCCCGCCCCGAAGGCTTTCCACGAAGCCGTCATCAAGCCTTATCAGTTGGATTCAGGTGATCGCTTGCGTGTGACTGTTTTCGAACAGAGCGGGCTGACAGGAACTTATACTGTCGACCAGGCTGGCTATATCGCCTTCCCGCTCGTTGGTGCAGTGACTGCACGCGGCCAGACTGTTCAGCAGATGGAAGGCAAACTGGCCAGCAAGCTAAGCCAGGGCTTTTTGCGCGATCCAGATGTTTCTGTGGAAGTGGACCGATACCGGTCATTCTTCATCATGGGCGAAGTGGGTCAGTCCGGTCAATATTCCTATGTTGCGGGCATGACGGTGCAAAATGCCATTGCGATTGCCGGTGGTTTTTCGGCCCGAGCCAATCAGCGTAGCGTTGACATTACCCGCAAGATCAATGGCGAAGTAATGACCGGTAGAGTGTCCATCTCTGACCCGATCATGGCGGGTGACACGATTTATGTTCGCGAGCGCCTATTCTGAATATGACAGCACCCCGCCCTTTGAGAATTCTGCATTGCTTCCGGTCGCCTGTAGGTGGAATTTTCCGCCATGTGCGCGATCTTGCAGAAGAACATGCTGGTGCTGGTCACGAGGTAGGTATTTTGTGCGACTCCACCACTGGAGGCTCTTACGAAGACAAACTGTTTGATGGCATCCGACCCTATTTGTCTCTCGGCCTTACACGGCTCGAGATGCAGCGTTCCATCGGGTTTTCCGACATTCGATCAGTTTACAAAACATACAAACAAATCAAGGAATTGAAGCCGGACATCCTCCATGGCCATGGCGCCAAGGGAGGTGCTTTTGCCAGACTGGCCGGCTCACGTCTACGGGTATCAGGTTCTAGCGTTGCCCGTTTTTATTCGCCCCATGGTGGCAGTCTGCATTATGACAGCCGAACCGCCCGGGGGCAGCTCTATTTCGGCATCGAGCGCTTCTTTGAGCGCTGGACCGATAATCTGATCTTTGTTTCCGATTATGAACGACGAACATATGTCGAGAAAATCGGAGAGCCGGGAACAGATTGGGAGTTGATTTACAACGGACTTCGTCCGCCCGAATTCGAACCTGTTCACACTGAGGCTGATGCACCAGAGTTCCTCTATATCGGGATGATGCGTGACCTCAAGGGTCCAGACATCTTTATTGACGCTATCCGCGGCGCTGAAAAAATCACCGGTCGGCCATTGCGTGCCGTTATGGTGGGGGATGGTGACGACAAGCTCCGNTACATCAAGAAGATCGANGCCATGGGCCTGTCAGGCCGGATTGCCATGCATGATGCGATGCCAGCGCGAAAAGCATTTGCGTTGGCNCAAAACGTTGTGGTGCCATCGCGCGCTGAATCCATGCCCTATATCGTGCTGGAAGCCGTTGCAGCCGGCAAGCCGATGCTGGCCACCAATGTAGGCGGAATACCTGAAATTCTGGGCGCTGATAGCGCCGCATTGGTTACGCCCGATGATTCAGACGCAATGGCGCAATCCATGGCGCGCGCAGTTTCCGAAGCGGGCTGGTTGGCGCGCGCAATGCCCAAAGCCAAACAGTTCCGAGACAGGTTCTCCGCGGCCCACATGGCAGAGCGTATGCTTGGCATTTACCATGATCGCCTTTCCGATGCTTCCAAAGGTCAATCTGTACCGGTCGCGTCAAGTCTTTCTTAGGGTCGATCTGTTACTCCGTGTAGCCATAACTCGGAGTTGGTAGTGTGAATAAGATCGATAAACCCGTTCAATTCGACACTGAGAGTATTCGTCAGGCCGTCAAAAATGGCGAGCCTGCGGGTGAAACCAATGTCGCTCCGTCTGATCTCAACAGGGTGGCGCAACAGACCGCCCGCCGGTTGGCGCAGGATAGTTTCTCGCCCAGCATGATCATCGGAATGCTGAGGTTGGCCGAATTCGGCCTGCTGGCGCTGATCGGAATTGCGATCTACATTGTTTATGTCGGCATATCGACCGAGATGACGCTGGTTTTTTATATTCCAACAATTTTTGCCGGATCGGCCATTGCAGTGTTGTTTTTGCAGATTGCTGATTGTTATCAGATCCCTGCAATCCGTCGCGCCATTAAATCCTTTCCGAGGGTGCTGATTGCATGGACCGCCGCTTTCGCTGTCTTGACCGTTTTGGGCTTTTTTCTGCAATACAGCCTGGTCTTTTCCCGCTTCTGGTTTGCAACCTGGTATCTGGCTGGCGCAGGAAGCCTGTTTTTCTCCCGCAACTTCGTTGCATTCGCCATTCGCCGTTGGGCTCGCAATGGCACCATGGAGCGTCGCGCGGTCATTGTCGGCGGCGGAGGAATGGCGGAAGCGCTCATCCGTTCGATCGAGCAGGAACCTGACAACGATATCCGCATATGCGGCATTTTTGACGACCGTGATGCAAAACGTTCACCGCAGATCGTTGCTGGTTATCCGAAACTGGGTACCGTTGATGAGTTGGTGACTTTCGCCCGGATGGCGCGGATTGACATGCTCATAATCGCCCTGCCGCTAAAAGCAGAGGCACGGGTGCTGCAACTGCTCAAAAAGCTATGGGTGCTACCGCTGGATATTCGTTTGGCGGCGCATGCCAACAAGCTGAGGTTTCGTCCTCGCTCCTATTCCTATGTCGGTGCAGCGCCGCTTCTCGATATTTTCGACAGACCAATCACCGATTGGGATTCTGTGGCCAAGCGGGGATTCGATATCTTTTTCTCACTGCTGGCCATCGCCCTTCTTTGGCCGGTGATGGTAGGGACAGCCATCGCCATCAAGCTCAATTCAAAGGGCCCTGTTCTGTTCATGCAGAAGCGTCATGGATTCAACAACGAAGTCATCGACGTATTCAAGTTTCGTTCGATGTATATCGACCAGTGTGACCCTGAGGCCCGCAAACTGGTGACCAAGGGCGATCCCAGAGTCACACCAGTGGGTCGGTTTATCCGTAAAACCTCGATTGATGAACTGCCGCAATTCTTCAATGTGCTCAAGGGCAATCTCTCACTGGTCGGCCCCCGCCCCCATGCTGTGGCCGCAGCCACCCATGATATGCAGTTTACCGAAGTGGTCGACGGTTACTTCGCCCGTCACCGGGTCAAGCCTGGTGTGACCGGACTTGCGCAGATCAACGGCTGGCGCGGCGAGATCGATAGCGATGACAAGATCAAACAACGGGTGGCCTGTGATCTCTATTATATCGAGAACTGGTCACTGTTTTTCGATCTCAAGATCCTGTTCCTGACCCCGTTCAGGCTTCTTAACACGGAAAATGCTTATTGACCGCGCTCGACAGCACTTCTGCGCCCGGAGTTCATCCAGGCATTGCAATGCCACAGCGGGCAGCCATTGGTGTGGTTGCCTCGTTGATGATGGCGTTCGGGGTTTTCCTTTCCGGATTTGTGATCAACGAACCCGCGCCCTATGAACTCTACATGGCAGGACTGATCGGCATCTGGGCGATTGCCGGGCTCAAGCTTTCGCGCCACATCGCACCGTTGATTGCTCTTTATGTCATCTTCAACATCGGCGGCATGTTTTCGATCCTGACGATGGATGAGGTCAAGGATACACCGATGTATATCGCGGTATCCCTGTTTTTGGCCTTCACGGCGATGTTTTTTGCTGCCGTCATTGAACAGGACTGGCGACGTCTTCATCTGATTTTTCGTGCCTATGTGGTGGCGGCGATCATTACTTCGCTTTTGGGCATCTTCGGCTATTTCGGCGTTATTCCGGGGGGCGAAGTCTTTACCCGCTACGGCCGCGCAATGGGGGCGTTTCAAGACCCAAATGTGTTCGGCCCGTTTCTCGTTCTGCCGTCCATCTATTTGTTGTACGGCATACTCGACGGAAAGTTTTCTACAGCACCCTTGCGCGCTGTCGGATTGGCCATTCTCACACTCGGAATTTTTCTGTCGTTTTCGCGTGCTGCCTGGGGTCTTTATGCGTTCTCGATTTTTGCGCTTGTTTTCATGATGTTGATCAAGCGGCGAACAGGTGTCTTCCGGCTTCGCATACTCATCATGTCGATGGTAGGTGCCATTACGCTGATCGGCGCAATCGTAATCGCCTTGCAATTCGATCAGGTCGCAAACCTGTTTTCAGACCGCGCCAAACTGGTGCAATCCTACGACGGAGCGCATTTGGGTCGCTTTGCGCGCCATGCGATCGGTTTCGGATGGGCGCTCGACCACCCTCTCGGCATCGGCCCTCTCGAATTTGGACTGGCGCTTGGTGAAGATACCCACAATATCTGGCTCAAAGCACTGATGGATTACGGTTGGCTGGGCTTCGTCAGCTACGTTACACTGATTGTCTGGACGCTTGTGCTGGGTTTCAAATATATGTTCCGCGACCGGCCATGGCAGCCTTATCTGATGATGGCAATGATATTGCTTTTGGGTCACACCCTCATCGGCAATGTGATCGACACCGATCATTGGCGCCATTTTTACCTGATCATGGGCATTGTTTGGGGATCAATCGGTTTGGAAAAACGCTGGCAGGCGAAGTTGCGGCTTGAGCAAACCGATTCCGCGCATCACCCCATCTCTGCGAGCTGAGTGTTGCGAAGCTGTTTGGCCATGCAAAGACAGCTGAAATCAAATCACCGGTAAGTTGAGAAAATTGGTCGGAGCGGCGGGATTCGAACCCACGACCCCTTGACCCCCAGTCAAGTGCGCTACCGGGCTGCGCTACGCTCCGAACCAGAAAAAGGCATTAAATCATAGGGTTTTGGAGCGCAAGGAAATTCGCCGGTAATTCCGGAAAAAGAGCACTTTGCGATTGATGTCGAAACCTGAAAAAGACCACCCTTCCAGAAAAACCCAGACTGCAAGCGGGTATGGAGCCGCACCTGACATTCGATTTCAGAATCAACAAGAAGCCGAGCGGGTGCGCCCGCGTAGAACGGAGGCGTCAACCCGTGCACCCACTCGGCCAACCGCTGGCGATTAGACTTCCCCCGCGGTTTTTGGGCTCAGAACCACAATGTTCTCATCGGATTCTGAGTAAGCCAGTTTCATTTTCAATCGAAGCAGATGCTCGAGATGGTCATCGTCAGAGTTTCCGCCGGGGTCCTGGCTTTCCCAATCCAAAGCGGCTTGAAAGATCGCCATATTGAGCAATCTACTGAGATCAGCCAGTTCCATTTTGTCTGCTTCACGACGACAAACGGCCAGCGTGCGAATGATCCAGGCATAGGAATCGGATTTGGTTGCATTTGCTGCCATTTTCGCGCCTCCGATACCTTAAACAGCGCCACGTTCAGCGGAGCGTTCAAGCGGACCACGCACATGCCAAGCCCCCTCAGGACGGATGAGCCTGTAGGGACCATCGGAGATTGCCAAGGCTTCGGCCGAAGGTTCAATTTCATCCACCATCTCGACAAATGAAAAGTCAGAGAATGAAAACGGAGTGCCGTTTTCCTTCACTTTGAAGCCAAAATGCTGCCAAAAGCGCAAGTAATCCTGACGGGCGTGCCCATAAAGTCTGCGGAATCCCTTATCGCGGCACAAATCTACACTGGCGTGAACGAGATCAAACGCCGTGCGTGAACTGCGAAACTCCTTACGCACAGCCAACCGTTCCAATTTGGCAAAATCACCGAAATAGCGGATCCGCATACAGCCAGCCGGTTCATTTCCCACGAACGCAAGAAGATGGGTGGCCGAGAAGTCATTGCCATCAGATTCTTCGTCAAATGGGCAGGCCTGCTCACCGATGAATACAGCAGAACGGATGGCAGCGATCCGCATCATATCGTCAAAGTCATTGACGACGCGAATTCCCGAAGGTCGCAAGTCCGGATGATGATTTGAGTAGCGTGGAGTGTCTGTCATCAAGGAATCCGGTGAACGGCGCAGAATATAGAACTGATCGAGCAGCTTTCCGTTGAATTCCACACTTTTTTCAAAACCACGGTTAACCATCGCGCGATGTCCGCTCAGGGTAAATGAGGTCGAAATAATGTCGGTTTTTGCATAATGCGGACTGTCGTATCGATCAAAAACACGTTCAATGCCAGCAGCGAGCAAGCCTGGAGTATAGCTTGCCCAGACATAAATTGCAGCCGGCCGCTGGTGTTGTCGGGCCAGATATTCCGATTGCGGCTCCAGCAAATCAAGCGAACCATCAAGAAGAGCGACGCGCCCTTCGCTTGTCAAAAGCAAAGTGGAAACAAAGCCTTCCGCCTTTTCACGACCGCGCCGGGAGAAGACGTGAATGGAGTCCGGATTGGTTTGCGCAACGCGCATGACTGTTCCTGCGGATGCAAGTTGACCGATAACATTGCCTGCTGATCTCAACAAATCTGGTATGTCTTCCATGCGCACCCGGTTTGAAACATTGACCATGGCCGCTGCCCGTTCCAGTCGACTACTGGCACGCCCCGAGGTTGCATTTTGCAAACTTGCAATTGTTTTCGAAACAAGATTGTCTGTAATAGCTTGCATTTGTTCACCCCTTGCTAGATGTGAACCATAAAATTACGCGTCAAAAGCCACGCTGGCTTTGGCCAAGATTGAACCGGAGCGTTCCTCAGATGGAACACCTGATCAACAATGTGGACTGGAACAGCATCCGTACTTTGCTTGCTGTGGCTGAGACCAAAAGTTTTCGGAAAACAGCCGAACGGACGGGTCAGGCCATCAACACGGTTCGACGGATTATTTCCCGACTGGAAGACCAGCTTGGCTTTACATTGCTTAATCGTGAGGCAGATGGTGTTCATTTGACACCCGAAGGTCGGCGCATGGTGGGAGCAGCACGCGATGTCGAGCTTTCAATGCAGGACATGCTCAAAACTGCTGTGGCAACGCGGCAAACATCGGAAGGTTCAATTCGTCTGGCTATTACCGAAGGTCTGGGGACTTTCTGGCTGACTCCACGGATTGCCGATTACCTTGAACACGCCCCGGCGAAACAGCGCATTGAGCTGCAATGTGCAATGCGTTCTGTGGATGTGATGCGGCTGGAAGCCGATATTTCAATTCAACTGGTCAAACCTGACCGCCCCGAGCTGATCGTAAAGCGACTGGGCTATCTCCACCTGGTTCCCTTTGCCAGTTCCGACTACATCAAGCGATTTGGCAAGCCGACCTTGTTCAAGGATCTTGCACACCACCGGGTCGTCGAGCAGGAAACCGACCAGTTGGATGGCTACGGGCTCGACAAGATTTTCGGTACCGAGATCGCAAATCGCATGGTCCGTCTGAAAACAAATTTCTCGTCTGCCCACTATTGGGCAATCGCAAAGGGAGCCGGAATCGGCATCATGCCCAATTACGCAACCGCAATTGGCGGTGATGTGGAACACGTCGATTTTGACCTGAAATACCGCACTGGCATCTGGCTCGCGACACATCCTGATCTGGTTCGCTCAGTTCGCCATCGCCAGTTTATTGATTTTCTCACCGACAGCTTCGACCCGATCAGGTTTCCCTGGTTCGGTGAGGAAATGATGACACCAGAGGCAATTGAGCAGGCGTTTTCCAGAGAAGACCTCAGCGCCTATTTCGAGGGGTTCACCGCACGGAAATGACAAACGAACCGAACACTATCACAGTCATTGAGGTCGTAAGTCACACCAGTCAGACCGACTATCAAAAGTTGGCCATGATGATGATGCAGCTTGATATGGCTCTGGCCATGGCGCGCGAGAAAGGCTTGCCACACGTTGAAGAGTATCTTGAGGATGAGATGGCCAAGGCTCGCGATCGTCGCGACAGGCTCATTCAATAGCGGTCGCAATCAGCGAACCTGATCAAGCAGGCGCTTGCACTCCAGCAAATCATAAAGCGCTTCCTGCAACAGGGCGCGATCATCCGATGACAATGTCCCCTTGCCCGCGTCTGTGGCCGGTGGTGCGTTACTGTCTTCCCCGCCCAGACCAAAGAAACGTCTGCTCGGGGTAGCCTTGGCCTGCCCTACCATCTGGCTATCGTCTGCACTGCGCTCCTCAGGCTTGGTGTTCATTCCGTTGGNAAGTGCCTCAAAAGCACCAGCATCACCCGATCCGATTGCCATNACGAATTTGCTGGAGTTCTGCTTGAACAGCTTCTGCACACCCTTGATCGTATAACCTTGATCATAAAGGAGATGGCGAATGCCTTTGAGCAAATCAATATCTTCGGGCCGATAATAGCGTCGCCCGCCGCCGCGCTTCATCGGTTTGATCTGGCTAAAACGGGTTTCCCAAAACCTCAAAACGTGTTGAGGCAGATCAAGATCTTCGGCAACCTCGGAAATGGTGCGGAAGGCGTCGGCGGTTTTATCCATGATCAGACCTGTGAATGGCGAATCGGAAAACTCTCGAATTATTGGCCATTCCAACGGTTTGGCGCGCGAAGATCAAGTCGCACGCCAACATAACGGCCAGCAAGCCTCTGTGTTTGTGCCCTCAGCTCTTGGTCTTGCGCCCTTGATGCCCTTTGAGCACACGGGTTTTAAGCACATTTGAAGCCTTGAAAGTCATCACCCGTCTCGGCGAAATCGGNACTTCTTCCCCAGTTTTGGGATTGCGGCCGATACGTTCCTTCTTGTCGCGAACCTGAAAGGTCGCAAATGAAGAAAGCTTGACGGAGTCGCCACGCACAATTGCGTTGCACACTTCATCAATCACCATTTCGACCAGTTCGGCCGATTCAGTCCGGGATAACCCCACCTTACGGAAAACTGCTTCAGCAAGATCTGCGCGTGTTATTGTTTTGCCACTCATTGGTCCCTGCCAGCCGACCGTCTCCCCATCGTTCGGGCCGGAATGCAACTGTATGAGCCAAGTTTGTCGAGGTCAAGCTGACCAATCACTTCTGCAGTCACGACCGGTGCGGATGGTGGTAATTTTGTTGTTTTTCTCACGTAATTGTCCCGAAATTACACAGTAAAATCGCTACAAGTAACCCACAAACAATAAGGTAATTTTACTGTGCGATACTTGAAGGCAAAAAACCTCGACAACCCAAGGCTGATAAAAATCTGACTTGGGTATTGGGCACAAAAAAATCCTACCCTAAATGTGACGATGCATGGTTGGCCTTGGCCCGGGTTTTACCAGCGAACCAGCACAGAGCCCCAGGTAAAGCCGCCGCCCATCGCCTCAAGCAAAACCAGATCGCCCTTTTTAATTCGGCCTGCTGATGCCGCTTCATTAAGCGCCAATGGGATTGAGGCCGCCGATGTGTTGCCGTGAATATCGACCGTAAGCACCACCTTTTCTTCAGCAATACCAAGTTTCTTGGCGGATGCTTCGATGATGCGTTTATTGGCCTGATGCGGTACGAACCAATCAATATCTTCTGATGTCATTCCAGTGGCCTCGTAGGCCGCTTCAATGACATCGGTGATCATGCCAACAGCATGTTTGAAGACTTCCCTGCCCTGCATGCGCAAATGGCCAATGGTTCCAGTGGTCGACGGCCCACCGTCCACATAGAGCTTTTCCATGTGGGAACCGTCGGAGCGCAGATGGGCAGTCAGAATGCCGCGATCGGATTTCTTGCCCTCGCCTTCTTGCGCTTCAAGGATAACCGCGCCGGCACCATCACCAAACAAGACGCAGGTTGTGCGGTCGGTCCAGTCAAGGATCCGGGAAAAAGTTTCAGCACCAATGACAAGCACTCGTTTGGCGCGACCGGTCTGGATAAAGTTATCAGCGGTGGTCATGGCAAACACGAAACCCGAGCAAACGGCCTGGAGATCAAAAGCCGCGCCATGTTTCATACCCAGACGATTCTGAATGTTAACAGCGGTCGCGGGAAACGTGTTGTCCGGCGTCGAGGTTGCCAGCACGATCAAATCGATATCATCGGGCGTCAGACCTGCCTGTTTGAGTGCAGCGCGCGCCGCGGCCTCTCCCAAGGAGGCTGTGGTTTCGGTCTCATCGGCAATGTGACGCTGACGGATGCCGGTGCGCTGAATGATCCATTCGTCGGAAGTCTCAACAACACCTGCGATATCTGAATTCTTCATCACACGTTTGGGCAATGAGGCGCCAAACCCGCAAATAACTGATCTGATCATAAAACTAGCCTTGCTCGTCGCTGCTTGTCTCGGATTCGCTGGTAACGACCAAGCGCCGGGAATGAAAGAAATTCAGGTCGTGTTCAATACGCTGCTTGAGTTCATTTCGAGCCATGTCGAAACCCACATCCACTGCGGCGGCAAAGCCGTCTACGCTGGCGCCACCATGGCTTTTGATGACAATGCCGTTAAGCCCGAGGAAAACACCACCATTGACCTTGCTCGGATCCATTTTCTCACGCAAATGATCAAACGCACCTTTAGCAAAAAGATAGCCGATCTTGGCCATCAGCGTGCGCGACATGGCAGCACGCAAATACTCCGCAATCTGGCGGGCGGTGCCCTCGGCAGCCTTCAGGGCGATATTGCCGGAGAACCCTTCGGTCACAACAACATCCACCGTGCCTTTGCCGATGTCATCACCTTCAACAAATCCGTGATATTCCAGCCCCGGCAAACCGGCTGCACGCACCAAGCGGCCCGCTTCCTTGACTTCCTCGTTACCCTTGACCTCTTCGACGCCAACATTGAGAAGGCCGATTGTTGGGCGTTCAATACCAAACAGCGAGCGCGCCATGGCCGCACCCATCACCGCAAAATCAATCAACTGCTGCGCATCGCCGCCGACAGTTGCGCCAACATCAAGAACGATGCTTTCACCGCGGATGGTCGGCCATATGGCAGCAATTGCCGGGCGTTCGATATTGGCCATGGTGCGCAGGCAGAATTTCGACATCGCCATCAGGGCACCAGTGTTTCCGGCAGAAACGGCCACATCGGCATCACCGGCTTTGACCGATTCAATGGCTCGCCACATGGAAGACCGATAACGGCCACGCCGCAGTGCCTGGCTGGGTTTTTCTTCCATCTGAACCGCAACTTCGGCTGGAACAAACGTGGAAGCCTGTTTCAGTGACGGGTAATTTTCCAACACCGGCTCGCAATCAGCGGCCAGCCCATGAAGAACAAAATGAATTTCCGGATGGCGCTCGAGGGCCTTGGCGACCCCTGCTACCGTGACTGCTGGGCCATGATCCCCCCCCATCAGATCAACTGAAATGCGTACCACGCCCCGTCCTTCTTTCCTGCCTTACGGCGATTGTACCCCGGCGAACCGGGTGCGCTAATGTCTAGCGGCCATTCCTGACCATCTCATTAGCATCCGCCCCTGTTTCCACTTTTCACCACCGGCAAGCAAGGGCTGACTTCAATGCCTGATTTGCGAGCCCGACCGGTGAGGTGGAAATTCGGGCTGAAAATAACTGTTTTGCGAACCCTTACAACTGATTTGTGACCAAAAAGGAACCAACAGACCGTATCGACTGTGGCTTACTGCCCTGATTTGTCCGGTTTAGGGAACTTCAAAACTGCAAACGGAGACTTTTCCTCATCGTCAGCCGGATCCGATTCGATGTACCCTGCGAACTCGCTTCCCTCCGCACGTGGGTATGGATCAAGGGCAAGANCTGCGAATTCTGCTGCAACGGCACCCAAGTCGATCGAATCGCCCGAATAGGTTTCCGGTGCATCAGGGCCTTCNGGGTCGAGAATCATTTCGCCGCTAGGNTCAAGATCAAGCCGGGCGAGCTTGGAGTTTTCCGGCACGAACAATGCTTCGAAATCCTCACTGATTGTTTGCCGAACGGGCTCAAGCGTGACCACGCACGGTTGCTCCACATCGACATTCACCTGGCCTTTCACACGCACACCATCGCGCTTCCATCGCGCTACGTTGGCTGTGCCCGAAAAACTGTGAATATTTGTCACATCCCAGACCCGGGCTATTTGGGCACATTCCCGATCATCAGCTGAGAATGTGACCGAGATCGGGTTGGTCGCGACGTGTCCCACTTTGATCTTGTAGGAATAAGCGCTGAGATTATCGGTCATCTAATCCTCTCCACGGCCAGCATCAGAATTGCCGTCCACCAACTCATCAGGCTCCGGGAAAGTGACTGTTGCGTTGGAGTAACTCTTACTATCAATCCCTGCCAATGCCTGATCAGTGGCAAAAACATAANTGCCCAGCCTATCCATATTTGGAGCATCTTCACCGGAATTGGGATGAATGTTGCGCTTCAATGCTTCGGCAAGTGCTGCGTTGTCGCCGGCGTTGAGTGCTTCTTCATAACTTTTTGCGCGTCCGTAAAACATTTTTCCGAGTTTTTTGATTCGCTTGGAAACGCCTGCATCGCCGATTCCAAGCTCACGGATGGAATGGTCGATATCTTCAAAGAAGGCTTCAAGNATCTCCTGTGCCANTAACTTGGCTGCTTCATCTGCACGGCGNGAATTGCGGAAATANAGCACCATATGCAGCGATATCAACTCAAACCGGCCCATTACCGTGTCCGGCACGTTCCAGTGACGATAGATATGAGGGTGCCGAGCGGCCTTGGTGATGGCCTCATACTGGCGTTTAACAACCCGAAGGTTTGATTTTTTTCGTCCGAATAGCGACAAGATCATAAAAAAGCCCATTATGGCAGTTGGATAGCAGCCGAACCCGGCAGCGGTTGCATCCGGGCTGAAGCTGGTTTACCGAATGGGGCGCAAAAGGCAATCACCGCTTTTCTTGCGATCTGATGGAGATGTCGTTGACAAGTAGTGTTTTCAAGGCAACCGCCCAAGGTTTTCGACTGACAACCGCGGCAATCGCGCTTTCGGCCGTCTTTCTTACAGGCTGTACGACAAGCGAAGTGCTCAAACAGGGCTATGTCATCGATCAACAGGCGCTTGATCTGACACCGGTTGGTTCCAGCCGTGAACAGGTTTTGTTGTCGCTGGGAACACCATCAACGACAGCGACCTTTGACAATGAAGTGTTTTATTACATTTCCCAGCAGCGTCAGCGTGGGGCCATGTTCATGAAACCACGATTGGTTTCGCAGAATGTGCTGGCTGTCTACTTCGATGAAGAAGGCGTGGTTTCCAACATTTCCAATTACACGCTCAAGGATGGCCGTGCGTTCGACATGATCTCACGCACAACACCGACTGGCGGCAAGGATGAAACATTCCTGATGCAGATCCTGACGGGTGCTGGCGGAGCGGCTTCCGGTGCATCGTTGGCACGTGGCCTGCTCGGCGGGTAATTTCCACTTGAATGCGTAAGCTGCAGCACCCGGCTACATAGACAGATACAATTCAATCAAAGTTACAAAAAACCCCGCGGCGCGAACCGCGGGGTTTAATTTTGCCTGATGCAAGTGTTCGGGCTTAGTGCGCCAGAACTGCGAGCAACAGAAGAGCCACGATGTTGGTGATCTTGATGGCTGGGTTAACAGCCGGACCAGCGGTGTCCTTGTAAGGATCGCCGACGGTATCACCGGTCACGGATGCCTTGTGGGCTTCCGAGCCCTTTTCGTGTTTGACGCCATCCTTGTCGACAAAGCCGTCCTCAAAGGATTTCTTGGCATTGTCCCAGGCGCCACCGCCAGATGTCATCGAGACGGCAACAAACAGGCCGTTGACAATGACGCCCAGAAGCGAAGCACCGAGTGCTGCAAAAGCCGAAGCCTTGGAGCCGGAGATCAAGAGCACACCGAAATAAACCACCAACGGTGCGAGCACGGGCAGAAGCGACGGGATGATCATTTCCTTGATCGCCGCCCGGGTCAAAATGTCGACCGCACGGCCATAGTCAGGCTTTTCAGTGCCTGCCATGATGCCCGGCTTCGCCTTGAACTGTGCACGAACCTCCTCAACGATCGAGCCAGCAGCGCGACCAACCGAAGTCATGGCAATACCGCCGAACAGATAAGGGATCATGCCACCGAAGATCAGGCCAGCCACAACATAGGGGTTGGAGAGATCGAAGGAGATTTCGCCCATATCAGCGAAGTACGGATATTTGTCCGCATTGGCTGCGAAGAACTGCAAGTCGTTCGAGTAGGCTGCAAACAGCACCAGAGCACCGAGACCGGCTGAACCTATGGCGTAGCCCTTGGTAACAGCCTTGGTGGTGTTGCCAACGGCATCCAGTGCATCGGTGGTCTGACGCACTTCTGGTGGCAAGTCTGACATTTCAGCAATACCGCCGGCATTGTCTGTGACTGGGCCGAAGGCATCAAGGGCAACGATCATGCCGGCAATGCCGAGCATGGCAGTTACCGCAATACCGGTACCGAACAAACCGCCAAGCTGGAAGGTGGCGATGATACCGGCAACGATAACGATTGCTGGCATCGCAGTGGATTCCAGCGAGATCGCAAGTCCCTGGATGACGTTGGTGCCGTGACCGGTTACCGAAGCCTGGCTGATCGAGTTGACCGGACGCTTGTTGGTGCCGGTGTAATACTCGGTGATGACCACGATGAGTGCTGTCACGATGAGGCCAATNATACCACAGGTAAACAGTGCGGTACCGGTAACGGCTACACCACCCACAATACCGATTTCACCCCAACCGATGGTGAGCGATGTTGCTGCACCAAGTCCGATGATCGACAAAACGCCAGTGACGATCAATCCCTTGTAGAGCGCGCCCATGATCGAGCCGTTCTGGCCGAGCTTGACGAAAAAGGTACCTGCTATCGAAGTCAGGATGGAAGCACCACAAATGGCCAGCGGATACATCATGGTTGAAGCGAGCAGTTCGGTTCCACCAAAGAAGATGGCAGCCAGAACCATGGTGGCAACGACGGTCACCGCATAGGTTTCAAACAAGTCAGCAGCCATACCGGCACAGTCACCAACGTTGTCACCAACGTTGTCGGCAATTGTGGCCGGGTTGCGTGGATCGTCTTCGGGAATGCCTGCTTCCACCTTGCCGACGAGATCGCCGCCTACATCCGCACCCTTGGTGAAGATACCGCCGCCGAGACGGGCAAAGATCGAAATCAGCGAAGCACCAAAACCAAGAGCCACCAGCGCGTCGATAACGGAACGGCTGTCAGGGGCAAGGCCGAGTGTACCTGTGAGGTAGCCGTAGTAGACCGATACGCCAAGAAGCGCGAGACCAGCAACCAACATGCCTGTGATGGCACCGGACTTAAAGGCTATATCAAGACCTGCTGCAAGGCTGCTGGCAGAGGCTTGCGCGGTGCGCACATTGGCGCGGACCGACACATGCATTCCAACAAAACCAGCAACGCCGGAAAGCACGGCACCGATGAGAAAGCCAATGGCCGCAAGAGCGCCGAGCAAGAGCCAGGTGATGACCAAAACGACCACGCCGACGATTGCAATGGTGGTGTACTGTCGGGAAAGATAGGCCTGAGCCCCTTCCCGAATGTAACCAGCGATCTCACGCATGCGTTCGTTGCCCTGATCAGCTGCGAGAACCGAGCGCGTTGCCCAGATCGCGTAAACGATCGAAACCAGTCCACATGCAATGACACCAAACAAGATTGTCATGCTGTTATTCCTCCAGTCAAACGGCCGGAAACTCCCCCCGGCCCAAAAAAATCAAAATCCCCTCAGACAGTGAATTGCACTGCAACCTGCCCCCGGATTCCGGTGCGGATGTTGCTGATACGTCCTCGCATCGTCAAGTGGTGATACCTGTGAAGCGGCAACGGTAGGTCGATTTCTGTGTGAAACTGTCATTTCTGCGTCGGTTTTCTTGACGGCGAGGTCAACCGGCGGACAACAGGACTTATGTGGCAGCGCGCGCCTGCCTGCGATCAGAGAACATTTGAGCGCCCAAAACTGCCAGACAGAACACCGCTACAGGCCAGAACATCAGGCTGACCGTTTCCCAACCCCAATTGGTCAACACTTTGCCTGACATCAGTGAAGCGGCTGCAACACAGCTGAAAAGCGTGACGTCATGAAAGCCCTGTACCGCGTTCTTTTCCGATGCATGATAGGTGGACGTGACCATCGCGGTTGCCCCGATAAATCCGAAATTCCATCCAATGCCCAGCAGGATCAGCGCCAGCCAGAAATTCCACAACTCAATTCCCATGCCCGCAACAACTGCGCAACCAAGCAGGATCAATAATCCGGCGCCGGTGATCGTGTCACGACCAAAACGCGCAATCAAACGTCCGGTAAAAAAGCTTGGCGCATACATCGCCATGACGTGCCATTGAATACCGATGGTGGCGAGATCGGGCGAGAAGCCGCAGCCAACCATGGCCAACGGTGCTCCCGTCATCATGAAACTCATCAACGCATAAGATCCGATACCGCAAATCATCGCCGTGATGAAACGGCGCTGAGTNATNATCGTCAAAAGCGGTCTTGCNGGGGTTTCATCATGATCTTCATCGCCAACAACACTGTCACGCGGAATGCGCAAAAAAGAGAGCACGACCATGGCAATCGCTGCCAGCGGTATGATGGAAATAAACCCGCCGGCAAACTCGACTGGTGTGAATGCTTCACGGGTAAAAATGACGGTTTGCGGGCCGATGATAGCCGCAAACACTCCACCAGCGAGAACCCATGAAATCGCCGAGGCCTTGAAAATCGACGGCGCGCCATCGGCTGCGGCAAACCGATATTGCTGTGTGAAGGCCGCCCCGGTGCCGATGATGGCCAGCGCGACCGCGAACAGCATAAAATCATGACGAAACAAAGCGATAGCAGCTACCAAGCCGCCCAATGCCAACAGCGCCGCGCCGGAAATAAAGCCGTAGCGACGACCGATCCTGCGCATCAACCAGGCGGCTGGAAGAGCCCCTACGGCAACACCAATGTTGAAGCCGGTTACTGGTGCCGTTGCGAGGGATTTGTCTTCGCCAAGCAGATAGGCGCCTGCAAGTCCGCCAAGCGATATGGCTATGGGTGCAGCTGAACCGGCAATGGCTTGGGATGCGGATAGCAAGAGTGCGTTGCGCCGAGCCAGCACGAGTGCAGCGGACATGCCGCCACCTGATGCCGAATTTTGCCCGGCAGAGACCGTCATTCTTCGGTGCTCCGCTTCCCTTTGTTTGTCTGTTTCAACCCCACTTGATTTGGCTTGGCGCGCAACGTGCGAGCGAGGCGATCCAGGACCGCATTAACGATTCTCGGTTCCTCGTCCTCATAGAAAGCCCACGCCACATCGACATACTCGTTGACGATGACGGCGACTGGTACATCTCGCTTCTTTTCAAGTTCCCACGCCCCTGCCCGCAAGATTGCGCGTAGCGTAGCGTCCAATCGGGAAAGCGGCCAATCCTCGGTCAGAGCACCTCGGATCATCGGATCAAGGTCGCGCTGACGTTCGACAACGCCGCCGAGAACCGCACGGAACCATGCCGGGTCAGACTGGCGGTATTGTTCGCCGTCGAGTTCTGCGCCCAAACGGTGCGCTTCAAATTCGGCAATGATTTCCACCAACCCGGTACCACCGACATCCATCTGATAGAGTGCCTGAACCGCAGCCAAGCGGGCAGCGCCACGCTGATTTGCCGGTTCGANTGCAGAAATCACCTTCGGTGCGCCGTCAGTTTTTTTGGTGCCGGCTCCAGTCACGATGGGGACCCCAGCTTCTCGCGCAAAGCGATCATGGTCAGTGCGGCACGGGCGGCAAACCCGCCCTTGTCGAGCTTGTCGGGACTGACCCGTTCCCAGGCCTGTTCTTCATTATCGACTGTCATAATGGCATTGCCGACCGCCAGTGATTCCGCGACGGCCAAATTCATCAATCCGCGGGCGGACTCGTTGGAAACAATCTCAAAATGATAGGTCTCGCCGCGAATAACGATCCCGAGGGCAATATAACCATCATATTCAACGCCGTAGGTCTCGGTCGCGTCAATCGCCATGGAAATTGCAGCGGGAATTTCCAACGCTCCAGCTACCGTGACAATATCAAAACTTGCACCCGCATCTTTGAGCGCTTTGGTTGCGCCTGCCAGAAGTGAATCAGACATGTCATCATAAAAGCGGGCTTCTACGATGAGCAAATGCGGCGCGGTATTCCTGTCCATATTCCTTGTCCCAGGTTCTCTTTTCCGGCTTGTGAGCATAGACCATAAAATTTGGTCGCGGTGAGCTTTTTGCGCACAGTGGCTATAGCAAATTGAATGGCGGTCAAACCACTTTGCACTCCACTTGGCAAGTCAAATCTGGCCCTGCGACGCTTTTGCGGTGATCCCTGAAGTTGCCGCTCACATACCACAAGAAAACGCCGTTGGTCGATCAGCCCGGCCAAAACGAAATGTTCGGAGCCGGTATTCTAGTGATGGTGAATGTCAGGATAGGGCTTGATCGGAGTATCATCGCTACGCGGCACGGTCTGACGCTCAATCATCCGGTGCACGCGGACGGGGTGATCGCCCTTATGCAGGGACATCAGCTTTTCGGTGACATTGGCATCTGCCACGGTACGGCGTTCATTGTGGCGCACATATTCGCTCCAGGTTGCCACATGGTAGGTCTCAGACCAGATATCGGGGTTCTCAAGATCTCTCAACAATGCCCACTGTCGCGCACCATCGCGGATGCGAATCCGTCTGCGCTCGGCCATAACATGAAGAAATGCCGGAACATCTTCCGAGGCGATTTCATAATCAACCATCACCATGATCGGACCGGAACGCTGTTTGAGGTCGAGACGGAGTACAGGCTCGTGAAACCGGCCAAGGGGATCAAACTCGTCGCCACCGTTTTCGGGAAGGCGGAAGAAAAAGCCCCAGACTGCGCCACCAATCAAAACCAAGCCAGCCAAGACCATTGCGGTCGGCGGGCCTTGGGTGCCGGCAAATCCGCCCCACACCCAACTGCCAAGCGCCATACCGCCGAAAACGCATGACTGATAGATCGCCAGCGCCCGGCCAACAACCCAGCGCGGAGTAGATAGCTGAACGGTGACGTTGAACAGCGAAAGTGCCAGCAGCCATCCGGCACCGGCAAGCAACAATACCAGGCAATCAACAATCAAACTGCGGCTAACGGCAAGTACAAAAACCGAAATAGCCACGACGAGAAAGCCGCCACGCACGATATACTCGTTGTCAAAATTGGTTCTCAGACGTTGGCTCCCCAATGCCCCGATGATGGCGCCGACACCATAGCTGCCCAATAGCAGACCAAAGGTGACTGCAGTGCCTGAAAGCAGATCGCGCGCCACAATCGGCAAAAGAGCCAAAACCGCAACCGCGGCAAAACCAAAAAGAAATCCGCGAACCAAAACGCGTATCAGATTTGGCGACATGGCGACATAGCGAACACCTGCGGATACTGCCAGCAAGAATGGCTCCCGCGACAAAGGGTTGACCGGTTTTTCCGGCCGCTTCCAGGCAAAGAGCGCAGCAATGAGAAACAGATAGCTGACCGCATTGGCGATGAATGCCCAGGCCACACCTGCCACAGAGACAATGAAACCCCCAAAGGCAGGGCCGACTGATCGCATGAGGTTGAAGCCCATCGAATTGAGCAACACAGCCGATGTGACTTCCTCACGAGAGACAATATCGCGGACAGACGATTGCCAAGACGGATTATGAACCGCCATGCCGCAGCCAAGCAAGAAAGTGAATGCCAGCAAGCTCCACGGCGTCAGCAGTTCAAACCACGCTGCCAGCGCAAGGCAAACCGACACGATAAACATGAAAATTTGCGCGCCCAGCATCAGTTTGCGACGGTCATAGGAGTCGGCCAGCGCGCCAGCGGGAAGCGCAAACAACATCACCGGCAAGGTATTAGACGCAGCCACAAGGGCGACCTGTACCGGCGATGTGGCAATGGTTGTCATCAACCAGCCAGCGCCGACGGTCTGTATCAGCGTGCCAAGGTTGGAAGCCAGAGTCGCGCTCCAAAGCATGCGGTACGTTCTGTTTTCCAGCAGATCGAGCGGCGAGCCGGTTTTCTTCACACTTTTCCCTTTTTGCCCGCTTTGGAATGCAAAAGATTTTGGACAGCTTTTACACCTGCCAACCACAAAATCGGAGACATCGGCGGCGTTATATCAGTTTGTTCTGCCGATCAGCGTCGAAATCAGTGGCAAGGATGACAAAGTTTGGGGGATTTGCATACCTCCGGGAAAACCGAAGGCCGCAACATATCATCAGACAGGCTCTCCACGGGCCCCTGCCCGGCCAAACATTGGCATTTGGTCTTGGGACGCCTATGTGAGAACAATGTCAAAATACCCTTCAGAACTTGAGACCCGTCACGGGCTTCCAGAAGATCTCAAAATCTTGATCGCGAAATATCCGCGCGAGGTTTGGCAGGGCCACGAAAACCTTGGCCAGGTGGCGCAGTTCTGGCTGCAACGCCATGACATGTTCCGCGAGATGGGCGGGATATTGACGGGTGCCATTTCCGATTGGCGTGAAGACAGAACCGATGCCATGGAATTTGCCGGTTTTTTCATGCCGCGCCTGAACTGGTTTCTGGGCAATCTTGACGGCCATCACAACATTGAGGACCATCACTATTTCCCGGTCTTCCGCAATGCCGAACAGCGGCTGGCGCGCGGGTTCGACATTCTTGATGGCGACCACGACATCATCCATTCGGCACTTGAAGCCAACGCCAATGCCGCCAACGGCTTTGCAGCTGCAATAAAAAAAGGCGGCGATGCGCTGAAGTTTGCCGGCGACAGCTATCAGAAGGAAAATGAACGGCTGATCACCATGTTGATGCGCCACCTTGAGGACGAAGAAGACCTCATCATTCCGGTTATACTTGATCAGAGCGAATCAAAGCTCGGCATCAGCTAAGGCTGGCTGACAGGTTTAGCAGCTAAGGGAAATGAAGGGCGGACCGTGGCCAAAGCCATCAAACCAACACGCGAAACCGAGCTTTACGAGCCGATGAAAACGTTTCTTGAAAAACAAGGTTATGAAGTCAAAGGCGAAATTCGCGAGGCCGACGTGGTTGGTGTGCGCGGTGATGAAGAGCCTCTGATCGTCGAGCTGAAAACCGGTTTTTCGCTGTCGCTTTTTCATCAAGCGATAGAGCGGCAATCCGTTTGCGACTGCATCTATGTTGCCGTTCCACGCGGGTCGGGCCGCCCATTTACCAAAGCCCTGGCATCAANCAAGG
>JGI24723J26617_10000386_pt1 | contig 44005 bp, 40 predicted proteins | sample Cruoilmetagenom6_FD_26617 | JGI IMG/M metagenome (IMG submission 26617) | reverse complement strand
GGTGATGTTTGTGAGCAGTTTTTTTATTTGCTTAAAGGGGTTGTGAGAGTTGATCTTATTTCTCTTAGCGGTAAGGCCATTATGCTCTATCGCGTTGGATCAGACCAAACATGTGTGTTGAATACGTCTTGTCTATTAGGTGGCAATGATTATTGCGCTGAAGCGCATATAGAAGAAGATGTTGAGGCCTGCATCATTTCACAAAGTGAATTTGATGAAAAACTAAATCATTCGGCTGAATTTCGTCGTCTGATTTTTCTTTCCTTTTCCGAGCGTCTAGCATCCATGATGAGCAAAATTGAAGAAGTAGCTTTCGTTCCAATTGATACAAGGCTAGCAGCAAGGGTCCTTCAATTGCAAAACAGCTCTTCAACAATCAAAGTGACCCATGACGAACTAGCAACCGACCTTGGAACCGCACGTGAAGTCATTAGTAGAAAATTAGCACAATGGGAAAAACTTGGAATGATTGAACGCGGTCGCGGTGTTGTCCATATATTAAATACAAAGCAGTTGCAATATTTAGCAGCAGGAGATGACTAAAACCTGAAACAGAAATTCAGATTTTAATCATCAACACTCTTTTTCAGTTACCTAGTAAAAGATCAAAATCCTTCTATGACAATTTTACCTTTGGCTTGACCAGTTTCAATTAACCGATGTGCTTCGCGGATCGTGTTTGCATTGATGGGAGATAAGACATCGCTAAGCGTAGTCCGAATATCACCAGCATCAATGCTTTTTGCAACNNCCGTTAAAAGCTTGTGTTGCTCTATCATATCATCTGTTTGGTGCATGGCACGGGCGAACATATACTCCCAATGNAAACTGGCTGCCTTAACTTTCATGCCCGCCATTGGCATNGGTAGGCTCGTATCATCAATAGTCACAATCCCCCCTTGTGGGCGAATGAGTTCCACGGCAGTTTCCCAATGTCGCATATCATTAAAAATAGCAATGTGATCAACTTGATGGAGGCCGAGGCTGCGCACTTGTTCAACCATATCTTCCTTGTGGTTGATGACATAATCAGCACCTAGTTCTTTGACCCAACTTGTCGTCTCAGCCCGTGAAGCCGTCGCGATAACTTTCAGACCAGCTAACTTAGCAAGTTGAATGCTAATCGAGCCAACACCACCACCAGCTCCGATAATTAAAATCGTCTGCCCGGAATTGCTACCCTTAGGGTCAATTTTTAGTCTGTCAAAAAAGGATTCATAAGCGGTAATTGTTGTGAGTGGTAAAGCAGCCGCTTCTGCAAAGGAAAGGGACTTAGGTTTGTGTCCAACAATTTTCTCATCAACTAAGTGGAATTCTTGGTTTGTACCAGGGCGAGAAATATCACCTGCATAATATACTTCATCCCCTTCCTTAAAAAGAGTAACACAAGAGCCAACCGCTTTAACAATACCAGCCGCATCAAAGCCAATNATACGGGGTGTTTGTTCAACGATATCTTTGGGTGCACGGACTTTTGTATCAACCGGGTTAACAGAAATAGCTTTAACCTCTACCAAAATGTCATCATCAAATGGAGTAGGAGCGTCTAATTCCAAGTCGAGAAAAGAGTTAGGGTCTTCAATGGGGAGGTAATGTGTAAATCCAACAGCTTTCATAATTTGTTTCCTTAAAAATCTAACTTGGGGCCCCAGAAGTATTATGGGCAAATGCTTTAGGGCAATGCGTTCGTAAGAAGTGTCTCAGGGGGCTTCGAAAAATGTTAGTAGTAATATAGAGTGTTTTAATAATAAGGATAATAGGGTTGTTTTGATAATGACTATTTGGTAATTTGGGATAATGAGCTTTGATCTAAAATCAGTAGAATTTTTTATTCGGGTCGCTGCGTTGGGGGCAATCGGTAAAGCAGGCATGGAATTCGGCTATTCACCAACAGCAGCCTCACAACGGATACAAAATTTAGAACAAGTGTTAGGCGCTAAATTACTAAACAGAACAACTCGGTCAGTGTCTCTCACAAGAGATGGTGAATTGTTTCTAAGTCACGCAAAAAAGATTGTGACTGATGTTGAAGATGCTGTAACAGACCTTCAAGGATCTGGTAAAATTATCAAAGGAGAATTGCGCGTCACGGCTTCCGCTTCATTCGGTCGACGTTATATAACACCTTTCATCGGAGAATTTTTAAGGGAACACCCAGAAGTCTCTATCCAACTTGAATTCAGTGATAGCATGTTTGATATCGTACGCCATGGTTTTGACTTGGCTCTCCGTATTGGCGAGCTTGAGTCCTCAACCTTGCTAGCTAAAAAAATAGCTGAAAGTCCAAGATTACTGGTAGCTTCAAAAGATTATGTAAAAAAATATGGCAGGCCCAAAGAAGCAAAAGACTTAAGCACTCATAATTGCCTTCTGTTGGGAGAGATGCGCACTTGGCAAATAAGAAATAAATCAGGAAAGCTTAATGAGATTAAAGTTTCAGGTAATTTTAGCACTAACTATGGAGAAGCCATAACAGAAGCAGCGTTGTCTGGAGCTGGTGTAGCGTTAAAATCCAAATGGGATGTAATGGAGCATCTTGAAAACGGTTCATTGGTTACCGTTTTACCTGATCATACTATTGAGCCTGAGTGGTGGGTCTGGGCAGTGCGGCCACCGGGTAAGTTTATCCCCGCTCGGGTGCGAATTTTTATTGAATTTATTGAGGCCAAATTTGCGAAATTACTTGCTTGAAGGNAATCTAAGTTCGTNTTCTTGGCTTGAAAAATAAAATAACTAAGCCNAAAGACACAATTAAAATTCCTGACCATTCTAGAGAAGTTGGGTATTCCGCCAATACCGGCATTGCTAACAAAGCAGCACATGCTGGAACTGTCGAAGAAAAAATTGCCATTGATGTGGGGCCGAGATTGATCGTTGTTACTGCAATTAAGAAAACAGCTAGCACTCCAGGACCAAGTCCTTGGAAAAATGCCTGAAAAAGGATTGTTGGTAAATCAACACTTGCTAATCCGGATGGAAAAAACAGGAACCACANNGGGAGAAATATCACAGCGTTAGGGATATTTACCAGTGCGAGTACTTCTGTTGGTTTTAGATCATATTTCTTGATGCCATAAATATATGTTGAGAGAAAAGCTGATGCTGCAAGGAACAGTAATATACCCTGAACAATATCTCTCCCACCATAAGCCATACCAGGAATGCCGAGGATTACCCCACCTGTAATGATAATAGCAATTGCTAGCATTTGATTACGGCTAGGCAATTCCCTTGTGAACACAATGGCTAGAAGTGCTGTAAATATTGGCATCGAGCCATTTGCAAATACTCCAGCATAGGCAGCGGATGCTTTGGTTAATCCAATATACATAAGCATAGAATAAACAATGCCCGGCCCACAAAGTGCCATTAAAAATTTTGCATGAAATGGAAGGTGTGTGGGCCACCAGCTTTTGCAAAAAGGTAGGACTGCGAGACCAGCTACAATTAACCGAAGNGCGGTAATATCATATGTCGTGAGGTTCGTTGTTACACCAGCTCGTGAAAAGACTATAAACCCCGACCAAATAAAAATAACGGCCAGGCCACNGAGAATGCCGATTAGTGTCTTTGATATCTGCAGGGGATTATGCCTTATTAAATTGTGCTACGAGCTTATCTTNATTGAAAATAAGATAGAGTNTNAAGTCAGTATTTGAATATTAAACTTATCCTTAGATCAATTCCTGAATATATCCTACGTATTTTTTATGCGGTCTTTTTAACAAGTCTGTGTTTGTGTAAAATTGGCTCGGTATAACCAGATGGTTGTTTTGCACCTTCAAAAACAAGATCACATGCTGCCTGATAAGCTATGCCATCATAATTGGGGGCCATAGGTGTATATGTTGGGTCTGTAGCATTTTGTTGGTCGACCACAAGAGCCATCTTTTTCATTGTTTGTCTAATTTGTTCTTCGTTAACAATGCCATGGTGCAGCCAACTAGCCATGTGCTGGCTGGAAATTCTTAATGTCGCTCTATCCTCCATTAAACCTATATTATGAATATCAGGTACTTTTGAGCACCCAACTCCTTGATTTATCCAGCGTACAACATAGCCTAATATACCTTGAGCATTATTATCTAGCTCGGCCTGAATTTCTTGCCTACTCCAGTTTGTATCATTGGCAATAGGTGGTGTTAAAAGGTCATTTATTGATGCAAGCTCTCTCGATTTCAACTCATTTTGCCGGGAGAATACATTCACCTTATGATAATGTGTTGCATGAAGGGTTGCAGCTGTCGGCGATGGGACCCAAGCTGTATTGGCACCGGCCATTGGGTGTTCAATTTTTAATTTGAGCATATCTGACATTAAATCAGGCATCGCCCACATCCCCTTACCAATTTGTGCTTTACCGGTAAAACCACACATTAGGCCAATATCAACATTTCTATCTTCGTAGGCTTTGATCCATTTAGACGTTTTAATTTCAGCTTTNCGGACAACAGGGCCGGCATCTAAAGCCGTGTGTATCTCATCGCCGGTACGATCTAGAAACCCTGTNTTTATAAAGAAGACACGGTCGGCAGCCGCTCTAACGCATTCTTTCAGATTTACAGATGTCCGTCTCTCTTCATCCATAATGCCGATTTTAATCGTGTTTTCCGGTAGGCCCAATATCTTTTCAACTTTTTGAAACGTGTCACATGCAAAAGCAACTTCTTCAGAGCCATGCATTTTTGGTTTTACAATATAAATAGAACCAGTTCGGGAATTACGAATTGGACTAGCTTGATCTTTGATTAAATCATGCATTGCAATGAGAGATGTTATCATTGCATCCATTAGCCCTTCAGGTATTTCTTCACCTGATCCATATAGAATTGCAGGGTTAGTCATTAGGTGCCCAACGTTGCGAACTAAAATCAAGCTGCGTCCGTGGAACTTTATTTCCGAACCATCACTGCCTGTATAATGCTTATCTGCATTTAATGATCGAGTTATTTCCTTTCCGTTTTTTTCAAACTTGTCATTTAAATTCCCTTGCATTAATCCTAGCCAGTTACGGTAGCAAATTGTTTTATCTTCTCCATCAACAGCTGCAACGCTATCTTCCAGATCCATTATGGTTGATAGAGTGCTCTCAAGAATAATATCAGAAATACCAGCTGGATCTATTTTCCCAACAACATGGTCTGGGTTAATTTGGATTTCAATATGTAAATCATGATGACTTAAAAGGATTGCATTTGGTTTTGTACTTGAGCCTTGGTAACCAACAAATTGTTCGGGGAATTTTAACCCAACCTGTTTGCCATCTATGATAAATTGTAGTTGATGACCTATGATTTCAATTTTGGTTATGTCTTTAAACGAGCCTTCTTCAAGCGAAATTATATCATTAAGGAATGACTTTCCCCATTCAATAACTTCCTTGCCTCGTGGTACATCAAAGTGAGTTGGATTATGATTTTTTGTGCTGATAGCATTTGTCCCATATAAAGCATCATATAGGCTGCCCCATCTGGAATTTGCAGCATTTAGTGCATAACGGGCATTGCTTATGGGCACGACAAGTTGAGGTCCCGCTATTGTTGAAATTTCACTATCTACATTTGCAGTCCGGATTTTAAATGGTCCTTTGTCCTTTTCAATATAACCAATTGAGGACAAGAAGCTTTTATAACCATCCATGTTGTTTTCTGATGAGGGTGTGTTTTTATAATAGTTATCTATTTGCCTTTGTAGGTTCTGGCGTTTATTTAATAACTCACCATTAATTGGTGCTAGCTCATTGATGTAGCTACCAAACCCAGACCAGAAATTTTCAGAACTTATGTTTAGATCTGGCAGGACTTCTTGTTCTAAAAAGTTGTATAAAACCTCATCAACTTTTAATCCTGAAATATCTATATACATAATATTATAATTTCCTTATGCGTGATTGTAATAGCTTGAATGCAATTAAGTTGGCATCCGTAAATTGGCATAGATAGAATGATACTCACATAATTTGATACTGAAAACTATTCGTGATTTTACTGATTCATTTCAAAATCCGAATGGGCTATAATGATTTTTCATTTTAAGTTATCAAAAATTATCGTATGCATTGATGTAATTAATTTTATTTAAAAGAGATGTGAGATGACAGGTAAACCGGTTTTATGGCTATCTAGAAAATTGTCTAAAGCGACTGAAGAACGGGCTCTTCGTGATTATGATGTTCGACTTAATCCTGAAGATCATGTGTTCACTTCTGATGAAATAATTAAAATCAGTAATGAAGTTGATGCAATTTTACCTTGTCATTCGGAAGTTTTTTCGGCTGATGTGGTCGCAGCTTTATCAGACAGGGTTAAAATTATAGCTAATCATTCTGTAGGTGTTGATCATTGTGATCTTGAGGCTTTAAAGGCTAAGGGTGTTGTTGTAACCAATACTCCTGATGTGTTGTCTGAAGCGACAGCTGAAATTGCGATGTTGCTTATGTTAGGGGCAGCACGCAGAGCAAGTGAGAGCGATCGTTTGGTTAGAAGTGGGCGCTGGGATAGCTGGGGTGCTACATTTATGGTTGGCACCCAGATGACGAATAAACGCCTTGGTATTATAGGTATGGGGCGTGTAGGCAGGGCTTTGATGAAGCTTGTAAAAGGTTTTGATATGGAAATCCATTATTATAACCGAAGTCGTTTATCTCCTGAATTAGAGCAAGGAGCCACTTATCATAGCTCCATAGAAGATGTGCTTAAAGTTTCTGATTTTCTATCTCTACATTGTCCGGCAACACCTGAAACAATTGGCTTAATGAATAGGGAAAGACTAGCTTTGATGCCTAAAGGAGCTATTTTAGCAAACACTGCGCGTGGCTCCCTTGTTGATGAAGGTGCGTTGATTGATGCTTTGGCATCGGGGCAGATTGCAGCAGCTGGGTTAGATGTGTTTGTTAACGAGCCAGGTGGTAACTCAGATTTTTTTGAATTAGATAACGTCTTTTTATTACCTCATATCGGTAGTGCCACGAAAGAGACCCGTGATGCTATGGGAATGCGTGCTCTTGATAATTTGGATGCTTTTTTTGCAGGTAAAGAGCCTCGTGACCGTGTGGCCTAACCAATAAGAATACTTGTTTCTGATTTTAAAATACAGCTGTCAAATTGAATGGATATTGTTAATTGGTATGTTTGTTTGAAAATAAAACTTGCTAATTCAGGCTTCATTATGCTCTAAATTAACTTGGTCTAAAATATATACCAATNGTTTGTTTGTCTNATTTNTTAGATTTCTTATGGCTGCTGGTTTTCATATTTGTAATATCACAAATTTGTAATATCAAATGGAGTTGCAATGGCTAATATTGGCTTTATCGGACTAGGTCTTATGGGTGTGCCTATGGCCGGTCATTTGCTTGATGCGGGACATAATGTTTTCACTTCCGTTCGCAAGACACCTGCTGCAAATGAACTTTTAGAAAAAGGGTTGCAAGTAAAAGCGTCAGCTAAAGAGGTTGCTTTATCTGGGGATGTTATAATATTGATGCTCCCTGATACGCCGCAAGTAGAGCATGTTCTCTTTGGAGAAAATGGTGTTTCTGCCGGGCTTNCNCCAGGTAAAACTATTATTGATATGAGCTCTATTTCACCNATAGCGACTAAAGAGTTTGCCAGTAACATTATAGGCATGGGCTGTTCATACCTTGATGCGCCAGTCTCAGGTGGTGAAGTTGGTGCAAAAGCAGCTACTCTTACGATTATGGTCGGTGGTGAGCAAAGTGTTTTTGATGAAGTAAAACCTCTGTTTGACCTTTTAGGCAAAAACATAAATTTGGTTGGTGGTAACGGAGATGGTCAGACGACTAAGGTGGCAAACCAAATTATTGTTGCTCTGAATATTGAAGCTGTTTCAGAGGCGCTTGTGTTTGCTTCCAAAGCAGGTGCGGACCCGGCTAAAGTGCGTGAAGCATTAATGGGAGGGTTTGCCTCGTCTAAAATTTTAGAAGTCCATGGTGAGCGTATGGTGAAAAGAACTTTTGATCCAGGCTTTAGAATTGAATTGCATCAAAAGGATTTAAATATTGCATTGCAAGGTGCTAAAGAGCTGGGTATTTCATTGCCAAATACTTCGACTGCTCAAGAATTGTTTAATGCCTGTTCTGCAAATGGCGGTGCCGCTGAAGATCATTCGGCTATGATCAAAGCCCTGGAGTTAATGGCCAACCATAAGATTGGTGATGACGTTTAAAATTACAATTAAATAATTAACTCATCAAAAGGTGATCTGTACCTTTAATGAGTTAACATTAATCTGGCTTATTGTTGTCATTTTCTGAACGAACATTGTTAACATAGTCTACGAGCAGTAGGGCAAAAACTAAGCCTACAATTAGAATGAAAGGTGTTTGCCCAATAGAGATCGCTAACCCCACAACAAATGCGCCAAAAACTATTACGGCTAATGCCCCAGTGATCATATTGTCCATTTAACGAACCCTTTCAAAATCAATCNTTTTCACACATTTAAAGTGCGTNTTTTTTTATTGTAATTTATTTAGCAACCACTTTGCTGTTCTAATCAATCGAGCGTCATCATTAAAGTTTCCAACAAGTTGCACGCCGATAGGCAGGTCTTGTTCGCCCTGAAGAATTGGTAAGTTCAGGGCTGGAGTGCCACATAAACTCCAAATTGTACAAAAGCTAGGATCTCCTGTGCTCTCAATTCCCTTAGGAGCTTCCCCAGGTGCAGATGGTGTGATGATTGCATCATAATCTTCGAAGATGTCATTTAGAATATATTTTAATTCTGACCTTAGATCTAAAGCTTGATTGTAATCCACTGCGGTTATTTTTTGTCCGCGTTCTATCATTTCACATAAGGTTGAGCTTAATATATCTTTGTTGGTTTCATATATTTTTTGATAATTTTTAGCTATATCAGCTTCCATCAAGATCCTATGGGCATCGTGCGCTCNATCAAAAATTGAAGGCAGGTCAAATAAATCTATAGTGCCACCAAGATGTTCTATTAATTCACGAAAGCCGTCTTTTGTATTTTCTTCTGCTCGGTTCCAAACAGGAGACCTTACAAAAGCAAATCGAGGATCAAGTGGAGGGGCNTGTGATGAAATTTCAGAAATTNGTGGCCTGCTTTTCATTTCCATGTTTGGATCATTTGCATCAAATACCATCAGGGTATCAGCCACTATTGCAATATCCTCAAGGGAATTCGCAAATATTCCAATGGTATCTAGAGGGGCAGAGCCTTGTAAAACACGGTGACGAGAAATGCTGCCGTAAGTGGGCTTAAAACCAAATACTCCACAATATGATGCAGGGCGAATGACTGAGCCGTTGGTCTGGGTTCCTATTGCAACTGGCACCATGGATGAAGCAACAGCAGCTGCTGATCCACTCGATGACCCGCCTGGTGTATGGGCGTGGTTATGTGGATTGCGTGTTTTTCCAGGCGACAATACAGCCATTTCAGATGTGACTGTTTTTCCCAGAATTACCGCCCCGGCCTCTTTTAATAAAGAGACTAGTTTTGCATCTTCGCTTGGGGTTCGTCCTTTATGTAAGGGAGTGCCCATTTCTGTTGGCATCTGTTCGGTATCAATAATATCCTTGATGCCAATTGGTATGCCGTGCAGCGGGCCAAGAGGTTTACCTTGATGGCGATAATCATCAGCTATCTTTGCAGTTGCTAATGCTAAATCTCCATCAAGAAACGCCCATGCCTCAATGTTATCATCATGGTTTTTTATGTGCTCTAGACAAGCTTGGGTTAAATCAAAAGCTGAAAGTTTGCCTTCGTTTAGTGCACCGACCAACTCAGAAATAGTTTGCGGAGCTGATGGGTTTGTCTCAATTTTATCTAACATTATTTGGGAACCTTTCCGAAGAGATAGTCAGGTAACCATAGTGCGATTTGAGGGTAGATGTACAATAGAACCATTGTGAATATAACAATTAGTAGATACGGCATGATGCCTAGAAAAATATCTACTAGCCTGATATAAGACGGTGCAACACCTTTTAGGTAATATGCTGCCATTGCCATTGGTGGTGTTAAGAAAGATGTTTGCAGGTTCAATGCGACCAGCACACCAAAGAAAAGCGGATCAACCTGGAAGGTATCCAGCATTGGTAGGAAAATTGGAACAAAGATAATAATGATCTCAGTCCATTCCAATGGCCAGCCAAGTATGAAGATAATAGCTTGTGCTAATATCAAAAACTGTATTTGACTGAGTTCCATTGACAGAACCCATTCTTTAATGAGGTCGTGACCGCCAAGATATGAGAAAACAGCAGCAAAAGTCCATGAACCTACAAAGAGCCAACAGACCATTGCGGAGGTTTTTGCTGTGAGATAGACGGCTTCTTTGAAACGATCCCAAGAAAGAGATCTGTATAAAAGAGATAAAAGCAAGCCGCCGGATGCACCAACACCGGCAGCTTCTGCTGGTGTTGCGAGGCCTAATAATATTGAGCCAAGAACTGACAAAATGAGAATAGCCAGAGGGACAAATGATGTTACAACATTAAATATAACTGTTCCCAGTGGAGGTACATCTTCTTCTTTTGGTTTTGGAGCTAATGAAGGGTCGACAATACTTCTACCAATAACATAAAGCATATAAAAGCCAGCAAGAAGAAGGCCAGGAAACATAGCTGCTGCATATAATCGCAATGGAGAAATTTGTGCGATGGCAGCATATACTATGAGCATAATTGATGGTGGAATTAGAATGCCGAGGCAACCACCGGCGCAAATCACACCAGATGCAAAGCGGTGATTATATCCGGCTTTTAACATAGCAGGGAGGGCTAGCATACCCATTAATGTGACCACCGCACCAATAATACCAGTTGCGGTTGCGAATACAGCGCAAGTAGCAAGTGCGGCAACAGCCATTGAGCCGGGTAAGAATCTCGCTGCCATTTGAATAGAGAAAAACAGTCTGCTTACTATGTTTGCCCTTTCAACGACGTAGCCCATAAAGAGAAATAAGGGAACGGCTACAAGGACATCGTTGGACATCACGGAAAAGGTGTTCTGCACAAAGAGATCAAATATTCTGTTATCNAATAAATGNTCCATTCTTAGTGCATCGTAATATGCGTAATACCCAAAAGCGAGNCCCATGGCCATTAATGTGAAAGCAATTGGGAAACCTAGTAGGACCATAAAGATAAATAGTCCGAGCATTAATAATGCGACTTGTGGATCTGTCATTTGCTGTTCTCCATATTTTGGAGATTTTCTTGTTCTTTCATGAGCATTGTTTCAGTTTCTTCCACATCATGTAGTCGTTTGGGCCAATCCCCTGTTTTTATGCATATTACACAGCGNATTGCTTCAGCAATGCCTTGTAATAGTAGGAGAAAACCCGCAATTGGNATTAAGGTTTTAAAGAAATAAATTTGAATTCTTGAGGGGCTGCTCCAGCTAACTTCCTTGTAAAACCAAGAATCTGCTGCAAAGCCATACCCGTAATATATTAGGGCCGCTGCGGCTGGCGTGAGGAAAATTATATATAGAATTAAATCAATGGAAGCCTGTTTACGCTTTGATAGAAGCCGATAAAAGACATCTCCTCGAACGTGTGCATCTTGAGAAAGGGCATAAGCACCTGACATCATGAATAATGCACCATACATCTGAACACTCATATCAAATGCCCAGACAGTTGGTGAATTGAGTACGTAACGAACAAAAACTTCGTAACATGTTGAGAAGGTCAAGATAACAATGCACCAGGCAAATGCCTTACCCATCCACGCGCTTAGACTGTCAATGAAATGTAGAAACCGTGTCATCAGAATGCCTTTTGGCTAATTATTATTAATTGCATTTCAAGAATTGGGCGGCGCAATGCCGCCCAATATATTGAGACATAATCTTAGNCTTANGCNTTAAAGCTTGCCAAAATAATGCTCATAAGCTGCCTGATAGTTCGGTGAATTATTCAATGCATAAGCACCGTGGCGTTCTGCCCAAGCTTTTTGAGATTTTAGAACTTTTGCAAAGAATGGATCTTTCTCAACAAAACGAGCAATAACAATATCCCAAGCTTTAAGCTGATCGTTCATTACACTGTCAGGTGTGCGGTGAACATTTACACCATGATCTTTTTTCAGTTTTACAAGATCTTGTGAGTAACGCTCCATAGCTTTCCATGCCATGTCAGCAGAAGCAGCTTCAGAAGCAATTTCTAAAATCGCTTGCTGTTCTTTTGCTAGCTTGTTGTAGAGTTTCTTNTTGAAGATGATTTCAAAACATTCCTGNGATTGATGGAAGCTACCNAGGTGGTAGTCTTTTGAAACATCCTGCATGCCAAAATCTTTATCAGATGTAGGGTTGTTGAATTCAGCTGCATCAATCAATCCGCTTTTCATAGCTGGCTGAATTTCGCCGCCAGGAAGCTGAACAACTGACATCCCCATTTCTTGTAATACATCAGCTGCAAGACCAACAGTTCTGTATTTTAGGCCTTTCATTTGTGATGAATCTTTAATTTGCTCTTTAAACCAACCAAGTGGTTGAGCAGGCATCGGGCCTGAGAAAAAGCCAACAACATCAAGCCTAAGTGCATTCATAAGTTCATTATATAGCTCTTTACCGCCACCATATTGAACCCAACCCATCATTTCATTAGCAGACCAACCAAAGCAAGGGCCTGTTCCGAATAATGATGCTACNGGGCTTTTTGAATACCAATAAGCTGTAACTAAGTGNGCTCCGTCGAGAACGCCTTTGTGTACTGCTGTTTGCATTTCAGCTGTTTTTACAACAGCGCCAACACCCAGNAGGTCGATTTTTAACTTACCGCCTGAAAGTTTGTTTACACGGTCGACATAATCCTGAGCAAACTCAAGAAATATACCGCCACCCCAAGCAGCTTGAACTTTTAGTACAACTGGAGCAGCTGTCGCAATGTTGGGCATGGCAAGTGTTGAAGCTGTTGCACTAGCTGCAATAGCACCACCTTTTAAAAACTTACGGCGGGATACTGATTTATTTTTGATTTCTTTAGACATATGTTTGAACTTCCTCCCAGAATTCTAAGATATCTGGAGGATTATCATCCTCCGGTATAAATTTTAGACCGTGGAATTTGTTTTGTCTATAAGTGTTCTTTGGTATACGATCTAACGGTTCATTCAAATAATGAATGTATGGATAGTAATTTATTTATGGAGTTTATGGCTATGCTTTTGGCTTGAGCCATTGTTTTTTTGCTTTGAAATAAAATGGTTGTTGAAAGCTGATTTTAATATTCCGATTAACTTTGAAGCCGAAGTGCTGATATTTTCGTCCGTTGATCCGCAATTCTAAAAGTGTGAAGCATTTTAATTACGTAATCAAGATGCTCTTCCATAGCAGATCTTGCTAAATCAGGATCAGAGATTTTAATTGCTTTTAAAACTTTTCGGTGTTGTTGATGGATTTCACTTAGACTGCCTAAGCGTTCATCATGTTTTTTAAGCCAGCCGTGAGTTGTGCGCCTAAAAAATGCAATCATTTCATGACCAATTGCTTGGAGAGCTTCATTGCCACTGGCCGATGCTATAGCTGCGTGAAACTCAATGTCTCTTATCGCTGGGTCTAAATCTTTAGATTTATCGGTTTGCTCTAGGCTATTTAGTTTTTCATTCATTAACTGGATATGGGTTTGGCTTCTACGTTTTGCCGCCAGGTAAGATGTCATGCGCTCCAGTATTATCCTGAACTCGAAAATTGCTTCAAGAGCTTGAGGCCGTCTATTGATTAGATCTATTAGAGTATCTTGTGGGTATGATGTTTTTATTAATTTTGTTTTATTTGACTGGCCTTGCTTGGCTTTCACTTTATACGCCTTAGGTAGTTGGCTCACTATGTTTGTGTTTTCTGACGACAAAATTAATTTGCATAGTTCTTTTGTTTTTTCAAAGCTGCGATGACTGTTTCTTTTTTCTATTGAAGTGATCAATGCCTTAATAATATTGATAACTGTTTTTTGTTTTTTAAAAAGATGATTATTATCTAAAGAGCTGAATATAAGGTCGTTCAAAAACTTNATGACCTGTAATAAGACAAAATTATAGCTTGTGAGAGCGATAGTGTTCATCAGAGCTTTTATTTTACTTATTTCGATAGTTGATGGTTTCTCGTTATATGCGTCCTCAATTTCTTGGTAGATAGTTTTTAAAGAAATTACATCTTGTGGCGTTAATCGAGTTGNCGCTAGTTCACTTGCTGAGCAAATCATCTCGGTCCACATCTCTAACAGATCATCTGTATTAACGTCATAAAGGCTGTCGAGGGGTTTTTGAATCATGATGTAAAAAACATTATGAACCTGGATACCACTTTCAGCCTGAATTAANAGTCCCTTTGTTTGTAGTTTTGCNAGAGCTTCTCTTAGTGTTGTGCGCGATACACCAAGTAATTCAGATAGTTTTCGTTCGGGTGGAATATCTGCCCCAGGGTCTAATATCCCTTGTAATATTAGATCTTCAAAATGCATTACAACTACATCTGAGGCCGTTGGTATGTTTAATTTGGGAAAACGCATTTATAGCTCTCTAAGTGGATATTAAGTTCAATAAAAAATGGACTATTTGTCTTAAAGACTAAATATCACAAGACTGATAAATAAAAAGAATTATATTATCGCATGCGCTTGGTATAAAAAATATACCATAGGTGCGTTTGGTGCGGTAAGCTCTAGTTGTATATTTAGGGATAATTCTGGATTTTGAATTAAAATGAATAAAATGAGTTATCAGAAACAATTGGTTATATCTGCTTGGGAAACCGGAATTGCAGCCGTTGAGGGGAAGTCCCGGGTGCAAGATGTTTTAAATCAAGATGATATTCGCCAGATTGACCAGATACTCGCTATTGGTAAAGCTGCTGGGTCCATGTGTGAAGGTGCTATGGATGTCTATGGATATGATACACCAGCATTGTTGATTACAAAATATGATCATACCCCTAAGTCATTGCAAGTGTGTAGTAATTTAAAAGTGGTGGAGTCTGGCCACCCAATACCAGATGAAAACAGTCTCCTTGCAGGGCAATGTGCCATCGATTTTGTTAAGAGTGCAGGTTCTACTAGTAAATTGCTAGTGCTTGTTTCTGGTGGTGCTTCGGCACTGGCTGAAGATCTGGTAGGGGAAATGTCTCTTGAAGAGCTTCAAAACTTTACTTCCAAATTGATAGCAGAAGGCTTTGACATCACGCAAATCAACACCCGAAGACAGCAAATTTCTAATATTAAAGGCGGCAAGCTTTTAAGAAATTTTCATGGTCATTCGATAGTTATTTATTGTATTTCAGATGTGCAAGGTAACAATATTGGTTTTATAGGCTCAGGTATCGCCAATCCTGATGCAGTTTTTCAAAACTCAGTTGAGCATGTTTTTGCAAGAGTTATTGCAGATAACAATACAGCTAGAAACGCGATTTTCCAGTTAGCAAAAACGATTGATATCCCAGTTATAGAAAATAATGAAACTCTTTATGATGACCTTTATAAAGTTTCAGATCGTATCGTTGCTAATTTAATAGATGGGCAGGATGGTCTTTATATTCTTGGTGGTGAGCCTACGGTTCAATTGCCCGATAATCCTGGTCAGGGGGGGCGTAACCAAAGTCTGGCATTGTCCATTGCAATTGGAATTAAAAACCAACCAAATATTGCTCTTATTGTTGCGGGAACTGATGGGACTGATGGTCCTACCGATGCAGCGGGTGGTGTCGTTGATGGGGAAAGTTTTTACCCATTAGAAAAAGCTGAAGAAGCGTTAGCGCAAGCAAATGCGGGGCCGTTTTTAGAGGAAAATGAGTGTCTCTTTAAAACAGGCCCGACAGGTACCAACACTATGGATTTGGTCATTGCCCTCAAGCTAACAGATGAGAGCTCGCGACTTGCNCTCGAAAAATTCAATAGNTTAAATAAAGACGTTTTGGCTAAAGAAATTGCTTGATNTTTTAAGCGATTACAGTTTTTTGATTGAGTAGCCAGTTCTTGGGAAATGTATATGGCTATCGCCTATGTCTTTATCGTATTTATGAAGTGAAATCTTTGTGCTGCTGGCATATAACAATTTACCTGTCACAGGTGTTTCTCCGCCGTCTACATCGGGGATGATTGATATTTCAGAACCAATCTTCAATTCTTCAAGGTCATGAGCTTTATCTTCTGAAAATGACGTCTCAATTTTGATAGGTTTGTGGTTTGCTGCAATTTTAATTGCTTCCTCAGCTTGCAGTTCCGATGAAGAGCCATGCCCGACTTCAATAATGTTTTGCTCCCATCTGATAAGTTCTGGAAATTGCGATAGGAATACAGGGCCCTGGTTCCATCTACCTCTTAAAAACCAGACAATACAGAAAAATTGTGCATCAATCGCCCCAGGGGTGCTTCCCAGTAAAAAATTACGGCCATCAGAGAGTTGATCATTTATCCATGAAAGAGGGCCTCTCATCTGACTAGACAAATGAGGTAAATTACTCTTGGCGGCCCTCATGCCTTCTTCCCATTCGTCTCCAAAATATAGACGCCCTCTATCGGCGGCAAAATCTGGAGGTAAGTCATCTATGGCAGAGCCTAAAACAATTTGTGTCGCTAAATCAAATAAATAAGTATCTGTCCACCGACTGAGGCATTTTATTAGGCCGGCATCAGCTGTTGGGTAAAAGGTTGGATCTGGGAAGCGTCTTTCTAGTTCGGTGATTATGCAGTGGCTATCGCAATAGATGTCTGAGCCAATTTGCATAACTGGAGTTCTTCTGTACCCACCCGTTAGTTTTACTAAGAGTGGCTTTGGTAGGATCCTTGGAATTTGTACTGAGAACCAATTTAGGTTTTTAATACCCACTGCCACACGAATTTTTTCGGCGACAGGAGATTGTGGGTAGTTATGTAAAATTACCTGTGATTGACTATCACTCATTGTGTCGCCACTCCCTGTTATTTATATTTTGCTGCTGTGATAAATTCACCAAAAGCTTCACACCAAACAATCACGGTTGAATAGTCAGCTATATTAATCCCTTCAGGAATAGTGACAAGAAATCCATCAAAGGTTTTTACATCACCAATTCGTTTTGCTTCACTTTTGATTTTTAAAAACTGAGCTTCATCTTCAACAAATTCCTTTGTCAGATAAACTTTATAATCTGGACCTGGCGCAAGCTTACCTTCATGAACAATCTTTGTTTTTGTAAGACTAACACGGCCTTCGCCCCAATGGAGAAAGTCACTCCCTTTTAAATCACGCTTAAATTCGGATTTATAAAGAGCCGATTGAGCGGTTTGTGTCAGCATACCTTTATCAAGGCTGGGTGGTGCCGTTAAAATGGGTAAGAAAAAAACCCCCAAAGCAAAGCCAATGCCCAGCATAGCCAAATGGGTACCTGATAAGAAAATCCAACGCAACATAGTTCATCCCCCAAAATAATGTCTTCCTATCAAAAAATAGTTCATTCTCATAAAATTGTATATAGCGAGAAATAATTGGCTCTTAAGTATCTGGGGTACAGGCGAGAAGAAAAGAGGGCTATACATACCCAATTGGATAAAATATTTGCATAAAACATCAGCTTGGCTTACCTCATTACAGAGTTTAAAGTCATTAATAATAAAGGGTGCAGCTTATGGCTATTGTTATCCATCATAATCCNGAATGTGGAACGTCGCGAAATGTCTTGGAAATTATTCGNGCCTTCGCAGAAGAGCCTATCATTATAGATTATTTAAACGAAGGCTGGACAGAGGGCCAATTGCAAGCTCTCTTCGCTGCCGCAAATATCACCCCGCGCGAAGCGCTGCGTACCAGTAAATCACCAGCAGAAGAATTAGGGCTAACAGATCCGTCAGTTTCAGATGAAAAGTTATTGGCAGCGATGTTAGAACATCCAGTTCTTGTAAATCGCCCAATTGTTTGTACAAAAAAAGGTGTGGGCTTGTGCCGCCCATCTGAAGCTGTTTTTAAATTGCTAGATGTTGCATCAGGCATAACTTACACAAAAGAAGATGGTGAAGTAATAACGGCACCCTAAATAGGCTGTTATAAAAAAATCCCATCCATCTTGGAGTAACATGAGTTAAAATCCTAAGATGAATGGGCCAGTAAGCCTAAATTAATAGCTAAGAACAACCTAGTAAGTAAAATCCTTAGAAACTAATTTTGGGCAAAAAATCTTATGGTAATGGGTTCAGCTGATAAACTAGAACCGCACGTATAGAATGTATGTCCCCATCTAACCCTGAGATCGAATTCCCGCGTAAGATGTTTTCAACTTCGGTATATCTATTACGCTTTTGGTTCCGAATGCTTGTTACGGTTGAAGAATAAGCTCCACCCGCTGTGTCATCGTCAAAATCTGTATAACGATATTCAAATTTAAATGAAACGTTACGAGATAATCTGGTCTCGATACCAGCACCAAGGGTTAACCCTTCAAGCTCATCAGGAAAAGGAAGACCAGCACTATTTCGAACTCGCTGATCTCCTTGGCGGTTAACTCGTCCAACTGTTTCGGTTAAGTCTCCATCAAGCTTCAAATAAGTATAACCAACTAAACCATAAACGAGTGTGTTTTGATTGTTTGTCAAAAACCCAATGCGACCGCCAACGGTTGCGCTATAGTCAAGATCAACAGAACCAGAAACTTCGTTAAAGCGACGACGACGATTAATATTGATATCACTAAACGCGTCTGAATTTCCTAAATATTTATCAAAGTCGACAAAGGCGCCAATAACAAACATATTGTTTATTTGTTGATTGTAACCAAGCTGAATGGTTCCAAAAAAGTAAGTCTCATCATCATCAAAAGAAGAGCTCTCACTAAATCTAAAAGGACGTGATCTTGAGTACCGTTTGCAACGCACACCTCCTTTTCGAAGTTGAACGCAACGACGACTACGTTGGCGCTCCTGCCCATCAGTCTCACTATCCAGTTCAAGGTCAGTGAATGCACCACCAAGCCCGACACCAAGATAAAATCCAGTCCATTGTGAAGCGTCACCAGATACAGGAGGTGTATCTTGGGCATGTGCGATTGATAGATTAAAAAGATTAAAAACAAATATTGTACTAATAGCACTTAAAATTTTAAGTGCAGATCGCAGCAGATAAAATAAATTACTCATTACTAAAGGCTCCCAACGCAGTACGAACCCCGCCTTTAGTTACTCAATCACGTCACATAAATTCTTAAAAAAACCTCTGCGTAAGACTTCATGTACAAGACATTGATTGATCAACTCACAAAATTTGAGCTGATACAAACAAGCATGCACCAAAGAAAAACTAGGAAAAACAATAAATTGATGAAATCTTTAAATTTTAAAAATTAAGTAATATTTATGATACATTTATCGGGCCGCGCTAGCCATAGCTTATCAATAAAGTTATTTTGGGCGGCTAAAACTATCAAAAGTTTGTGTTTTAAAAAAATCAGACCAAAGCAAAAAGATATCTCTGCTCAGTCTTCTCTAGAGTAGGTTCTTCTATTTGTGTGAAAATTGATGAACAAACAAAAATACTCAGACAAGTGGTATTCCATATGCACTTTTTTTTATCATTCTTGTGTAGGTGAGTGGTAGTTCTTGATAAAAAAACAGGCTAAACCTCTGCATCAATTTCAGGCATATCAGCAATATGCACAAATAATAAACAACAAGATGCTTAATAATTAATCTATGCCTATTTTGAAAGCATAGTTTGTTTTGTTTATGAGGGTGGTAAAAAAAGCATAAATTTCAGCAGGTTGCGTGTATCTCGTCGTGGGCAAAATTATTGGCACGAAAATTGTAATTTATTATTTATAAAAGCTGCCTCCTTCCCAGGTTCAGTTTTTGCTGCGGATTTAATAAATTCAATTTTGGAGAAATCTTTTGAAAAAGAAACTCGTTGTCATAGGCAATGGTATGGCCGCCGGACATTTGCTCGAAGAGTTATTTGATCGCGGAAACACAGATTATGACGTGACGATTTTTGGCAAAGAGCCACGCGTTAACTACAATCGAATGATGCTGTCTCCTGTCCTATCAGGAGAAAAGAAATATGAAGAAATCATCATTCACGATGAGGAGTGGTATAAGACCAACAATGTCGATTTAAGAACCGGCGTGAATATCTCTAAAATTGATAGAGAGAATAAAAAGGTCATTGATGATGACGGAAATGAAACCTCCTATGACAAACTTCTCATAGCAACGGGATCGTACCCATTCATAATTCCTGTTGTTGGACACAAACTAAAAGGTGTTGTCAGCTTTAGAGATTTAGATGACGTGGACATCATGCAAGAAGCTGCCGCTCGTGGTGGTAAGGCGATTGTGATTGGCGGCGGCCTATTGGGCTTAGAAGCTGCAGCGGGTCTTCAAATGCAGGGTATGGATGTGACCGTGCTGCATTTGATGCCAACTTTAATGGAGCGCCAGCTTGATAGCGCCGCCGCCTACTTGCTTGAAAAAGAAATTGAGCAACGCGGCATCAAAGTTTTAACACGAGCCAATACAGAAAAAATCATGGGCGATGAACATGTTGAAGCCATACGGCTCGATGATGGCCGTGAACTTGAGGCCGACTTAGTCGTGATGGCTGTAGGTATTCGCCCGGAAGTAAAACTGGCAGCTGAAGCCGGGCTAATGGTGAATAGAGGTATCCTCGCATCAGATCATTTGCAAACTTCAGATCCTGATATTCTAACCGTTGGGGAATGCGTAGAACATGGTGCTGAATGTTACGGCCTTGTAGCACCGCTCTATGAAATGGCAAAAGTAATTGCAGCCAATCTTGATGGCGATATGACCGCCAAATATACAGGTTCTGTCACCTCAACCAAGTTGAAGGTAACTGGTATCGATCTTTTCTCCATCGGCGATTTTGCTGAAGATGAAAGCCGGGAAGGCATCATTCTAAGAGACGCAGCCGGCGGTATCTATAAGCGACTGATCATTGACAACAATAAGCTTGTAGGCGCGGTACTGTACGGTGAAACGGGTGATAGCACATGGTTCACCCAATTGCTACGTGAAGGCACAGATATCTCAGAAATGAGAGAGACCGTCATCTTTGGACAGAATTTTCAAGGAGGGCCCCCCCTGGACCCTATGGCGGCCGTTGCAGCCTTGCCTGATGAGGCAGAGATTTGCGGTTGTAACGGCGTATGCAAAGGTAAAATCGTTTCAGCTATTAAAGAGAAAAGCTTAAGCTCTGTCGATGATGTCAGAGTTCATACCAAAGCTTCAGCCTCTTGCGGAACGTGTACCAACTTGGTTGAGCAATTGCTCTCATTATCCTTGGGAGACAGCTTTAATCCAAATGCACCAAAACCAATGTGCCCGTGCACACCACTAGAACATGGTGATGTCCGCCGTTTGATTGTTGCAAAAGAACTAAAATCAATTCCAGCTGTCATGCAGGAGCTTGAATGGGAAACATCATGCGGTTGCGCAAAATGTCGACCAGCGCTTAATTATTATCTGCTTTCAACGTGGCCGGGTGAATATGTTGATGATAATCAATCTCGTTTCGTAAACGAACGCCTCCACGCAAACATTCAAAAAGATGGCACATATTCAGTGGTGCCTCGCATGTGGGGCGGCATCACATCGGCCGATGAATTGCGTGCCATTGCTGATGTTGCAGATAAATACAAAATCCCAACAGTAAAAGTAACAGGCGGCCAACGTATTGATTTGTTCGGCGTTAAAAAAGAAGATTTAACAGGCGTCTGGGCAGATCTAAACAATGCTGGAATGATTTCAGGACATGCATACGCCAAAGGATTAAGAACCGTTAAAACCTGCGTTGGGAAAGACTGGTGCCGGTTCGGCACACAAGATTCAACCGGTCTTGGCATTAAGTTAGAGAAAACCCTTTGGGGCTCATGGACGCCAGCTAAGTTAAAGTTAGCGGTGTCAGGTTGCCCACGAAATTGCTCTGAAGCAACCTGTAAAGATGTTGGTGTTATCTGCGTCGATAGTGGTTACGAACTTCACTTTGGAGGGGCTGCTGGTCTAGAGATCCAAGGCACAGAAATTCTTTGTAATGTTTCAACTGAAGATGAAGTCATGGAATATACAACAGCTCTCATTCAGCTTTATCGCGAAGAAGGTTACTATCTGGAGCGGATCTACAAATGGGCCAAACGTGTTGGCTTTGATCGGGTCAGAGAAGTAATTGTAGACGATGAAGAGCAAAGAACGACATTGTCCAAGCGCTTCTATCATGCACAGCAATTTCTGCAAATCGATCCATGGAAAGAATTTGTAGATGGTAAAGACGCACATGAATTTGCTCCAATTAAACCAATCCCATTAGAAGCTGCTCAATAAAGGAGGCTGCGCAAATGAAAAATGAAAAAAATTGGGTAGAGCTTTGTGGGTTAGGCGATATCCCACAACGAGGGTGCCGCGTTGTCGTTACCGACGAAATCAAAATAGCAGTTTTCCGCACGCACACGGATGATGTGTACGCCATTGAAGATAAATGTCCTCACTTGGGCGGCGCGTTAAGTGAAGGCATTGTGCATGGCGCTCAAGTAACGTGTCCTCTTCATAATCTGGTGATCAATCTTGTAAATGGCGAAGCTCTTGGTCCAGAACCGGCTTGCGTTAAACATTTCGAAGTTAAAAAAGAAGACGGTAAAGTCTATCTTGATCTTATCCCAGTGAAAAAAGAGGCCGCATAACCATATGGAAAAGGCCGCCCCAGATCCAGTTGCTGACCATTTAATAAGAGAACTCTCAACAACGATTAAAACAGTGTGCCCATATTGTGGTGTTGGCTGCGGTGTTCTGGCCAAACCAATGCCAGATGGAACGGTTGAAATTAAAGGAGATGAAAATCATCCTGCAAATTTAGGTCGGCTTTGTTCAAAAGGGTCATCTCTTGGTGAAACTTTATCGTTAGATGATCGCCTGCTTGTTCCTAAAATTAAAGGTGAAGAGGTAAGTTGGGAAAAAGCGCTGGGAACAATAGCAAACCAGTTTACATCTCTCATCAAGGAAGAGGGGCGAGGCTCTGTGGCCATGTATGTCTCTGGTCAGTTTCTGACAGAAGACTATTACGTTGCCAATAAATTTATGAAAGGCGCCATAGGAACCGCCAATATTGACACCAATTCGCGGCTTTGCATGTCTTCTTCTGTCGCCGGCCACAAGCGTGCCTTTGGCTCAGATACAGTACCAAATTCTTATGATGATCTGGAAAAAGCAAATGTAATCATTTTGGTTGGCTCAAACCTAACCTGGTGTCACCCAATTTTGTTTCAACGCATAGAAGCTGAACAACAAAAAATAAATAACCTCAAGCTCATTTGCATTGATCCAAGACGAACCACCACGGCTAGCGCAAGTGATATGCATCTTGCTTTAAACCCCGGTACAGATGTCGCGTTATTCAACGGTCTTCTCGCTCACCTTTATGAGCAAGATGTTATCGATAAAGACTATATCCATCAAAATCTAGAAGGTGAAAGTGCGACCAAACAAGCCGCCTTCTCACTAGATTTAGATGAAATAGCTGAAATCACCGGGCTAACAAAATCAGAAATTACAGAGTTTTACGAGATCTTTGCAAACACCCAAAAGGTCATGACCCTTTACAGCCAAGGCGTGAACCAATCCTCAAACGGAACAGATAAAGTCAACGCCATTTTAAATTGTCATCTGAGTACTGGACGTATCGGTAAAGAGGGCTGCGGGCCGTTTTCATTAACAGGTCAACCTAATGCCATGGGCGGACGCGAAGTTGGTGGCTTAGCCAATCAATTAGCCGCTCATATGGAGTTAAAGAATGAAGATCACAGGGACATGGTTCAAAGGTTTTGGGGCGTCAAAGAAGTCCCATCACAGCCAGGGCTAAATGCAGTTGAGCTTTTTGATGCTGTTAAAGACGGTAAAATCAAAGCCATATGGATCATGGCAACGAACCCGGTAGACAGTTTGCCAGACGCAGATATGGTCAGAGAAGCCTTGAAACTATGCCCTCTAGTGATTGTATCTGATGTCACCCAAAATACTGACACAGCTGAATGTGCAGATATCCTACTTCCAACGCTTGGCTGGGGCGAAAAATCCGGAACAGTGACAAATTCAGAGCGAAGAATTTCACGTCAACGAGCTTTCCTACCGGCACCAGGAGAAAGTAAAGCTGATTGGTGGCAAATTTGCGAAGTGGCAAAACGCATGGGTTTTGGAGATTTGTTTGCCTTTGAAAGTGCAAAGGATATTTTTTGTGAGCATGCAGCTCTGTCTGCATTTGAAAATGAGCAAACAAGAGATTTCAACATAGGGCCTCTTAAAAGTTTAACCAATGAAGGTTATGATGAGCTAGAGCCAGTTCAATGGCCGTGTAGTAAAGATGAAAACGGTAAAATCATCGGGCAAGAACGCTTATTCGCAGATGGTGGTTTTTTTACTGAAAGCAAAAAAGCAAAGTTGATCCCAACTCCTTATAAAAAGCCAAGCTCACAAACATCCATAGATTATCCTCTCATTCTAAATACGGGTCGTATTAGAGACCAGTGGCACACAATGACGAGAACAGCAAAAACGCCCAAATTGATGCGTCACATCGGAGAGCCATTCGTCGAGCTTTGTAAAGAAGACGCGAAAAAATACAATATAGAAGATGCCGCAATAGTTGAGTTGAAAAGTGAACAGGGCACAGCCTTGCTTCGGGCACGAATAACTGATGATCAATCAGAAAACACGATCTTCACTCCTCTTCATTGGACAGATCAATTTGCATCAAATGCTCGTGTCGATGCGCTAGTTGCAAAAAACGTAGATCCTTTTTCGGGCCAACCGGAAAGTAAATTCACACCTTGTTCGATAAAAGCTTTGAGCCCGAGTTCTTACGGTTTTTTTATCACGGTGCGAAAGCCTGATATTAAAAAATTAAGAGAGTTATCTTCAAATCCTTCTACAGATTATTGGGCACTTATGCCTATTGATGGCGGTTGGGCAATAGAATGTGCCGGGGATGACCTGATTACCGCTGGTCACACATTGCTAAGTGCGTTCCTCGGCTTTGATATTAAAAAAGAAGATGAACCTTTTGAGTTCATTGACCCCCAAATGGGGCATGTGAAACGAGCTTATTTTGAGGGCGCAGTCCTTAAAGGTGTGCTCTTCATTGGGCCAAGGCCTATTAACGCCTCACGCGTTTTTATGAAAGATTTCCTGTCGAGAGAATTTATCACAGTGCAAGATAAGTTAGCAGTGCTTACTGGCAGGCCAGCAAAAAATGCCCCAGACAAAGGCGCAATTATCTGTAGTTGCTTCAATGTTGGCGTAAACGAAATTAGAGATGCAATTGAAAACCACAATTGCACAACAGTAAAAGCCATAGGTAAAAAACTCAACGCAGGAACCAATTGTGGTTCTTGTAAAACAGAGCTTGCAAAACTAATTGATACAAGCAAGCAAAAGGTTGCAGCAGAATAAACGTTCGCAACAGAATAGAAGACATATGCGTTACTTCCCCATTTATTATGATATGCAAAATGCAAGCGTGGCTATTGTCGGGGGCGGAGAAGAAGCAGCGCAGAAATTAAGATTACTCAAAAAAACACCTGCCAAAATCACAGTGTTTGCCACAAACCTGAATGCAGAGTTAGAAGATAGTAATAAAAACAATCTCATTGAGTGGCAGAAAGAAGAGCCAACTGAGAAAAATTTGGCTCCTTTCAGTCTTATCTACGCTGCGTCAGACGAAGAAACAAATGAGAAAATCGCTCAAATTGCTTATCGCTTAAAAACTCCGCTGAATGTTGTTGATGCGCCGGATCTTTGTAACTTTATCACCCCTGCCATAGTAGATAGAGCGCCGATCACTGTAGCGATTGGTTCTGAAGGGGCAGCGCCAGTCTTGGCTCGCATGATAAAGACAAAAATTGAAGCACTGCTTTCAACTGACATCGGAAATATAGCAAAAAGAGCACAAAGCCTGAGGCATTTGGTTGCTAAAAAATACACAACCTTCGAACAGCGCAGAAGTTTCTGGGATCATTTGTTCAAGGATGTATTTGCAGGCGCAACCTCTGCAACGATTTATCAGAATGCTTTAGATGACCTAAATCATCTAAATGAGGACGCAGATGTAGACCATACTAAACAGGTAAACGTAACATCAAAAGGGTTTGTCTCGTTAGTTGGCGCTGGGCCTGGCCCAAGCGACCTTCTCACCTTTAGAGCAGCAAGAGCATTGCAATCGGCAGATGTGGTTATCTATGATCGTTTGATAGATCCATCAGTTCTTGAAATCATAAGACGTGATGCAAGGCGTATTTTTGTTGGTAAAACACCAGGTGAAAAATGCACGTCACAAGAAGAAATCAACAAACATATCTTAAACGAAGCCAATAAGGGCTTACGAGTGGTTCGCTTGAAATGCGGAGACCCCTTAATTTTCGGCAGGGCTGGCGAAGAGATGGACGCTATGAAGGAAGATAGCGTTGAGTTTGAAATAATCCCTGGCATTACAGCGGCGAATGCATGTGCTGCAGAGGCAAACTTACCGCTAACCATTCGTAAAGACACCCGCGCTCTAATTTATTTAACCGGCCATAGTGCTGAAGGATTAACTCCCTATAACTGGGCCTCCTTTGCAACAAAAGACGTGATGCTTGTTCTTTATATGGGTGTGAAAATGGCACCTAAAATTCAAGCTAATCTCTTGGCGGTCGGTGCCAGCCCAAAGTCTAAAATTTCCATTATAGAAAATGGCTGCAAAGAAGGAAGCCGAACCTTTACAAGCACTCTTGGAAGATTAAGTCAGGAGATAAAACATAATAATGTTTCAAACCCTGCCATTATCCTGATTTCAGTTGAGCGGCAAATGGTATCAATCGAGGAAAAGAGGGCTGCTACCGTGAATATGACTGAAGTGGAATAAAGTGAAATCAAAGAATGTTGTACATTATCAGCATGTTAAAGTTGATTTGAGTGTTGTGGAATATGATTGTTCAGCTAGTTTGCGCTGGGATGGAGAAAATAAAAAAACCGCTCATTCAAAAGGGAAGGAAATGAATGAGCGGTTAGATGAAAGTAAAGTTTAAGCAGCTCTTCCTGAATTATCAATAGGGGAAAGCTGTGTCACATTGTCAGTGGCAACGGTATCACTCTCCACCAAACTGGCCTCATCAGAATCGACCTTTTTTTCAGTCAGTTCCTCATCAGTTTCGCTCTTTTTAGAAAGTGGATTTGATTGCCGTTCATACAAGAAACTTAGAACCTCTTGACGATAATGGTTGTAAGTGGGGTTGTTCGCCAAACGCACTCTATTGCGAGGGCGAGGAAGATCAATCTCAAGAACTTGTCCAATGTCAGCAGCCGGGCCATTGCTCATCATGATAATCTTGTCAGAGAGCAAAACGGCTTCATCAACATCATGCGTAATCATAACGATTGTATTCTTCAATTTTTCCTGAATGTCCATAAGGCTCTCCTGCATATGAGAGCGTGTCAAAGCGTCTAACGCACCAAAAGGTTCATCCATCAACAAAACTTTTGGCTCCATAGCCAATGCGCGCGCAATACCAACACGTTGCTTCATACCACCAGAAATTTCAGAAGGCAGTTTATCAAGAGCATGATCCATATGAACAAGATTGAGATTATGTAAAATCCATTCATGCATTTCTTTTTTTGTTTTCTTACCCTTGAAAACTCGGCGAACCGCAATCGCTACATTTTCATAAACAGAAAGCCATGGCATCAATGAATGGTTCTGAAAAACAACGGCGCGTTCAGGTCCCGGTCCATCAATCTGTTTGTTTTCCAGAACAATACCACCCTGGCTTGCTTCTAAAAGTCCGGCAATGATATTAAGAACTGTTGATTTTCCACAGCCAGAATGGCCAATGATAGAAATATACTCGCCTTTGTTAATGACAAAATTAACATCATCCAAGGCACAAAATTCGCCCGAAGGTGTCGGGAAGTTCATAGTGACATGATCAATATGTAAATATGCAGAGTTCATTGTAAGTCTCTTTCAAATGTTAAATCGGTAGTTAGCGAAGCACGGCATTTTTATCCCAAGAGATATAGCGTTGTAAGGTGAGCATCAGGTAATCAAGAATAAAGCCGATGATCCCAATAGCCAATACAGCCACCATGATGCGCCCTAGTGAATTAGAACTTCCGTTTTGAAACTCATCCCAAACAAATTTCCCAAGTCCCGGGTTCTGAGCCAGCATCTCAGCTGCAATCAGCACCATCCAACCAATGCCAATAGAAAGGCGTAAACCTGTGAAAATCATTGGAATAGCAGAGGGGAGAACAATTTTCCATACCTTTGTAAAACTGGAAAGTTGCAGTACCTTCGAGACGTTAATTAGGTCCTTATCAACACTCGCAACACCAACAGCGGTGTTGATCATTGTTGGCCACATACAGCAAAGCGTGACAGTCAGCGCCGAAATAATAAAAGATTTAGAAAATGTTGGGTCATTTGATACATAAACAGCACTGACAATAATCGTCACAATTGGCAGCCATGCCAAAGGAGAAATCGGTTTGAATATTTGAATAATTGGATTTATAGCCGTGTAAAAATTTTGCGATAACCCTGAGATAATCCCAATCGGCACTGCAATGATGGTAGCGACTAAAAAACCAAAGAAAACAGTGACAAGACTTGTTAGGATCTGATCAAAAAATGTCGGCTTGCCTGTGTAATTTCTAATTTTAACTTTGGCATTTGGATCCTTAATCAATTTTTTAGCATTGCGCTTTTCCTGGCGTTCGTAGAAGGCATCGGCTTTGGCGCGCTCTTCAAAATGTTCCGTAACCAAATTGCCAAATTGTTTACTCACTTCAATTGGTCCAGGTACTAGGCCAAGAGAGGTTTTAATCTGAGACGCACTGAGTTCCCATGCAAACAAAAATAAAACCATTGCAGTGATGGGGATCATCAGCTGTTTAAAACAATCTTGAAAGTTAATTTTAGTGCCCTGTTGTGTAAAGGGTATTGAAAGAAGAGCCATGTAATTTTTCCATCTTGTTTCGCAAAATAGCTAAAGTAAAAAGTGTAAAAATTAGGTACCTCCTGGCCATAACCCCTATGACCAGGAGGTAGATGTAATGGATTATTTCGCCATTACTTTGCCACCCGTCACGGTCTGCTTTTCCTTTAGGCCAATTTTAAATTGCTTAAGGTAATCATTTGGTTTGCGTCCATTAAATGTGATTTCATCAATGAATTCAGATTGAGGAGCGCGGTAACCATCAGTGCCTGTTGGGATTTCTTCAGCCTTGATTTTACCTTCGTCAATTAAAAGCTTAGCCGCTTTCAAATAGATGTCTGGCTTGTATACCTTCTTTGCCATTTCATCATACCAGCTGTCAGGCTTGTGATCTGTAATCTGACCCCAGCGGCGCATTTGAGAAAGGTACCAAACCGCATCAGAGTAATAGGGGTAAGTCGCAAAATAACGGAAGAACACGTTAAAGTCCGGCACGTCTCTCTTATCGCCTTTTTCATATTCAAAGGTACCCGTCATAGAGTTCGCAATCACAGCTTCGTCCGCACCAACATAAGCAGGTTTAGAAAGAATTTTCACAGCTTCGACACGGTTTGCGTTGTTGTTTTCATCCAACCATTTTGCGGCGCGAATAAGAGCTTTGACCATAGCAAGGGTTGTATTCGGGTATTTCTTGGCAAAGTCAGCTCTAATTCCAAAAACTTTCTCAGGGTTGTTTTTCCAAATCTCATAGTCAGTGATCACAGGCACACCAATGCCTTTAAACACGGCTTGTTGGTTCCAAGGTTCACCTACACAATAGCCATGAATTGTTCCAGCTTCCATTGTTGCAGGCATCTGTGGGGGAGGGGTTACAGAAAGAAATGCATCAGCTTGAATTTGACCACTTGTGTCGGTTTTAGAATAAAACCCGGGATGAATGCCACCAGCAGCTAACCAATATCTAAGCTCGTAATTGTGAGTAGAGACAGGAAAAACCATACCCATTTTAAAAGGCTTACCATCAGCTTTATACTTATCAACCACTGGCTTTAAGTAATCAGCTTTAATGGGGTGAACAGGCTTTCCATCTTTATGAGGAATGTGTTTTTTCATTTCCGCCCAAACAGAGTTGGAAACAGTAATACCGTTACCGTTTAGGTCCATAGAAAATGGTGTGATGATATGAGCCTTAGTGCCATAGCCAATGGTCGCTGCGAGGGGTTGTCCGGCTAACATATGAGCGCCATCTAATTGCCCATCAATTACGCGGTCAAGCAGCACTTTCCAGTTCGCTTGAGGCTCGAGAGTGACAAATAAACCTTCATCTTCAAAGAAGCCTTTTTCATAGGCAATGGCAAGAGGCGCCATGTCAGTGAGTTTGATAAAACCGAATTTCAGTTCATCTTTTTCTAACTTAAGCTCAGCTGCATGAAGGCCTGAGACTGAAAGTGATGTAAGAGTTAAAGCTGTGGTTAAACCAACAGCTGTTCGCTTCATAACCTTTTTAATCAACTCAGAAAATTTCATAAAAATTGGTCCTTTTTAAAAATAATTAGTCACCTATGGTGCTTTTTTAAATCAAGATAAGACAGCGCAAACTAATGATTAGACACTGAGAGACGAAAGTATGCGCACGTTGCCCGATCTTAGTAATTGCTTAATCAATTTTTGTGCCAAAGATGTAAGTTATTGAAATAGCTGTTATTATTTGTTTTTAGGAAGTTATCGAAGTTTAAAGGTGCATAAAAAACGCACATATTTACGTTGCGATTAAAAAATATGCAGACAAAATGTGCATAAATTTTAATCGGTAAAAGACAGCTTAAATTTGAAAGGGATGATTGCTTAATTAATTGGCAAAAAACTATGCTAAGAATTAAATAATAACCATATGTGATGGGATAACTTCATTGCTTAGCCTTGAGAAAATACCATAATCATGATTTACCAAAAAAGCGGATTGTCGGGCGGGAACTGACAATCGGATGTGGTGTAATAATTATAAAACGACTGACTTAAATAGAGGTCTTAAATTGAGCAAAAAAATCATAGTCATTCTTAGTCTGCTACTCCCTCTATCTGCTTGTCTTTCAGGCAAAGAGACTGGGGGGCTAATAAAAAGCACAACACCCAATGAGAAAACTCGGTTAATCATCTTAACTGTTGGTCAAGAGGGCCTCTATCAAGAGGCTGTGCAGTCTATTCTTCCCACTAAGTCACCAGCAAAATTTTTAACCGTAAAGACTTTGAAATTTCATGATCAGGAAGGGTTACATACTTGCGGTTACGCGAATTATAAAACTGAAGCGGGGCAAAATAGTGAGACGCCGTTTTATGTAGAGTTACGCAAAACCAATGAGAAGTATGGTGTTCATAGAGGGCAAGTCGGCATCGATGATGAGAAAAAAGCAAAAGTAAAATTCGTCTGCCGTCATCACAAGCTATAAAAATGGACCGCGATTTTAGTGCTTAAAGGGGATGAGCCATTAAGCAAGAAAGCACGGTCCAGGGAGCAACGGAGTAAATTTAAAGATTAGGCAGTGGCTTTATAATCCACTTCTTCAGCCTGCAACGCCTTTTGGAATGAAGGACGGCTACTAATGTTGGTGATCATCTTCTTAACATTGTCACCAAGCTGAATTTGCATCGGAAAAAAAGAACCCCAATTAGCATAAGTCGCTAGTAGAAAATCAGCCGCTGAAGGTTTATCTCCCGTCACATAATCTAAAGTTTGTAAATGCTCATCAATTGACGACCATAAACCTTCAATGACTTTTGCTTGCTTGTTAAAAAGAGAGAGTTTTAGTTCCTCATCTTCTATATTCTTAGCAACATAAAATAATTTTGAATAAGCTACATGTATTGTCGCATTCGCGATCATTAGCCATTCAATAGCTTTTGTGCGCGCTTCNCCNTCTTGAGGAAGCATATCACTTTTGTGTTTTTCAAGAATGTGGAGAATAATAGCAGCACCTTCTCGAAGTATCAGTCCATTATCATCTAGAACAGGCACAGTTTTAGGTGGACTGAGGGTTTCAAAGTTAGGTGTATCAGCCGCCTTGATAAGTTCAACGGGTAAGTTCAGTTCATTTAAAACTGCATGAACCCCCATAGAACAGGCCCCGGGTGAATAATATAATTTGTAAGTCATCGTTTTTCCTAAATGTTAAAGTGAGAAGTAAGGGACATTAAGTTGATAGATCAGTGATTAGTTGATCCATCAGATCAAAAGCCGAGCGGTGCTTAAGTAAGCCGGCACATTGCCCAGCATAGTGAGAGGAGAATTTCAAATTTGCTTGTTCAGCTGCAGCCTGCTTAAGAGGATTTGCAAAAAAACTTTGTATGGGAAATGGCAAAGGAAACTCAGAGCACGCTTCGCACTGTGAAATAAATTCATTCGGAATGAAGCGAGCAAGCCGTCCTGTAAAGCTACGGCTAAGAACTGTATTCTCAGATTTATTGTTGAATAGAGACTGTCGATGCAAGTTACTTGTACCACTTTCAGCGCAAGCAAGAAAGGCGGTGCCAAGTTGGGCAGCCTCTGCGCCCAAAGCAAGAGCCGCCTTTATTCCCCTTGCATCGGAAATGCCACCGGCCGCGATCACAGGTTGTGGCACAGTATCAACCACTTGTGGCACCAGGGCAAGAGTACCTATAAGGGATTGCTCCGCTGGTTTTTGAAACGCAACACGGTGACCACCAGCTTCAAAACCTGTCGCCAGAATAATATCAACCCCAGCATCAGAGAGGGCCACAGCTTCATCAACAGTGGTCGCTGCCCCGAGCGTGAGGATGTCTTTTCTCTTGCATTCTTTCAATATGGCTTCATCAGGAACACCAAAGACAAAACTAAAAACAGGAGGAGACATTTCAATAAGGGCGTCAACCTGGCTCTCAAAATCTTCATAAAGCGTTTCAGGATACCTTGGGTAAGTTAAATTGAGCTCATCATAAAACGGTTTGAAAGGCTCGAGATACATTTCAAACTGAGCTTCACTCATTGTAGCAAAACCATCATCATAATTTGAAACCCATAGATTGATGGCGAAGGGTTGAGCTGTAGCATCTCGAATATCTGTAATGAGTTTCTTTATCTCTTTAGGGGGAAGAATATGAGCACCATATGAACCAAGCCCCCCTGAATTCGATACCGCAGCAACGAGATCAATCGTTGAAAGATTACCACCAAAGGGCCCCTGAATAATCGGATGCTTTATATTAAGTAGAGTTGTTAAACGGTTTGTTTGAAACATCTAAATTTACCCTAAAGAGAAAATCAAAAGAACGATCTTTAAAAAAATGTTCAATTGAGTGTTTTCTTATGTATCTTTAGGGTAATATAGTTACGTGGTAACTATTGTATAGTAGGTATTTGACTGAAACTTGATTTTAAACTATCCATTTAGTGCCTTAGTTACCAGCTGGTAACTACTAAAAATATGGACTCCAAAAATTAAGGTTGCGAGGAAAAAAATGATAGTCAGAAGAAAAAATAAGGTGGCACCGCCTCCTATGAGTTGTCCTCTTTCAGCATGCCTAAGTATCATTGGAGGGCAATGGACACCGAATATAATTTGGTTCTTGAGCGAACAACCAAGACGGTTTAGTGAGTTAAAGGATGATATTCAAGGGATTTCACCTAAGGTTTTAACAACCAGATTGCGTAAGCTCGAATCTGATGGAATTGTCCTAAGATCAGTTATGCCAACCTCTCCGCCAACTGTTGAGTATTCTCTAACGGAACTTGGCAAAGAACTCAAACCAGCGATAGAAGCCATCGTAAGGGTTGGGAAAAAGCTAAAAGCTTTAAAAAATGAAACAGATGAATAAAACAGGGTACCAAAAAGATAAAATAATGCCCAATCGTGTTTTCTTTTAAAAGTCGTATTTTATCCTTAAAAAAAGTATACTAACCAAAATTAAGATCAAGTTTTTGTGAATTTATAGGCATACTTTAAAAACAAATAGTGCCGAACGAACAATGCTTAACTGTTGGCAAAACTCGTCAAAAATACTTTTTTGAAGCGCATGTATGAGAAAAAATATGTTAGAGAAGCAAAATTTTAAAAGATGTTGTTATGCACTCACACTTTGTTTTGTGAGCTTTCTTACTGCCTGTTCTAATAATGCCAACAGTAATTTTATAATAGGTGACGGAGTTTCCCAATCCCCGGTAGATTTAAGTAAAACAAAAGAAAAATCTGAAGATAGTCAAAATGGTGCTCTTAGTCACAATGCCCTCGGAACTCAGTCAGTAAAACAATCTATAAATCAAACTGATATCAAAAAAGCAGTACATCGTTACCGGTTAGAAGCCAAGATTGATACTGGTACTCAGCAAATCGTTGGAGCGGACCTAAATGGCGATGGCATTGCTGAAGGCTTGGTTTTATTTAAAGGGAATGAATGGTGCATTTCCACGGGTTGTACTCTGGTGATATTCGCAAAAGGTACAAATGGTTTCAGACGCATGACGCGTATTCGCCGTGTAAAAGGTCCTGTTCACGTGGCGCAAAAATTTACAAATGGTTGGAGAGATTTAATTGTCAGAACGGGAAATGCTGGGATCGGTGAAAATTTTGTAGCTCTCAAGTTTAATGGCAACTACCCGCAAAATGCGACCACTATTACTGAAAAATTAGCATTCGTTCCCGATAGAAGTGAGTTGCTTTTTCAGGCAGAAAGCCAGCAGGCCCAGAAAACTGAATAGAGAAAACTGAATAGAAGAAAATTGCGTAAACGTATGTCTTAAATTCGGAAATTATATTTCATTCTAATCATCTCCAAGCATGAGCAAACCAATCTTCTGACTGTTGATAGTTGTGCGCTTATTTTAAAAGACTAAGCTCATAGTCATTTCAAGAAACTCAAAACCTTTGTTGAACAGCTCTTTTCAAAGCTAAATGCATTCAAATGTCAGGTTTGAGTAAGTTTTGCTCTGTCTAAGGCTTCTTTTTGAAATGATCGATTAGCTCCAGCTATCAGAAAAAGAGGCGATTTTTCTTCACTCTCATATTATAATCTAATCAAATCTAAACTGCGAACGAAAGGTTCAGGCCCTGTATTTCCTTATCAATGTGAAAAGGGAATGATGAACTCTAGGACTTTAAATTCTAACGGCGTTGATGGAAGGTATGCGGGCTTTAATGAAAAATGAAGTAAATATACCCTTTTTAAAGCAGGCCTTTTTAAAGCAAATCCTAAGTCACAAGCTAATTACAGGTACAGTTGTTTCACTCCTATTAGTGGTATCCAGCTATTATACCTATCTTCATTTACGCTCTCCTAGAGAAAATCTTCTTTCTGGAAATTACTCAATCGCTTTTTCTCAATATTCAAAAAAAGCTAACTATGGAAATGCATCCGCACAAACAGTGATCGGAAATTTATATTTTCTAGGGCTAGGGGTTAAGCAAAACAAATTAACCGCAGCCCGTTGGTATTTAAAAGCNGCTCTAAAAGGTTATGTACCGGCTCAAATAAATTTAGGACAAATGTATTGGAATGGGCAAGGGCTGCCATTGCTGCCACTTAAAGCCATGGGNTGGTTTCATTTAGCCAGAAAAAATGGCAGTAAGCGAGCCAATGGACACATTCGATATATGATAAGAGCGAATGTAATTCTGACCAATATGATCCAGGAAGCAAAAATTAAATATGACAACATAGATATTGTAAATAATCGTTTCTCAAAAATGGGAGAGACAGCTTTTTTGTTCAAACAGGATTAGGCCGCAAATCCAAAATGAGAAAATCCCTTCAGGATAGTGAATGACAATACGAAAAAAAATAAAACCTTTTACAGAGAGTAAAACCCATCCGTTCTATTATTTTTTAGTTTGGTTTCTCATGTTTAATTTAATTGTTTTTTCTGGGTTTGTAATGGTGGATCAAGGCTATGGAGAAAAAGTGCTCAATGCTGATCGCAGCTACATCTCATTTCTCATCTCAGCGATTTTTCTTGGCTCGTCTATTTATTGTGCCATCCACATTTACAAATCCTGCCAATATTTAATCAGGGCAGAAATGCTCATACAATTCGTTAAAGAAAAAGGTATAAACAAAGCGCGTACTCAAAAAAGAGATCTATCTGAACATAGAAGCCTTGTTGATGATTTTATCACTGAGCTGGCGGCTATTTATAAAACTCCAGAAAATAGTAAATCAGATAATGGAATTAATCAGGCAAACTATATTTTTGAAATCTATGTAGATGAACTTCGGAGCCCTAGCGAAATTCTTGGTTTCATCATAGATGTTCTCATTCGTCTTGGGTTGATAGGAACCATTATCGGGTTCATTCTTATGTTGCAAAGCTTTGTATCAGGCCCCAGCCCAAGCGCAGAAAATATTCAAGAACTCCTCATAACCATGAGCAGTGGTATGGGCACTGCCCTGTACACAACATTTGCCGGGCTTATTGCTTCAACTCTTTTAGGAATTCAACAAATTTTACTCAATAAAAATGTTGAGCAAATTATTGCCTCTCTCATACGGCTCTCTGACAAGCAATCGTTAATAAGCTTCACGCCAACGGATCAAACAGAAGATATCGTAGCTGATGATATCCTGCACGTGAAAGTGTAGGTCAGTGTGGCAATTCGGGTAGGAACAGGCAAAAAAAAGAATAATGGAGCAGATCCATTTAGTGACCTTCTTTTTAATTCACTGCTTGGAATTTCTCTACTATTTTTCATTGCAATCATATTCATCAATCCAAAAACCAAAGAAGGTGACGTTGAGATAAACGCCTATTTTGTAATCACTGTCACCTGGAAGGATTTTAGTCCTGACGACATAGATGTATGGGTAGGTGATCCACTAGGAAAAAAATTGTGGTTCAAACAAAGAGAAATAGGACTGCTTCATTTGGACCGCGATGACCGCGGTATGGAAGATGATCGTATCACTGTAAATAGTGAACTTATTGAAAATCCACTCAACCAGGAAATTGTGACAATTAGGGGTGTTTATCCCGGGCGCTATACTGTGAATGTACATTACTATAAATCTGTATCGAACGAACCTGTTGATGTCTTGGTCAGAATTTTTAAATTACGTCCGGACTATCAAGTCATAGTTGATGAAACGGTTACGTTAGACGCAAAAGGAGCCGAAAAAACAGTTGTAAATTTCACGCTCGGACAAGACGGACAGATCGTCAAAAAAGATAAAATACAAAAGCAGTTGGTTGTATTTAGGGAATAGCACGTGAGAGAAGAGAGAAGTTTTTAAAATGTTGGACAGTTTGGGCTTAACCGTTTCGTACCTGGTGTTGTTGGCTGCACTCTTATGTATGCTGCTATACACGCCATGGCATTGGCTTTACAAAGCGCTGATGATTGGTGTTGTTTCTGTGTTTTTTTATGTCACCTATTTTTCAATACCTGAATTTTATGGCTGGCCAACATCGAAACACCGTCCCCAAAAACTACAAATCATAGCAATCTATATTGATGCACCAAATAAAATATATTTATGGGGCCATGATATGGACTATGGCATAGCAGGAACAAGGCCAAGAGCTTACGAATTTAATTATTCTACCAAATTAAATAATTCGCTCCATGAAGCCTCGAATAAATTAAAAAAAGGGTTTCCTATGATAGGAGAATTCGTGCCTCTGCCAAGCACAGTGAAGCGCATAACTGAAGGCGAAACAATCGAGCGGCCAGATGATTTTAATTTGATTATTTATGATGTTCCTGAAGCACTCGCTCCATCAGGCGAAAAATAATATTCATTTGATGAATATAGCTAGAGCTTGTTACACTAAAAGTGGATGCCGGTTTTAGGAAAATGCAAAAGCCAAAACACTCAAAAAGTCGTGTTTTGGCTTTTGAGAAAAGAGGGAGGATTATTCAGAAACTTCAAAAGAAATTTTACAAGTCACACGATATTCTTTTGCTTTGCCGCTTTTGGAAATGATAATGCTTTGATCTTGCACCCAAACAGATCTGATGTTGTTAACAGTCTTTGAAGTCCGTTTAACAGCACTCATAGCGGCATCTTCCCAAGATTTAGTTGAGCTTGCCATTGTTTCAATTACTTTTAATACAGCCATTTTTATTATTCCTTTTCATGTTTTTTAAGAGAAAAATCTGGTAACTGATTTGTTTTAAAGGAAAAATAAGACTGAAAATAGGTTGTTCTGATAAAGTGGTAAACAGAACTCCAATAAGAGGAAAGAAACCTGTATTACACAGGTGAAATCAAAAATTCAGAGGCAATCCAGGCTTGTAAATAGCCAGCAGCTTTCAAAGGTGCTTCCTCAGAGGGCCAGTAAGTGCCAAGCATTTCACAAATCTGACCAAAATTAGCCCCCTTATTGGCTTCGTCCCAGATCATGGCCTCGTCATAACTCATGGTTCTAAAACGAGCCATATTATCGCCGCGCCATGAGATAATCTCAATAATGAGTGCTTTTGATTTGCTCTCAACAAGCTCTTCCTCTTTATGTAATGAGGACCAAATTTCAGAAGCATTGGTTTTTAAAGAAAGCCTAGTCGTAGATGGGTGAGCTTTGAAACTAAGTGTTGACCAATCTTCAGGAGACAATTGTGCAAAGTCTTCCCTTGTCAGTGGCTTATTATTAGAAGCATCAAAAGCAGTCCCAAGTGCATATTCAAGGTGAGCCAACTCCCCGCATTCAGGGTTATTAATTAACTCAGGGTGCTTAGCTAAAAATTGTGGGAAATGTCGCCCAAACCACCGCGCATTTGGATTGTCAGAAGGGTGAACTTCATAATAATCCTTGGCGATGTTTTCGAAATTTTCATCACCCATATAGCTTAATGTTTTAGGAAAATCATTTTCAAGAAATTCAATGAGCCGCGCACCATAAGCATGTTGGTAAACATTCAACAAAACGGCTCGTTCTTCTTTAGATGTGTCGACAATGTCATCCATTACCGTTGCATCTTGCTGTAAGATTGATTTCTGAAATTTATCTTGAATTTCTTTTAGTGTGCTCATGAAATAGGATGCTTATGTCGTTTGTTTCTTTCACGCCTTAATAACTTAAGCCGCTTGCGGTTTCAGCTGGGGGTGAATCTCGTATCCAATGTTTCTTATTTTTTCAAGTTCGGGCATGAGTTCGGCAAGAGGTGGTATATTATCATCACGCTCAATGATTGTAGAAACAGGGCCAAACCGTTTTTGACAAGCTCGGTATAAATCCCAAACTTCATCACGAACAGGGGCGTCATGAGTGTCAACAATATAGGTCTCGTAATCACTGTGCCCAGCCATATGGAATTGTACAACCCGGTCTTCAGGTATGCCGTTGATAAACTCCATTGCATCAAATTCATGGTTATATGAAGAAACAAAGACATTATTCACATCAAGCAAAAGCCAGCATCCAGTGCGCTTCGTTAACTCACTGATGAACTCCCATTCACTAAGTTCAGATTGTTTAAAGCTCACATAACTCGACACATTTTCAAGGGCAAGTGGATGATCTAAAAAATCTTGAACGGTGTTAACACGTTCAACAATATGATCAAGCGCTTCAGCCGTGTAAGGAAAAGGAAGCAGGTCATGAAGGTTCACGCCGTGTACACCTGTCCAACACAAGTGATCCGAAATCCATTTCGGTTGCACGTGTTTGGCGAGCTTTTTAAGTTCAGTTAAATAATCCATATCAAGAGGTTGTGTTGAGGCAATAGACATGGAAACTCCATGCATAACAACAGGGTACTTCTCTTTAATCTGATCAAGAATTTGCATTGGGCGCCCACCTGGCACCATAAAATTCTCCGATACCACTTCAAACCAGTCAATCGGTGGGTTGCCTTCTAGAATATCAGTGTAATGCTCAGACCTAAGGCCAAGACCAAATCCAATAAAAGGAGGACGGGAAGATTTTTGCTCGCTCATAACTTGATCACTCATCATTATTAGATCACTCAGAAGAGGCTCTTTAAAATTGGGGTTAGACCCAAATTTATTCCGTTTAAATTCATTTTAGCAGTTTATAGAGATAAAAATAAATGCCCCTCTGCAAATGCAGAGGGGCATCTTATATTATTTCTTTTTCATTTCTTCAAGCTTGCCGCCAACAGCAGAACATTGCTCTTTAGAAAGTTTAACAAAGCCTTGGCCTTTACATGCGTTTTGGCCTTTGCAAGCATTGGTAGCTGTTTTACAAGCACTGTGACCTTTACAAGCAGTCACACCATAGCAAGCAACATCACCTTCGTGTGCTGAAACTGTAGTTGATACAGTTCCACTAACCATAAGTGCAGCAGCTGCAGCTGCAAGTGCAGCACCTGAAGTTTTAGAAAGTTTCATAATTTTGCTCCGTATTTTTTGAAATATTATTTTATAATCGCATCAAATATTAAAATCATCAGCGACCATCAAAAGCATATGCTCTTCAAACGCGGCAGGAAAATGAACTCTACTTCACAAAAACTTGAGCTGCGACAATAAGTGAAGGAAAAGGGCCGTAAAATGAGAAAAATATACGTTTTTATAATAATTTAGCTGTGGATAGATTATGCAAAGACAAAATAGTTACGCTTGCCATTTCGGAAATTATAAGGCGATGATTATTTGTAGAAAGTAAAATGGAAACTAAGTCGAGTAGTAATGGGACTTCATCTAATTAAAATGGCAGCCGGGATTTCAAGTTTACAGCAGCTTGAAGAACGTCAGGCTTTTGCACGCGTAAGCGGTGCAAGTATTAATCGGCTGAAAATAATAGAAGAGAAAGACCTCATTCACGTCACAAGGTTTTTCCCAAAACGGGCAGATGAAATTCTAAATGATACACTCACCCCGCCAGGTTCACTCTATTGGGTCTTTCAAAAAAGAATTCAAGCAAGACAAAAAATTGTAGAATTTCGAGAAATGCCAACTGAGGGAGGCCCAACTAAGTGCGGCATCGTACTGGAAGGGCCGTTAGTTCCTGTTGAAATGATGCCGAGAAAAGCATTTCAAGGTTGGCGCTATCTAACAGAAGATGATGCCCCGAAAGATTTAGACCACAGACGCGGTAAAAAAGAAGAAATTCCCCCACAAATGCACGCTGATTTAATCGAGCTATGTTTGCTGTAANTTCTAACAAGAATCTCAATTAAGAGGCAATATTNTAGCTAAAAACAATAAGATTTGTATCCCTTACTTTGAAGCATCGTGTCGCATGTGGTAGAACCGGAAAAGATTAAAAATTAAAAAAACAAAAGAGTTCTGAAAGGATTTATTTATGAAACGTCAAATTGGCGGGTTTCTAATTATAGCAGGCTTAGTAGCCACAGTATTTTTTACGAGTGGAGAAACGAAGGCTGAAAAGCATGGTAAAGATGGCCAACCTAAAATGTTGCTATCAGTAACAACATTTAAAAACCCTGAGTCTGTTTTGTTTGATAAAAAGAGAAAACAATTTTACGTCAGCCAGGCAAATTTCGCGGAAAAAAAGGGCGGAGGAGCAATCGCACTTCTTAGTGATACGGGTGTGATTAAAGAGTTAAACTGGATCAGAGATCTAAACCACCCAAAAGGTTTAGTAATGAACGGCGATAAGCTTTATGTCACCGATGTTTCAGAACTAGTTGAAATTGATATTCCTTCAGCAAAAATTGTAAAAAAATATCCTTTAAAAGGAGCACTNTTTTTAAACGACCCGGCAATAGGCGCTGATGGATCAGTCTACGTAGCTGANACCCTAACAGATACTATCTCAAAGCTTACAGCAGATGGTACCTTTAGCGTCTGGTTAAAAGATGAAAAGCTGGATAGCCCAAATGGCTTGGTCGTGGTCGGTGATTATTTATACATTAGCAGTTGGGGTAAAACAGTCGGCACTACGGCTCAAGCGTTGGGTGAAGCCAAGCCAACAGGTAAGTTGCTTCGTGTAAAATTAGCCGACAAATCTATCGAAGTTCTAAGCAAAGGTCCTGTTGGAAACCTGGATGGAATTGAGCCGGATGGAAAAGGTAATTTCTACATTTCAGATTGGGTAGCAGGAAATATATTCCATATTTCAGCGACTGGTTCTCTGTTGGCCAAATATGAAATGGCCAAAATTTTAGGTCTGAAATCAACCAAAGGCCTTGCAGATATTGAGTACCTGGAAAGTAAAAAACAAATTTGGGCACCAATGATGTTAAATGGTGCTGTTATGGTCTTTTCTGTGGCAGATCCGCGTGGTTCACATTAATTGATCATCCCAAACCTTTGATCTCGTTGTCAAAGTGAGGTGGCAAAGCTACCTCACTTTTTTTATGTCCAAATTAATTATTTACTGTTTAATTTCAATGAGATCACGAGATGTTTCAAAATCGTAAGTTTCATTAATATAAGTTTATTTTCTCTCAAAATTTCTGCCTTCTTTCCATGTTTCCTTACCAATCAATCGGATCTGTATAGTAAATAGTATTTTTGGGGGAGTAGATGGTTCGGGTCGTTCTAACTGTTTTTGGAGGATGTGTTTTGGCAAATTTAGCAGCCTGTTGTTTGCCACCTGCAAATGGTGCTTATCAAACAAGCGGGCAAAATCAATATGGAGAAAGGGAGAAAGAAAACAAAAAGAAAGTTGGAAAGCCACGCTCGAGGTACAAGCAAAAAACGCTCGATCACAGCCTCGATCACAGCCTGGCAATTTCAAAGAAAAAATCAGAACCAATGAAGTCAGTGCCAATGAAGCAGGCAGCATTGGAAGATTTACCAAAAAAAATTGAGAAGAAGACTAAACTAGAACCGCTACAAGGTGCACTAGTTGGTCGCGACCAAAAAGTTAATAGCAATAAGCTGAATAATAAAGCACACAATATAGCACAAGGGCCGACCCTTAAATTATTGCGCAGCGTGGNTAATCTTTCACATCCACAGTCAATCACATTTGATAAAAAGCGATTAAGGTTTTATGTCTCCCAGTTGGGTGAAAAAGCACAACCTTCAACCGGTTCTATCGCCTTGCTAGCACGAGACGGCAGCGTGATTAACAAAGAATGGATTAAAGGGCTTAATCAACCACGCGGTATGGCAATGATGAACAACATGCTCTATGTGGCAGACGGTAAGAGCCTTCTTAAAATTGATGTAGACGCCGCAAAAATTGTTAAACGATTTGAGCAACCAAATTCATTTTATTTATACGATGTAAGCGCAAGTAAACAGGGTGATGTATATGTCAGTGATCCGCTTTCAAATTCTATTTTAAAACTTGAAAGGGATGAAACATTTGAGGTGTGGCTGAAAGACAAAAAGTTAGAAGGACCGAATAGTCTAGCAGTCAAGGAAGACAGGCTTTACGTGTCATCAATTGGTTTGAAATCCTCAGTGCCCCAACAAGGGCGAGAAAATTTCAATAGTGGAAAAATCAATCAGGTGCACTTAGAGACAAAAAAAATCTCACCGCTTACCAGCCATAATAATTTGAAAAAAATCGCAAGTCTTGGAATTGACGAAGAGGGCACAATATACGCAACCAGTTTAGGCGCGCCAAAGTTGATGAGGTTTTCGCTTAAAGATGGGCAGTTGTTAGAAAATATTGATGTTCAAAAGAGTTTTGATTTGAATGAAACACAAGGATTGGCTGATTTTTTATATTTCCCTCAGTCCAAAGAGTTTTGGGTACCAGTTAAGAATAATGGACATATTCTTGTTTTTGTACGCAGCGATGCAACTCTTCTTTCCGAGGGAAATGAATAAAGCTGAGACGTCTAATTCTATTAAATGAGTTAACCCTCAACTAAGCGGTGCTGGATTGTCATTCTTAATGACTTCCACGCCGTTCTTTTTCTATTGGAATGCTGTAACCATTGTCTGATGGGCTGCTATTACAAGCAGAAAGACTTCCAACAATGCCTGCCAAAAGGGTAATAAAAAGACTAGTTTTAAAAAGATTTCTTAAGTTTGACATGTTTTAAAGGTGTCCGTTGTTTAAAAGGTCATTTGCGAAAAACACATGAGTTTCAATCATGTCATATGTTTATCCAAACATTGCAGAACACATACAAATCACAATATAGAGAGTTCCTCCCAAAAGTGGGCACCGGTTTTGGGAAAAAGGAACACTGAGACTAGAGAGTTCCTCCCAAAAGTGGGCACCGGTTTTGGGAAAAAGGAA
>JGI24723J26617_10000385_pt1 | contig 44029 bp, 34 predicted proteins | sample Cruoilmetagenom6_FD_26617 | JGI IMG/M metagenome (IMG submission 26617) | reverse complement strand
GATACAATTATTTTTTACAATAATGATTTTGAAGTGTTTGTTGACCCTGACGGGGATACCCATAATTATTATGAGTTAGAAATTAATGCCTTAAATACGGCTTGGGATTTATTTATTACCAAACCCTATAGAGAACAAGGAAATCCGGTTTTAAATGATTGGACTGTTACCAATTTAAAATCTGCCGTACATATTGAAGGAACCCTTAATAATCCAGAGGATATAGATCAGGGGTGGACCTTAGAAATGGCCATTCCATGGAAGGTATACCGCGGAGGCTATTTTGAAGATGTGGTGCCTAGAGATACCTTTTGGCGCGTTAATTTCTCACGGGTAAATTGGGATTTTGAATTGCATGACGGAGTGTATGAACGAAAAAAAGGAGCCAATGGTAAATTAGCGCATGAATACAATTGGGTATGGTCACCCATGGGAGTAATTAATATGCATGAGCCCGAAAAATGGGGCTATGTATTTTTTTCTACACAAGCTCCCTCAGATAAAATTGAATTCAAGATTCCTAAAGATGAAGAAATTAAATGGGAAATGTACCGTTGGTACCGTAGTCAAAAAGCCTATTTTAAAAAGAACAATCGTTATATTACCGACCTCGATAGTCTTATGCAAGGCCGTACGATGATTGAAGGAAAGCAATTAACACCTCAGCTTGAGGTGCATAGCACCGGATGGAATATCACAGTAGTGAGTCCGTTTACCCAACACACGTTAATTATCACCGAGGATGGAAAATTCCATTCCCGTTAAATCTAACCAATGCGTAGTAAAAAATTATATTTCATTGTGTTCTTGGCCTGTTTAGGCCTGTGTCAATCCTGCCAAAAAGAAATCGCGCTAGTCGCTACAGAAACCCCAATTCATATTATTCCACAACCCAATGCGCTGCAATATGGAGAAGGATATTTTAGTCTTACTGAGGATACGCAAATCAGGGCTAATGCATCACAAAAAAAAGCAATTGAACCTGTATTGGCGAAATTGAGAAGGTTAACAGGTCTTAATCTTATGGTACGTACAGATGAACAGCAGCCAATGGTGTCACAAATTACGCTGATTCAAAACGATAGCCTGCAAAATGAAGGGTATACGCTTCAAATTAATGAACACGAAATACGCATTGAGGCACATGATTCGGCAGGATATTTATACGCAATGGAAACTGTTTTACAGCTCTTACCTGCCACTATTTTCAGCACAACTCACCTCGATACATCATGGACATTGCCTGTACTTGCGATCCAAGATGCACCGCGTTTTCAATGGCGCGGATTGATGTTAGATCTTTCACGGCACTTTTTTGAAAAAGACTATATCTTAAAGACGATAGATCGCTTAGCCTTGCATAAAATGAACGTACTTCATTTGCATCTAGTTGACGATCAGGGATGGCGCATTGAAATAAAAAAATATCCTAAATTAACGGAGGTTGGTGCGTGGCGCGTAGATCAAGAGGATAAGCATTGGAGTGCGCGTTTACCGGTTAAGGCGGGCGATAGAGCCACCTATGGGGGCTTTTTAACCCAAGAAGATTTAAAAGAAATTGTAGCCTATGCAGCCGCTAGAAATATAGAAGTAGTTCCAGAAATTGAAATGCCTGCGCATGTGTCAAGCGCCATAGCAGCTTATCCATCCCTATCTTGTTTTGAAACCCCCATAGGAGTACCTTCGGGTAGCGTCTGGCCTATTACCGATATTTATTGTGCAGGCAAGGAGTCGACCTTTACGTTTTTAGAGGATGTATTAACCGAAGTGATGGAAATTTTTCCCTCTAAATACATTCACATCGGAGGCGATGAGGCCACAAAAACAAATTGGAAAATCTGCCCCCATTGTCAACAACGTATGAAGACTGAGCAATTACATGAAATTGATCAATTGCAAAGCTATTTTATTAAGCGGATAGAAAAATTCTTAGTGGCTCATGATCGACGATTAATTGGTTGGGATGAAATTCTTGAAGGAGGATTGGCACCTGAAGCTACGGTGATGAGCTGGCGCGGAACGAAGGGCGGACAGGAAGCTGCCAAACAAGGACACGATGTAGTAATGTCGCCCGGGAGCCATGTATACTTTGATCATTATCAAGGCCCTCAAAATGAAGAACCGCTGGCTAATGGCGGATTTTCTCCCTTGTCTAAAGTATATCAGTTTGATCCTGTAGTAGCCAGTATGACACAGGAAGAAGCTGCGCATGTTTTGGGTGGTCAGGCAAATCTATGGGCTGAGTTTATACCTACAACTGATCAATCTGAATATATGATTTATCCCAGATTAGCTGCCTTGGCAGAGGTACTATGGACCCAGCCTGAACGAAAAGATTGGGTCGATTTTTCAACGCGGGTTAAAACCCAATTTGAGCGCTATAAAGAGTTGGGGATTAACTATGCCGAAAGTGCGTATTTAATCACAGCGAGTTCTACCGTAGACCTGCAACGAAAGGCCGTCAACGTTGCGTTACAAAATGAGTTTCCCGATACCGATATTCGTTATGTGCTTGGAGATCAAGAGATTGATGAAACAGCCATTTCATACCACACCCCAATTGAACTAAAAGAAACAACCCTATTGAAAGCCTCTCGATTTGAAGATGGAAAGCCTGTTGGTAGGGTGTTTGTTGATACCATTGTATTTCATAAAGGGGTTGGACATCAGGTTCAATACTCAACTCCATACCACAAAAGTTATCCCGGAGCTGGGGAAACTAGTTTGGTAAATACCCTACGAGGTACTAAAAATTTTCACGATGGGCAGTGGCAAGGTTGGCTAGAAGATGATATGGAAATTACGATTGATCTTGGGCCAACAGAACTGCTACGACAAGTAAAGGTTGGGGCACTTGAAAATCAAGGCCCAGACATTTATTTTCCTACCGCTATTGAGGTATGGGTCGCCAAAAGCGGGGTAGATTTTAAAAAAGTAGGTGCCATAGAAAGGCCCTTTGTTTCAAGTGGTGATGCCGTGTTAAAAGATTTTGTCATTGACTTTGAACCCACCGAAGTACGCACTGTGAAAATAATTGCTACTAATTTAAAGAAATCGCCAAAAGGAACCAGTTCATGGCTCTTTATTGATGAAATAATTTTAAAATAACGCCACCTTAGTATACAATTGATAAATTTAGGCTCAATTTCATCTATATTTGTGTGTTATTCGTCTAAAAAATTTTCAATTTGGTAATTTAATTGTTACTCTTAACCTTTAAAATGAGCGGGGTGTCCAAAGCAAAAAAAAATAACAGCATTTCCTGGGTTTTCTACTTTTTAATTCCCTTTGCACTAGTATTAGGCTATAAGTACCTCACCAAGCCCCAGCAAGCGGAGTATGTTGCAGTACAAAGTGATCAAGACAGGTTAACAGGACACGTTCAAACCGTTCCGGATAAAATTGATTATATTTTTGACGTTAAACCCATTCTATCTGACCGGTGTTACCTATGTCATGGGCCGGATGATGGAACACGGGAAGCCGGACTGCGCTTAGATGTAAAAGAAATAGCTTTTGGAGCAATTGGTGAAAATTTAGATCGGCATGCAATCGTTCCTGGAGATACCGTAGCAAGTCAATTGGTGTACCGAATTAACAATCCAGATAAAACCAAGCGGATGCCTCCTGAAAGTTCTAATTTAAGCTTAACCGCTTACGAACGAGCCGTATTGACCAAGTGGATTGAACAGGGCGCTACATGGAAAGAACACTGGGCCTATCAGGTGCCAAGTAAAACCGAACCTCCCGTGGTTAACGATCCAAATTTGGTACAAAATGAAATTGATCATTTTATATTAAACCGCTTGGCTTTAAAAGGGTTAAAGCCATCCGCGAAAGCGAGTAAGGAAAAATTGATTAGAAGGGTCTCGTTTGACCTCACTGGATTACCGCCAACGCTTGAACAGCTTGATGCATTTTTACAAGATAACAGTAGTAATGCTTTTGAAAAGGTCGTTGATCAGCTCTTAGCCTCACCCAGTTATGGAGAGCGGATGGCATCAATATGGTTAGATGTGGCACGTTATTCAGACACCCATGGCTATCAAGATGACTTAGAACGAGTAATGTGGCCTTGGCGCGATTGGGTCATTTCTGCCTTTAATAGAAACCTGCCCTATGACGAATTTATAACCTGGCAGTTGGCCGGAGATTTACTCCCCAATGCCTCCCTCGAACAAATTTTAGCCACAGGCTTTAACCGCAATCATAAAATTACCCAAGAGGGTGGAGTTATTGATGAAGAATATCGTGTAGAATATGTGTTAGACCGCACCAATACGGTTGCAACAGCCTTGTTGGGTTTAACTATGGAATGTGCTCAGTGTCATGATCATAAATACGATCCAATTTCTCAAAAAGAATACTTCAGCTTTTATGGCTTTTTTAACAAAGTAGATGAAAAAGGGCGTATTGAATACGATGAAATTCCAGAACCCAATATTACCATTGGGCCGGATGAAATAAAAGACCTACTTGGGTTTGTGCAAATGCCGGATACCATTAAAGAGGTAAAGGTGATGGTCATGAAAGACAACGCTGCCGATAGAACAACACATGTTTTACAACGCGGAGCCTATGATGCTCCGGGTGATGTGGTTACTGTGAACACACCGGCTGCCGTTTTACCATTTACGAGCAAATTTGAACCAAATCGTTTGGGACTCTCTAAATGGCTTTTTGATCAAGATAATTCCTTGACAGCACGGGTTGCAGTAAATAGGTTATGGCAGCAGTTATTTGGGGTGGGAATTGTTTCTACCAGTTCCGATTTTGGAAATCAGGGGGCCCTTCCTACACATCCCGCCTTATTAGATTGGCTAGCCGTTACTTTTCGGGAAGAAGGCTGGGACATGAAAAAAATGATCAAGCGTATGGTCATGTCGGCTACCTACCAACAATCGGCTAAAACAAGTCCAGAAGTTCTGCGCATAGATCCTAATAATCAATGGTTGTCGCATAGCTCACGTGAAAAACTAACAGCCGAAATGATAAGGGATAATGCATTAGCCGTGAGCGGATTGCTGGTAAATAAAGTGGGAGGTCCAAGTGTAAAGCCTTATCAACCTGCGGGATTGTGGGCAGAGACAACCTCTGGGCAAGGCTTAACCAAGTATTTTATGGATTCAGGAGATAATTTATACCGAAGAAGTTTATATACGTTCTGGAAACGTACGGTACCTCCACCAGCCATGATGACCTTTGATGCGGCCACACGAGATCTTTGTGCCGTACAACGCCAAAAAACAAGTACCCCATTACAAGCCCTAGTTATGTTAAATGACCCACAGTTAATGGAGGCTTCACGGGTAATGGCTGTGCAATTACTATTGCAGCCTGAGCTACGTGATGAAGAGCGAATCGCCGTCATTTTTAGAAAAATAACAGCACGTAGGCCCAGTGATAAAGAACGCAGTAATTTGATGCACTACCTTCAAGAGATGAAGTCGTCATTCAGCGAAGCCGAAAACAGCACGGATGAAATTCAAGCCTTAGCGGAAAAACACAAGCTTCCGGCAAAAGAAATTCAGGCCTTAACGGCCTTGACAAGTTTGGTGTTTAATTTAGATGAAGCCATCGTAAAAGGATAAGTTATGGAAGAAGTATCAAAACACTTTTTAAACAATACCCGAAGACATTTTTTGAAGAAGGTCGGACTTGGTATCGGGGGACTAGCAGCGGCTTCCTTATTTGATCCCTTTTCTTCGCTGGTAGAGGCGCCTGATTCTCCGTTGGCAGGACTCAACCTACCGCATTTTGCACCGAAGGCAAAACGCGTTATTTACTTATTTCAAAGTGGTGGCCCTTCACAATTAGAACTCTTTGATTATAAACCCTTACTCGACAAAATGAGGGGGCAAGAATTACCCGATTCGGTTCGGAAAGGACAGCGTTTAACGGGAATGACCTCTGAACAAGCGAGCTTTCCACTGGTTGGGAGTAATTTTAAATTTAATCAATACGGTGAGTCTCGTGCTTGGGTAAGTGAACTCATGCCGTATACGGCTAAAATTGTGGATGAACTTTGTTTTATCAAATCCATGCACACCGAAGCAATTAATCACGATCCGGCCATTACCTTTTTTCAAACGGGTTCTCAACAAACAGGTCGCCCTAGTATTGGGTCATGGATGAGTTATGGTTTAGGTAGTTTGAATAAAGATTTGCCTACATTCTCTGTATTGCTTTCTCGAGGGACCGGACGGCCTTTTTCTCAGCCGCTGTATTCGCGATTATGGGGTAATGGTTTTTTAAGCTCCTTACACCAAGGGGTGCAGTTTAGGTCTGGAAAAGATCCTGTGTTATACCTTAAAGATCCAGAAGGGATGAGTAGAAATGATCGGCGCTTAATGCTTGATCATATCGCAGAACTCAATGAACAGCAAGAAAAAGAATTTGGTGACCCAGAAATTAATAGTCGCATTGCACAATATGAAATGGCCTATCGCATGCAAACCTCTGTACCAGGCGCCATGAACATTGAAGATGAACCCGAATACATTATGCAAATGTACGGTGCCAATGCCATGATTCCTGGAACCTATGCAGCAAACTGTTTATTAGCACGACGCTTGGCAGAACGTGATGTGCGTTTTATTCAACTCTATCATATGGGATGGGATCAGCATGCAGATTTGCCTTCACAAATTGAAAAACAAGCCAAAGATATAGATCAGGCTACCGCCGCCTTGATTATGGATCTAAAACAACGCGGATTATTAGAAGATACGCTAGTGGTATGGGGCGGAGAATTTGGGAGAACAAACTATAGCCAAGGAGTATTAACCGATACAAATTACGGAAGAGACCATCACCCAAAATGTTTCACCATGTTTATGGCTGGAGGTGGAGTTAAACCGGGCTTTACCTATGGTGAAACCGATGACTTTGGTTACAATATTGTCAAAGACCCCATGCATGTGCACGACTTACAAGCTACGATGATGCACCTCATGGGGATAGATCACACTAAATTTACCCATAAGCATCAAGGAAGACGGTATCGATTAACCGATGTGTCAGGACATGTAGTTCGCGATATCTTAAGCTAAAATAATAGTACATGCGTAGGAGAAAATTTTTAAAACAATCAGGATGCGCCGCTATGGGGATCCTAACCCTACCCGCTTATCAAAGTGCTTTTGCAGCAAATCCGTATAATGATGATGTCATTATTGGGCATGGCGATTATCGTTATAAAGTTGATATGAATTGGGGAAATTTAGATCCGCTTTTGACCCCAGTAAAGGATTGCCATGAAATGGTACAAGATGCTAAAGGTCGTATTGTGTTATTGACAAACCACACCAAGAACAATGTAATTATATATGATAAGTCGGGTAAATTACTTGAAACTTGGGGCACTGAGTATCCCGGGGCACACGGGCTGACCCTAGTCAATGAGAATGGTGAAGATTTTTTGTTTATAACGGATTATGAGCGACACCAAGTTATTAAAACCACCCTTAAGGGAAAGGTCGTTTTCACCCTTGATTACCCTAAAGAAACGGGTAAATATGATTCGGCAGAAGCATTTAAACCAACCGAAACTACCGTGATTGAAAATGGCGATTTTTATGTCGCCGATGGATATGGAAATCAATACATCACCCAGTATAATCACCGGGGAGAATTACTCCGGATATTTGGAGGAAAAGGAACGGAAGACGGACAGTTCTTAAATGCACACGGAATTTGTTACGATCATAGAGATCCACAACAGCCCTGTCTTTTGATTTCTGCTAGAGCACAAAATAAATTGAAGCGCTTTAGTTTAGACGGAGATTATCTGTCTACTATTGAGGTACCGGGCGCTTTAATTTGCAGGCCCGTAATTCATGGTAAAAATAGTTACTTTGCCGTGTTAAAATCGGCCACAGCATCGCATCCAGATTCTGGATTTTTGCTCATCATGAATGATAAAAATGAAGTAGTTTCTTGTCCAGGTGCCACGGCACCTACCTATACAAATAATCGTTTAGACGAATTGTATCAGACCATTCGATTGTTTCAATACCCTCATGATGTTTGTGTTGATGAAGATGAAAATCTTTATGTCGCACAATGGAATTCCGGCAATACCTATCCTATAAAACTTACCCGGGTATGAAGTTAATTTTACGAAGCCTTATTGGCTGTCTGCTGCTTCTTGGATGTGGGAAAGACCCGAAAGAGCCCCCTAGCCATTTTTTACAACAACAGGAGGTGGCTTTGGTTCCGCCGCGCTTAGCAGCTACAGCAACTATTATTGATTCTACGGTAACCCTTACGGCAAATCTTCGTATGCCCGGGGTGCAAATACATTACACCACCAACGGGACAAGTCCAACCCAACACTCCCCACGCTACCAAACCCCCTTGGTTATAAGAGAAGCGGGTGAATATACCTTTAAAGCATTTCACGAAGCTTGGAAACCTAGTGAAGAAGTGAAGATGCATTTTTATGCTAAAGGCCTCGTGCCAGCCAAACTAGTGTATGCTACGCAGCCAAGCCCGCAATACCCAGGAGTTTCGGTAAGGGCACTGATTAATCATCAAAAAGCATCGCTTAATTTTTCGGATAAGCAATGGGTGGGATTTGATACTACTGCCATTGCGCAGGTACACTTTACGCCAGCTACGCGTATTGGGCATATGCAATTGGGGTATTTATCAGATCCAGGGTCGTGGATTTTTCCACCTCAAGGGGTAGAAATTAGCATGACATTACGTACAGGTAAAATTAAAAAATTTAAGCTAGATATACCCCCACTCACCCGTGCAACGGCAGCTAAACAGGCAACGCTTAAAATTCCAATAGCGCAAGAAGTATCTTCTATGCAAGTGAAGGTGACTAATGTAAAGAAAATTCCATCATGGCATGAAGGAAAGGGGGCTAAAGGATGGTTATTTATGGACGAATGGATTTTTTACGAATGAAAAATAGATTAAAATCAAAAGAATATCTTTTGCTGCTCGTAGGTTGTTTGCTTCCAATGGTTAGCCAAGCACAAGCTGTTGAAGATACGCCAAGAATAGTACTTTTTTTTGGTAGGTTTCATCCGTTGGTATTGCATTTACCCATCGGAGCCTTAGTTGTGGCGTTCGGGTTAGATCTATACGGTAGGATAAAAAAAGACTATCCAGAAAAGGTATTGCGGTTAATTTTTGCATTTGCAGCCGTCTGTTCAATACTTACCGCGTTGTTCGGTTATTTTTTATCCCTAGAAGGGGGCTATGGAGCAACCACCTTAGATCTTCATTTCTATACGGGTCTTTTAACGGCCCTGTTGAGTGTTGTTTTATACCGGATGAGTAGGGGAGTACAGTATTATTTCACCCCTTTTTTTCTACCAGTTTTTATAGTGACTTTAGTTAGTTTAACGGTAACGGGGCACTATGGAAGTGTACTTACCCATGGCGAAAATTTTCTCACCGAATATGCAAAAGCTCCTGCCAAGGAACGCACCATTACGCAAGTTGATAGTTTGCGATGGTACAAAGATGTGGTGTATAAAATTTTAGATGATAAATGTATACAGTGTCATAATCAAACTAAGACCAAAGGAGAACTTTCGTTGGTGAGTGCAGAAACGCTGTTACAAGGAGGGGAAAGTGGAGACGTAGTAATTGCCGGAAAATCTCAGGAGAGCATCCTGTATAAACACCTACTTTTACCCATTACCCATGATGATCATATGCCTCCTGAAGGGAAACCACAACTAACAAGTGAAGAAATTCAAGTTATTCAAGCGTGGATTGATTCCGGCATGGATTTTAAGGGCTATGTGCAACCCCTCGCAAACGAAGATCCGTTAAAATCGTTATTGACAAACTATTTAGTTTTTGAACAGGTTCGGATTCCAAAAGCGAGTGAGGCGAGCATTAAAAAAGTAGTAGCAGCGGGGTTTAGGGTACGCCCTATAGTACCCGGTTCGTCCGAGTTAAGCGTTAAGTTCATTGCAAAAGAGATTACCAAAGCCAAGGTTAATGCGCTTCGTGCTCTTGATGAACAAATCATAGAGCTTGATTTTAGTGGAGCCGAATTGACGGATAATATGACGGGTAATTTTAACCAATTTACGCACCTAAAAATGCTCCGATTAGACAAAACCAATATTACGGATATAAGTTTGCGAAATTTAAAGAAATTATCGCGCCTTGAGGTATTAAACCTCTATCAAACTGCTGTGACAGATCAAGGGCTCACACGTCTATTGGCAGCCATTCAGCCGCGTGATATATACACCTGGAAAAGCAAGGTGAGCAAGCAAGTAGCCATGGCGTTAGCCGCCGAGCATGAGGTGCGGATTTATCATGGTTTACAAGCGGGTTTTGTAGAAAAAAGTCAACTAGATCAACCCACTGTTGTACCCGTGCAAACCTTGTTTGTTGATGAACTACGGCTTCAATTAGAGAGTAAATTTAAGGATGTTGAGCTGCGGTATACCTTTGATGGTTCTGAGCCCGATTCAACGTCAACCCTGTATACAACACCACTTGTAATTACCACGTCTAAAAATTTAAAGGTTCGTGCCTTTAAACCAGGCTGGTTACCCAGTGAGGTGACCTCAACTTCCTATGCTAAAATTAAGTATAAAGTTGAAGCCTATTCCATTGTGAATAAACCGGAGCAACGTTATCCTGGATCAGATAAGTTATTCGATTTGAAGGAAGGGAGCCTATCGTTTAAAGATGGAAATTGGGCGGGCTTTTTGGGAGATGATTTGAACACCACCATAGACTTAGGAGCCCCTAAAGAAGTAGATCACCTCTCGGTTAATTATTTAAAGGCGGTAGGCGATTGGATTTTCCCTCCTACCAAGGTAACGGTTTTCGCCGCTAAAGATGCGAGCAGTCCGCTGGTTGAGGTAGGGGCTATAGACTTAGGCAAAAGTGATCAACTTAGAGCGGTAAAGAAACATAAAGTAACCCTTGATATTACAGGAACAACTGCTCAAATTTTTAAAATAATTGTAAAAAATCCGAAGTCCCTCCCAAGTTGGCATGAGGGGGCGGGACAAGATGCGTGGATTTTTATAGATGAAATTTATTTATGGTAATGAACATGCAACGAATTGGAAAGAAGCTGCTATTGGCAGCCGTAATTTTATGTACCGCTTGTCAGGAACAGGTGAAAGAGGATCAATATGGTGATAATCAATTGGTAATTANCAGTTTAGTTGACTTGGTCAATCCGCTCATGGGGAGTGATTCTGACTTTANTTTGTCTAATGGCAATACTTATCCGGCCATAGCAACCCCTTGGGCTATGAATTTTTGGACCCCAATGACGGCTAAGATGGGGGATGGGTGGACCTATAAATACGACGATAATACGATTAGGGGCATTAAGCAGACCCATCAGCCGAGTCCGTGGATTAATGATTACGCGGCCTTTTCGTTAATGGCCACTACGGGCGATTTAAAATTTAATGAAGATGAGCGTGCATCGTGGTTTTCGCATAAAGCAGAGATCGTGAAACCACACTACTACCAGGTCTACTTNGCCGATTATGATATTGTAGCCGAGGTAACGCCAACAGAAAGAGCGGCACAGTTTAAATTTACCTTTCCTGAATCAGATCAGTCACAAATTATTTTAGATGCTTTTTTTAAAGGTTCTATGGTCAAAATACTCCCAAAAGAACGAAAAATTATTGGCTATTGTAGAAATAATAGTGGTGGCGTTCCTGCAAATTTTCACAATTATTTCGTGGCAGAATTTGATAAAGATTTTGAACTTAATCACACCTGGGGTGATGGGTGGAAATTGTTAGAAAACAGTACAGAAAGTGAAGGAGAGCACGTAGGAGCAATTGTTCAATTTAAGACGAAAAAAGGAGAACAGGTTCGGGTTAAAGTGGCGTCTTCGTTTATTAGTCCCGAACAAGCACAGCTCAACCTCGACCGTGAAATTGGGCAAGACACTTTTGACCAAACAAAACAAAAGGCGAAGGCGGCTTGGGAAAAGGAATTGGGTAGAATTAGGATTGAAGATCCCAATGTAGATCAGTTAAAAACGTTCTATTCCTGTTTATACCGCGTGTTGTTGTTTCCACGGAAGTTTTATGAGTACAACGCTCAAAATGAGGTAGTACATTACAGTCCGTACAACGGAAAAGTGCTGCCTGGCTATATGTTTACAGATAATGGTTTTTGGGACACCTTTAGAGCGGTTTTTCCATTTTTCAATATGATGTATCCCCAATTAAATGAACACATCATGGAGGGCTTGGCAAATACCTACTTAGAATCGGGGTGGTTGCCCGAATGGGCAAGTCCCGGCCATCGAGATTGCATGATCGGTTCGAATTCGGCAGTAATCATTGCAGATGCCATTTTAAAGGCCGATCCCGATAACCAACTCAATACGGACCTTCTTTTAGAGGCTGTTCTTAAAAATGCCACGGTGGCGGAGGGACGACCGGAAAATTCGGTAGGTCGCGCAGGCCTTGAATACTACAACAGCTTGGGCTATGTACCCTACAATGTGGGAATTAATGAAAATGTGGCACGTACCTTAGAGTATGCTTTCGCGGATTTTTCAATTGGTAAAATGGCTGAAAAGTTAGGGAAAGATAGTATTGCAGCCACTTATTTAAAGAAATCACTTAATTACAGGCATGTTTTTGATCCGGCAACTACCTGGATGCGGGGTAAAAATAAGGAAGGAGATTTTCAATCCCCCTTTAATCCGCTAAAATGGGGAGATGCCTTTACCGAAGGGAATAGTTTGCATTATACCTGGTCTGTATTTCACGATATAGAAGGCTTAGCACAATTAATGGGCGGACATGAAGCGTTTGTCGGTAAATTAGATGAGGTATTTGAGATGCCTCCTGATTTTGATGCCTCTTATTATGGATTTACCATCCATGAAATTCGAGAAATGCAGCTCGTTAATATGGGAAATTATGCCCATGGAAACCAGCCTATTCAACACATGATTTATTTGTATAACTATGCCGATAAGGCCTATAAAACGCAAGAGAAAATTCGCGAAGTTCTAACGCGATTATACGCAGCTACCCCAGATGGTTACTGCGGTGATGAGGATAATGGACAGACTTCTGCTTGGTATGTGTTTAGTGCCCTAGGCTTTTATCCAGTCACGCCTGGAGTAGATCAATACGTTATTGGAAGTCCCTTGTTTAAAAAGGCAACCCTACACTTAGAAAATGGAAATACCTTTGTCATTGAGGCACTTGACAACCAAAAGGAGAAGATGTATATTAGCACAGCCCACTTAAATTCAAAGGTACATCCAAAAGGATACTTGACGTATGAAGAAGTGCAGCAAGGCGGTACCTTAAAGTTTAGCATGTCAGATCAACCNAATACATCGTGGGCAACCGGAGCTAATAACCGGCCGTATTCCTTAAGTACCGATAAACATTTACCCGTAAAGCTAAACGAATAATGAACCATATAAAACTCAAAATAACAGTAATTGCCCTCTTGCTTTCTAGTAACGTAATAGGTCAGGCCATTTATGAGGAAGAACGTTACGTGCCAGAGACTGATCCTTTGGTAGTAGCAAAATTAGCGCAATGGCAAGATAAAAAATTTGGCTTACTCATGCACTGGGGAACCTATAGTCAATGGGGAATAGTAGAATCGTGGTCACTGTGTCCAGAGGATTACGGATGGACTGAACGTAAAAAAGGAGCACACCCCTTACAATACGATGCCTATAAAAAGGAGTATGAAGGCTTAAAGAATACGTTTAATCCCGTTCAATTTGATCCCGATAAATGGGCGGCCGCTGCAAAGGATGCCGGGATGAAGTATATGGTGTTCACGACCAAGCATCACGATGGCTTTTCAATGTTTGATTCAAAGTATACGGATTATAAAGTAACCGATTCGGCATGTGCATTTAGTACCCATCCTAAAGCAAATATTACCCAAGAGATTTTTAATGCATTTAGAGCCAAAAATCTTTGGGTTGGTGCTTATTTTTCTAAGCCAGATTGGCATCATGAGAATTATTGGGATCCTTACTTTCCGCCGCAAGATCGCAATGTAAATTATGACCCCGTAGCTTATCCAGCAAAGTGGAAGAAGTATGTAGACTTTACACATAATCAGATCTTAGAACTTATGACCGACTATGGAAAGGTAGATATTCTGTGGCTAGACGGAGGTTGGGTGAAGAAAATGTCAGCTGAAGAAGTTGCGGAGGAGTACGCGGCGAAGTTTACCGAAAATGAATCGAATAATGGATTTATTAAACATCGTGTAGTGAGTCAGGATATTAAGATGGATGAATTGGTTGTAAAAGCACGCCAAAAACAACCGGGCTTAATTGTAGTAGACCGAGCAGTACATGGGAAGAATCAAAATTATTTAACCCCTGAAAATCGCGTTCCAGAAAAAACACTTCCGTATCCATGGGAGTCGTGTATAATTGCTGGTGGTGGGTGGTCACATACCTTTAATGCGACCTATAAAAGTGGTAGAGAAGGCATACATACCTTGGTGGATATAGTTGCTAAAGGAGGAAATCTCTTGCTTAATATTGCCCCTGGACCTGACGGTCGATGGCAGCAAGGGGCCTATGATTTATTGGCAGAATACGGACAATGGATGAAGGTAAATAGTCAAGCTATTTACGGTANAAGGCCCATTGCTCCGTTTAAAGAAGATAATATNTGCTTTACCCAGGATAAAGAAAANAACGTCTATTGTTTGTACCTAGCAGATGAAAACGAAGTGGCCGTACCTGAAGCAATTGTGGTGCGCGCTTTTCAGCCTAAAAAGAATGCAAAAATCACCCTGTTAGGATCGTCAAAGCGATTAAAATGGGAACGTCTGGCGGAAGGATTTAAGGTGTTTATTCCGAAGGAATTGAGGGCGAATATGCCAAGTAATTATGTGTATACGTTTAAGGTCGATCGGATAGAGTAAGGGAAGGAGAGCATTTGGACTCGTGTGAAGTGTTTTGTATTAAAATCCCCTCAGTACATTGCGCCTAGCTTGTTAAAAAAATAGTAAATTTGCGAAGCATTTTTTGGTAAAATTGGGCTGTAGCCTCCGAGTTCCACAATGCTTGAATGGACTTAAATTTGTTCCTAATCGTTAGCTAAGAATAATTTGTCAACATGAAATCTCCCCTTATAAAAACACGTATCCTTTGTACACTTGTAGTTGCCTGTCTAGGTATGTATACACTTCACGCACAAAAACCAGTTGATTATGTAAATCCATTTATTGGAACCTCAAATTTTGGGGCAACTAATCCAGGGGCAATTGCTCCGCGTGGTATGGTTAGTGTGTCTCCATTTAATGTCGCCGGTAAAGTAAATACATTAGAAAAAGATAGTCGGTGGTTATCTAATCCATACGTCCATGAAAATACGTTTCTCACCGGATTTTCTCATGTGAATTTAAGCGGTGTGGGATGTCCAGACCTAGGTGTTATTCTAGCCATGCCAACCTCAGGTCCGTTAGAGACTGATGCGATGAAATATGGAAGTACCTATACCAAAGAAGAAGCGAAGGCAGGGTATTACGCTACAACCCTAACCAAATCAGGTATAAAAGTTGAAGCCACAGCCTCACCTCGCGTGGGAATGAGTAAGTATACCTTTCCTGCGGGACAGGCTAATATTTTACTTAATTTAGGCTTGGGGCTAACCAACGAACAAGGAGCAATGGTAAAGGTTGTTTCTGAAAATGAAATTGAAGGGATGCGGTCTGTAGGAAGTTTTTGTTATTACAAGCCAGAAGAAAGTTACCCGGTATATTTTGTGGCCAGAGTAAATGTGGATGCCGATAAAACAGGGGGGTGGAAAACCCCGCGTAAAGTAACAGGTACCGAAGCACAATGGATGGGGTATAACGGGAAAACTAGAATTTATGAAGATTATCACAAGGAAATAGTTGGTGATAGTATTGGGGCATTTTTTAGTTATAACTTTGAGCGTGAAACCGAGGTGGAACTTAAAATTGGTGTTTCTTATGTCAGCATTGAAAATGCACGGGAAAACTTAGATCGCGAAGCAAAAAATCATTCGTTTTTGCAACTTTTTTACGAAACAAAACTCGCCTGGGATGCGCTCTTGTCAAGGGTTATGGTTTCTGGAGGAACTGAAGATGATAAGACTATTTTTTATACCGCTCTCTACCATACGCTGCTCCATCCTAATATTTTAAATGACAGCAATGGTGAATATCCAAAAATGCGAAGCCGAGAAACGGGTAAAACTACGGGAACCCGCTATACGGTATTTTCACTTTGGGATACCTATAGAAATGTGCATGCATTACAGTCGTTGATTTACCCTGAACAGCAATTAGACATGGTTAATAGTATGCTAGCAATATACGATGAAACAGGATGGTTGCCTAAATGGGAGTTAAATTCAACAGAGACTACGACCATGGTAGGAGATCCAGCGGGCATAGTCATTGCGGATACCTATTTGCGTGGGATCAAAGATTTTAATGTAAATAAGGCGTATACAGCCATGACCAAGAGTGCGAACCAAGTGGAGAATAATCCGTTACGACCGGGTATTAAAAATTATTTGTCTAAGGGCTATCTTACCACTGCTGATGCAGGACCCGTATCCACCACACAAGAGTACAATATTGCTGATTTCGCGATTGCTCAATTGGCAGGGGCTTTATGGAAGAAAGACGATCAACTAACCTATGCCGCACGATCTATTTCGTACCGCAATTTATTTGACGAAGAAACCAAGCTTCTTCGTCCGCGACTTGACGACGGTAGCTGGTACACCCCCTTTGATCCGCTGGCTGGGGCAAATTTCACCAAAAATGTCGGTTTTATTGAGGGGAATGCCTGGCAATATGCCTTTATGGTGAGTCATGATGTGGAAGGGTTGATGAAATTGATGGGTGGACGGAAAGCCTATGTTGATCAATTACAGCGCGTTTTTGATGAAGGACATTTTGATATGGCCAATGAGCCCGACATGGGTTATCCATTCTTATTTACCAAAATTCGAGGCGAAGAATGGAGAACAGAAAAAATTGTCAATGAACTCCGGGCAAAGCATTTTAAAAATGCACCCTGGGGACTTCCAGGAAATGATGATACAGGAACCATGTCAGCCTGGTTGGTATATAGTATGATTGGAATTTATCCCTTGACCCCGGCAGAACCTAACTATGTACTAACGGCACCTGTATTTGATAAAATTGTCATTAGTTTAGATAGCCAGTATTATAATGGAAGAGTATTGGTTATTGAAAAAGAAGGCGTGGGCACACTTAATAAGATTTTATTAAATGAATCACCCTACCGGAGTTATGAAATTGATCACGCAACTTTAGTTGGTGGAGCACGACTTAAATTTATCATGAAAGAATAAGTTGCAATGCAACCTACTAGGGCTAGCCTATGAGTTCCTTTCCCAAGCCGTGTATGGCGATAAACCTTAAAGCGATTAAATGTTAGGGCTGTCAGGCAGCTAACAGAGGCACTTTTTTTGGGGATATAGAAGAAATTCGCTTTTTTTTATGACAAACACCTAAAAAAAACAGTGCATTGAAGGCTAAAAATGAATCCCTTGAATGGCCTGAAAGGCGTTAAAATCCGCTATTCTTGCTGTTGACCCTTAATTTATTGTCATTAGTCGAAATAGTGTATTGAGAAATTATTTTTTTGATTATTTTAGAGTTTACTAACACAAAAATTCAAATAAATGATTCAAAAAGTACTAAAGTTGCTTTTAGTGGTCTGCATTTTAAATGTACAAAATGTCATGTCCCAAAGCACGGTAACAGGTGTTATAACTGACGCCACAGATGGAGTAGCTCTCCCTGGGGTAAATGTTATAATCAAAGGAACAAATACGGGGGTATCTTCGGATTTTGAAGGGAATTACAGTATTGATGTACCCAATGATCAGGCTGTACTTCAGTTTTCGATTATGGGATATACAACAAAAGAAGTAGTTGTTGGAGGAAAAACAACAATTAATGTATCCTTAGAACAATCAGCCGAATCACTAGATGAAGTTGTAGTTACAGCTTTAGGGATCTCGAGAGAGAAGAAATCGCTAGGATATGCAATTACCGAATTAAAATCAGATGAAATTAATACTGTTAAAGATCATAACGTTGCCAACTCCTTGGTTGGTAAAGTGGCTGGTTTAGTGGTTAATCAATCTGGAGGTGTAGGGTCTGGATCTCGAATCACCATTAGAGGAAATAATACGATTACTGGAAATAATCAAGCCCTGATTGTAGTTGATGGAATTCCCATTGATGTAGCCGGGTCAGAATCTGGAGGAAGTGTTTTTAGCAGTACCGTTACCGGTGGAGGAATCACTGATATTAACCCAGAAGATATTGAATCAGTTTCTGTATTAAAAGGACCAAATGCAGCGGCCTTATACGGTTCAAGAGCGGCAAGTGGAGTGTTATTAATTACGACAAAAAAAGGAACTAAAGGAAGTGGTTTAGGCGTTTCTATAAACTCTAATATCACAATGGAAAATACGATGTTCCTTCCTGAATATCAAAACATCTATGGGCAAGGATCAAATGGAGCTACGGCTACACCAGACGGAGATCCAACAGATGGATACTTTACCATGAGTGGTTCTTCATGGGGGCCACGATTAGACGGTTCACAACAACCTTATTTTACTTCTGAAGGCGCTATGATGCCCTATGTGGCTCAGCCAGATAATGTAAAAGACTTTTTTGAAACTGGTATAAAGAGTATAAATTCTATTTCCTTAGATAAGGGAGGAGATGATTACAGTATGCGTTTTTCATATACCAATAATACAACGTCATCAATTTTACCAAACTCAGATTTAAAAAGTCATAACTTTAATTTAAGAGCTTTATTTGATTTATCAGATAAATTGAGTTTTGATGGAAAAGCAACGTATTTTACACAGGATTTAAATAACCGTGTGTCGTTGGGGTCTGAAGGAGTTTTAGCCTATGTATATACCATGCCAAGAAATATCCGCGTAGCTGATTTGGCATCAAATTATCAAAGTCCCGGAGCTTCTATTTATGAAGCGGGGGTGAATACAGATTACGATGTGATTTCGTACACTGGTAAAGGAAATAGCACTGGTAATCCGTATTGGATGTTAGAGCATGATAGTAATCAAGAGCGCAGAGAACGTTTTCTAGGATTTGGTAAATTGAACTATGAATTTACAGACTGGTTATCTGCTTTTGTACGTGTAGGTAGTGATGTTGCCAACGTGCGAGGAGAATCTATCCGACAAGTAGGTCACCACTTTACAAGATACGGTTCAGTAGGATTTTCTACATCTAAGAACACCGAGTTAAATGCTGACTTCTTAGTATCTGCAAACAGAGACTTAACAGATAAGTTAAATTTATCGGCTAATGTTGGTGGGAATTTATCAAAAAGAACACGTGAGGCCATTAGTACCAACGGAAGTCAGTTTAAGATTCCTACCCGAGCGTTTTTAGCCAATACCAATATTCAAACAAGTAGCCATACGCCTTTACAAGTTAAGAAGGTAAACTCATTGTACGGATCATTTAATTTTGCCTATGATAACTTTATGTATTTAGATATCACGGCGCGTAACGATTGGTCCTCTACCTTGAGTAAAGAAAATAGATCGTATTTTTATCCATCGGTAAATTACGCGATCTTAGTAGATCGGTTTTTAGATCCGGATAAAAACATGTTTGATTTTCTTAAATTAAGAGCGAGTTGGGCTGAAGTGGGTAATGACACAGGAGTATATCAGTTGAGTCAAACCTTTAGTGTACCTTCACAAGGATACTTAGGCTTAACCACCTTAAATGCACCAACCATTAAATTAAACCCTGATTTAAAGCCTGAAAGTGTAGGGTCTTTAGAATTTGGATTTGAAGCGAGAATGTTCCAAAATCGGTTATATGCTGATTTCTCAATATACACAATTACAACCACTGATATGATTTTTGACGTGCCTGCACCTTCAGGAAGTGTTTATCAAAAACTACGTGAGAATGTTGGAGAGGTTCGTAATAAAGGGATAGAGTTTTTAGTAGGTGGGGTTCCAATTAGAACAGATGATTTTAGCTGGGATGTTTCATTAAACTTCTCAAAAAATAAGAATGAACTTATCGACTTAATTCCGGGCTTAGAAAATACAACCTTAAATTCAACCAACAGTGGTAACGTATCTGTACGAGCTCAAGTGGGTGGTGGAATTGGAGATATTTATGGAACAGTTTGGAAACGTGATGATAATGGAAACTTGTTAGTTAGTGCAGAAGGAAGACCATTAGCGTCTACCGGAGCTCCTGAATTATTAGGAAATGCACAACCTGACTGGATTGGAGGTATGACAAATACCTTGAGTTATAAAAATCTTTCCCTACGCTTTTTAATTGACGGACGATTTGGCGGGGAAGTATACTCTTCAACGTCAGCAAGTTTAGATGCTTCTGGAGTTTCAGAAAGAAGTTTACTTTACCGTGAAGATGGCGTGGTAATTGATGCCATTAATGAAGGTACTGGTGTAGCCAATACCGAATTGATTACAGGTCAACAATACTGGAGTAGTTATTCAGGAATTGCTGAAAACTATGTCTATGATCAAACCAATATTAGATTGAGAGAATTTTCATTAAATTTCAATGTGCCAAAAGCAACGGTTCAAAAATTAGGAATGAGCTCAGCTTCTATTGGGGTTATTGGAAGAAACTTATTTTTCTTCTATAGAAAAGCAGATGATATCGATCCTGAGTCTACCTTGGGAACAGGACTTTCAGGACAGGGTATTTCTTTAAATAATGTGCCTTCTATCCGAAGCTTAGGTTTGAACATAAATCTTAAATTTTAAATTTAGAACGATGAAAAAAATTATTAACAAAATGAGTATGATTGTTATGCTTGCGGTACTAGCGGTAAGTTGTAACGATTTTGAAGAGATAAATACTCGACCAGATGCGTTTGGATCTGATGAAGTTAGTGCGAAGTTCTTTTTGACAGGAGCTCAAATTGGACTTTACGCACCCGACCGTTATCCATATTGGAGAGCTCAATTAATTCATGCGGATCGTTATGCAGGACATTTCACTTTCGGATTTAAAGGAAGTTGGTGGTCTGACGATTTAGGCTATAACTACAATAGTGGATATACAGACGCTGCGTTTGATTGGTTAAATAACTATGTAGGAAAACTCAACACCTATATGAGTTTTGTACAACCTGGTGGAGATTTAGAAAATGAAAATTACTATGCGCTAGGATTGATTATGAAATCCTTATACTATCAAATGTTTACCGACACCTTTGGGATGATTCCCTATTCAGAAGTAGGAGATCCTGACGTGGTAGCCCCTAAATTTGATACGCAAGCAGAAATTTATGAGGGAATAATCAATGACCTTAATAGTGCGATGACTACCATTGGTAGTGCAACTACTACGGGGGAAGGAGTTGAATTATTAACAACCAACGATTTATTTTTTGGTGGAGATTTGCAAGCGTGGAAAAAGCTAGCCAATACCTTGAAATTAAGAATGGGCTTACGTGCCCAAGGAGCTACTGGAGCTGATTTTGCAACAACAGCTATTAATGAGGCATTGCAAGGTGGTTTATTGACTACTTCGGAAGAAAATGCCATGATGGAGAAAGATACTGAAATTGATCAATGGGCAAACGCTGCCTATGGAGATGTTTGGCATAATTTCGGTGGCCTTGGATCAAAATGGAATGTGGGAAAAACCTTGGTAGATTACCTGCGAAATAATAATGATCCTCGTTTACCTAAATACGCACAGCCTATTGATGGAGGGGAAGTAACCTTTATTAAACCAGCCAGTGGTAGTGCCGAAACCTTATTTGGTAAACATGTTGATTTTATTACTGATTTGCTCGATGACGCTGGTGTGGTATACACCCGTGTTAATAGTGCTGATGAAGTTAAAATTACAGTAACGCCGGGTGAATATTACGTAGGACAGCCTACGCGTGTAAACAGCGAGATTTCTACGCATCTATACGATGCCCTTTTCTCTAGACCTGCAGAAATCATTACAAATCCTAAAAATCAAGGTGTTCCTATTAAAGCAGAGGTAGTATTAACTGCTGCTGAAGGTAATTTCTTACAGGCCGAAGCTATCGTTAAAGGATTTGCCACAGGTGACGCAGAAGCCTTATACCAAGAAGGTATTCGACAAGCGATGAAATTATGGGAAGTAAGTGATGGAGATATTGACACCTTTTTAGCCAATGAAGATATGGCTTTACTTGACGGAACAATGGATGAGAATCTTGAAAAAATTGCTGTACAACGTTGGATAGCAGCGTATACAGACGGATTTGAAGCCTGGGCCATTGTGCGAGATACGGGCTATCCTAAAGTGTTAGCTGACGGAGTATCTGATTATGATATTTACGGAGGTGGAACGCTTAACGGAAAGTATCCAGAACGTATGAGATATGGTTCTAATGTATATAACACCAACGGTGACAACGCAGCCTCTGCAATCCAAGTTCAAGGAGCAGATGAGCAAGGCACCAAATTGTGGTGGGCAAAGCAGTAATTGTAAGTACTAAATTGAGTTTGTAAAGAAAAGGAGGGTTCGCCCTCCTTTTTTTATGTCTGCTCGTGACGCGAAAACAAAAGAGTGCTAGGTGATATGAGAAAATTAAAACCTAACATATACGATTTCTTCCGTATCTTGTATGCACTAAACAGAACCGTACCAATGATGTCATTTAATATTTTCTCCCATCAGCAATGCAGGCCTATTAGAGTTCCAGCTTTTTTATTTTTTGTCTGTATTCTTTCTTTTGTAGGCTGTAAAAAAAGCGTTGAGAAAAATGAACTTCGCACTTCCGTTAAACAACCTAATATTATTTATATTCTTGCCGATGATTTGGGCTATGGTGAGCTAGGATCATACGGTCAAGAGAAGATTGAAACGCCTAATCTTGATGCTTTAGCGAAAAGCGGAATGAAATTTACCCAGCATTACAGTAGTGCTCCAGTATGTGCCCCAGCGCGGTACATGCTATTAACCGGAAAACATTCTGGACACGCCTATATTAGAGGCAATGATGAATGGAGTGAGCGGGGCGAGGTGTGGAACTACAAGGCAGTAGTCAACGATCAAAACCTAGAAGGGCAACGGCCCATTCCTGCCCAAACGATTTTATTTCCACAAAAATTAAAAGAAATCGGATATGCTACGGCAATTATTGGTAAATGGGGACTAGGAGCGCCTAATTCTCCTAGTATTCCCACCAAGATGGGCTTCGATTTTTTTTATGGATATAATTGTCAGCGACAAGCCCATACGTATTACCCTGTGCATCTGTATAAAAATGAACAACGAGTTTATTTACCTAATGACACTATTGCTCCCGGATTTCCCTTAGCTGACGGAGCAGACCCGCTAGATGAGGCGAGTTATAAGAAGTATTCCCAACAAGCATACGCCCCCGATTTAATGTATAACGAAATGATCAATTTTGTAACGGAACAAAAAGACAAGCCATTTTTTCTTTATTGGGCCAGTCCTTTACCCCATGTGGCCTTACAAGCACCCAAGCGCTGGGTTGATTATTATGTTGAAAAATTTGGAGAAGAAGAACCCTACCTTGGAAAGAGTTATTTTCCTACCCGATATCCAAGAGCCACCTATGCAGCAATGATTTCGTACCTTGATGAAAATGTTGGTAAACTGATTGCTCAGCTCAAAAAAGCAGGTATATATGAAAACACCTTAATCGTATTTACGTCAGATAATGGTCCAACGTATGCCGGTGGTGCCGACCCGCGTTTTTTTAATAGCGGAGGAGAATTTGAGGAGGTTTATGGCAAAGGTAAAGGGTTTGTTTATGAAGGCGGAATTAGAGTTCCTATGATTGCAAGTTGGCCGGGGCATATTGAACCTGGGTCAGAGACAGCCCTACCATCTACCCAATATGATGTGGCCGCAACCATCGCTGAACTCACCGGTTATACGATGTCTGAGAATGATGGGATTAGTTTTCTTCCTACCTTACTCAATGATGTGAAAGGGCAAAAACAACACGAATTTTTATTTTGGGAATTCCCAGAATATGGCGGGCAAGTGGCTATACGGATGGGAGACTGGAAGGTAATACGTCAACATTTAACAGATCAAAAAACCGCAACGCTAGAAGTATACAACCTAAAATCAGATCCCCTAGAATTGACTAATGTAGCCAATCAGCACCCGGAGGTTTTGGCTCGGGCAGCGGCAATTTTTGCAGAACAACATGAAGATGCAAGGCAAGAACGATTTAGAATTCCCCTAATTGAACAAGGTCTACTCACTGACAAAAAAGCTGCCGACTCATTTGATTAGGGAGGATTGTAGCGAAGTGGGATGTACAAAATTGTAGGACTACCCAAAGTTGGTAGCGCCTTAAAAAACTAAATTTCGGCGAGGCAATTAGTCAATTCGTCAATTAGGCTAGGCATGGTGAGAAATTTTAATTTATCATTATATGGCAGGTCTGTCAACACATCTAGGCTACGTCCTAATATCCATAATTCACTATTACATTGCTCTAATATACTTTTATTGATCTCTTCCAAGTATTCCGGTATTTTATCTAATAAGGGTTCAACCGTAAAGTAAGTGACGAAGATTATTTTCTCATCATAACTTAAAAAAGAGCGCAAAGAACTCATAGGGACAGACTGTCCCAAATAAATGGAAGAATATCCATTTTTAATAATCTCATAATTTGCATAGGCTAAGCCCAATTCGTGAATTTCATTATCTGGTAAAAAGAGAATAAACCGATGATTTTGATGGGTAGGCGCAATGGATTGACCTTGTTCAGTATGCACCATTATTTTTTGTTTAATCAAAGCAGTAATAAAATGTTCGTGCGCTGGATTTATGGTGTCCGTATGCCAGAGTAGACCAATTTCTTCTAAAAAAGGAATAAAATAAGAAACAAAGACTTCTCTAAAATCGATCACTGTAATTAACTTTTGATAGGTAGTTTCAAATAAAACCTGATCAAAATTTAACATGGCAAGCTTCATGTCATTAATGAAGAGGTTTTTAACCGCTTGCTCAGAAATAATTTCTCTGCATTTTTTCTTTATTTCTTCAGGGCTAAGCTCAGAAATTTTAGAAATTTTGTATCCGTTGTTATATAAAAAGGTAACATTGAGTAAATGCCGTAGATTTTTAAGATCATAATACCTGATATTGGTGTCCGTTCTACTTGGACTCAACAACGCATAGCGCTTTTCCCAGATTCTAATGGTATGCGCTTTTATACCAGACAGATTTTCTAAATCTTTAATGCTAAATTGGGTTTTGATATTGTTCATTGAAAATGCTTTATGATTAAACGAAAATACTACTTTTTATTTGGGTAACCATCGAATTAAAAATAAAAAGAGCAATCCTGTAAAAAAGGATTGCTCTTTAAATTTTTAAAAACAGATCCCAATTACTCTAAAGGGGGTAAGATCACTTTATCGATGGCGTGAATTACACCGTTTGCGGCCTGAACATCCACTACAACAATAGCGCTTATTCTTCCATTGGCATCAGTTAAAGTTGCTCCACCCGTAACATTTGCTTCAATATCACCGCCTAAGGTAGTAATGGTTAGGTTATCAGTTAATCCGCTAGACTGTACGTTAAATCCAGCTACTGCATGATGATCCAATGTTGCTTTTAAGGTTGGCTCATCAATATCACTTAACGATTCAACATCTAATTCAGTCAACAAATCTGCAAAAGCAGCATTGGTTGGTGCAAATACGGTAAATGGAGCTGGAGCTGTACCATTTGGCGTAGACAAGGTTCCCACATAATCAAAGGTTAAATCACTTCGTGTAAGTGCTGCAACTAGGGTTTCAAAAGTAGGATCTGCTAAGGCAAAATCTACCACAGTTGGCAAGCCAATTACTTCATCAACTACGTGAATTACTCCGTTTGACGCATCAATATCGGCCGTTACTACGTTTGAAATTCCGTTAAATTTAACACCGTTACTCGTATTAAAATACAAACTCATGGCGTTTCCTCCAGCGCCAGTGGCTAGGGTTGAAGTATAGCCTGCGTCAGAGGCAATAAGGTCAGCCGCCATTACCTCTCCAGAAATCACGTGATTTAATAAAATAACGGACAAAACATCGGTAGGTACATCATTTAAACTAGCAAAATTGTTGTCAAAGAGAAATTTTTCAAAAGCTGCATTAGTAGGAGCCAGCACGGTAAACGGGCCGGTACTATTTAATACACCTACTAAGTTTCCGTCGGCAGCTTGTAAGGCGGCTACTAAATTGCTGAGGCTTGGCGTGGCCAATGCCGTTTCAACAATAGTTAAAGGTCCTTGCATTTCAACGTTGTCGTCGTCGCTACATGAAATTGTGGTTAACATAACTAGAAGTAGAAACACACTTTTTTTAATTAATTGTATTGTTTTCATTTTAAAGATTTTTTAAGTATTAGAATTTTGTTTAACAAATGTAGTAAATAATTAAACACAAAAACAAATAATGTTTAACTTTTTTTAATATTAATTAAACAAAACAACACTAAAGCGAGTGGTAGTCGGTCTGTTCTATAGGGTTTAAGGGGCGTGGGAGAGATTTTATTNAGTAAGCGCTACCATATATATATATATAGGAGTTCAATGAACTACGAGTGAAATTAGCCCTGAATTTTAGTTATAAGGGGTAGTATAATTGGGTAGACTTACCTTTTAATTCCGCGCTTATAGGTTTCAAGCGCTCTGGTCCGAGCAAATTTATGGTCAACCATTGGGGGTATATAGTTTGTTTTATATTCAGGAATCCATTGCTGTACATAGGACAATTCTTTATCAAACTTGTTGAGTTGTAGGGTTGGATTAAAGATTCTAAAATAGGGGGCGGCATCACACCCAGTTCCCGCGGCCCACTGCCAATTTCCATTATTGGAAGAGAGTTCATAATCTAAAAGTTTTTCAGCAAAATAGGCTTCTCCCAAGCGCCAATCAATCAAGAGGTGTTTACACAGAAAGCTTGCTGTAACCATGCGTACTCTATTGTGCATATATCCGGTTTGATTTAGTTGTCTCATGCCTGCATCGACCAAAGGGTATCCTGTTGTGCCGGAACACCAGCGTTCAAAATCTTCTGGAGCGTCACGCCAGATAATCCCATCGTAGGCGGGTTTAAAATTACGTGTCACAACGTGTGGATAATGCGCTAAAATTTGCATAAAAAACTCACGCCAAATAAGTTCATTTAGGTAGGTGCTATTGGTGTTAATAGCTAAACTAACCACCGCTCTTATACTAATGGTACCAAACCTCAAGTGAGGAGAAACATAAGATGTGCCGCGCTGTGCCGGAAAATCTCTATGTAATTCGTATTCATTGAGATCATTTAATTGAGGGGGCCTTACCGTTAGTTTACTCTTTATAAACCCTAGGGATTCTAAGGAAGGCGCTAAGGTTTCAAATGCGAGAAAGTTTTTAGTGGGCTGTTGAGCTAATGGCTTTACTGCGTGTCTTTCTGGAATTAGCGCTTTTAACCATTTATTATTATATGGCGTATATACCGTATAAGGAGTACCGTTGTCTTTTAGAAGTTCATCTTTTTCAAATAGTACTTGATCTTTAAAACCTTGCACTTGAATGTTATGCTGCGCAAGCTGGGTGGTTATTTTTTGATCTCTGTCTAAGGCATAGGGCTCATAATCGTTATTGTAAAACACTTTTTTAATCCTGTACTTTGCAATTAACTCATCAAATACCGTAGCAACATGACCGCGTTTGATGACTAGGGAGCTTTGGTATTTTTTTAATTGTAAGTGAATATTAATGAGTGACTGATAGATAAAACTTACTCGAGCATCGTTTTTGGGTAGCTCATTGAGGATGTCCTCATCAAAAATAAAAAGTGGAATAACTGGATATCCACTGTGAAGCGCTTGTATGAGTCCTGTATTATCCATTAATCGCAAATCACGTCTAAACCAAAAAATGACTATTTCCGTATTCTTTTCCATAGGTTTAGCGTATCGTTTTTAGTTGATCACGTTCTAATTGAGCATGTTCTTCGAGGAAAGTAGCGGTCATGCTGTTGCTTAAAACAGCACGTGACGCAGATTGCCTGCCCACAGCAATATTCTTTTTACTATTCCATTGCTTATAGGCCTTTGCTTTTCCAAAATTAATTTTAACAGGGATGGCTTGTAACAGGCGCGAGATTAAAAAGGGAAAAGAGATTATTTTCATTGTATTTGATTAAGAGGTTATCACGGGGCTTTCGCCAAAGCGCTTGATGAGAGCATGGGTGCGGTAATCAAAAATCTCAGCCAATTTTTTTCTAATCAACAGTGAATTGGCCACTTTACCTAACCAGCCTAAAGGTGGTTGATAGGATACAATGTCTCGCATTAAAACGCCCTCATCATGGGGCTCAAGTATATGTTGATGGTGCCAAAGCGAATAGGGACCAACCCGCTGTTCATCTACAAAATAATGTCCCGTACGCACTTGGGTAATTTCGGTAACCCACGTGGTTTTTATTCCTAGAATAGGACGTACCGTATAGCTGATGATCATGCCGGGATACATGAGGTTGGGCACCTCTTGCGAAGTGATGTCAAATCCCATATAGTCCGGTGTAATTTCCTTTAAATTTTGAGGTGCAGCAATAAATTGCCATAACTCCGCTATGGATGTGGGGACAATTTGTTCTTTCGTAAATTGATAAAAAGCCATAGCGAAATAGGGTATAATTAATTATACAAATAAATGTACAGATTTAGCGAAGTTGCGATAAACAGCCAAATTACATAAGGAAGGATTAACAAACTTTGCAGGGTTAATACCTTGTAATAATTAAATAAAAAATAGAGGATTAAAATAGTTAACAAAACAATTGTGATTAATCCACCCACAATTGAATGCTGATTGAAAAATACATAATTCCACCCCACATTTAATAGAATTTGTACGGTAAATAGCCCCAATAAATTACGCTTGGGTACTTTTTCATAGACCTTTGCTAGATACAGTGAAAATAAAATCATAATCGAAAACCAAGCCGCTCCAAACACCCAACCAGGAGGAGTCCAAGGCGCCTTGTTTAATCGATAATACCAGACACTCTGTGGGCCGTCGTGCATCAGGATTCCTCCAACAGCTAAGGCCGCGAAATTTACTAATAAAAAGTAAAAAAAATTCTTTAAAATCTCCATAGCGACCATGAATATATAAAGCTATTGCACCTTGCAATGCATATAAAACGAATACAATTACGACTGTGTTAACGTACTGAACTAACTGGTTAATCTCCCTTTTAATCGGAGTTCAATTTTTTGTTTAATCACGGTAAGTCTTTTCATGATATCCATGATCTTAGGATCATTATTGGTTTTATATACTTCGTTAAGGCTTAAGATTAGTTGTTTTATTTTATGTGAGGCTCTGATGCGTTCATCTCTCGATTTAAACGTGCGCTTCTCGCGCTCAAAGGCTAGGGATTCTTCAATGATATCCATATAGTAATGTTTAATTTTAATAGAGCAAAGTTAAACAAAATAGTTGAATTTAGAAAATTTTTACCTAGTTTTTTATCAGTGCATTAATCATCCCGTTAAAAATCAGCCCATGAAAGGGTAAAACCAGGTACCAATAGACCCTTCCCCAAAGTCCCTTAGGTCTAAACGTTGCACGTTGAATAAGTTGATCTCCTTCTATTTTAAATTCGAGCCAAGCCTCGCCTGGAAGGCGCATCTCGGCATAGAGCAGGAGTCGTTTTTCTTTTTTACTGGCGTACAATACGCGCCAAAAATCTAAGGCATCGCCGGGGTGTAATTGGGTAGGATGGGTACGTCCTCTTCGCAATCCAATGCCCCCAGAAAACTTATCCATAATTCCCCGTAATTTCCATAAAAAATTACCGTAATACCATCCGTTTTCACCGCCTATGGCCCATATTTTTTGTAGGGTTTTGGTTTCATCAAGTACGGTTCGTCTTTTGCAATCCGTAAAACAACCAAATTCAGGCAGTTCAATGAATTGCGCGATCTTCTTATTAAATCGTCCGCTTACAAAAGAATCTTTCCAGCTTGAAACGATACTGTTTTGTTCAATCTTAATAAAGGCCTTTTGTACCGCTTCCTTATAGCTTATAGGTTGGATGTTTAGGAGGGTGTTTATTGCACTGGGTTTACCAATCACTTCAACTTTCATGCTGTCTACTAAACTTACAGCTAATTTATAGGAGGTAGCGGTTATAAAATACAGCCAATACGAGGAGAGTTTTGGGGTCATTACGGGTACCGAATAAATATACCGTTTCATGCCCCGTACCGCTGCAAATTGAAGCATCATCTGCTTATACGTCAATACTTCGGAGGCATAAACATCAAATGATTTATCAAAGAGTTCGTTGCGGTTAATGGCGCGTGATAAAAATAATAAGATATCGCGAATAGCAATATATTGTGATTTAGTATTGACCCATTTAGGGACAATCATAAGCGGAAGTTTTTCTACCAAATCTCGAATGATTTCAAACGATGCACTGCCACTGCCAACAATAATACCAGCCCTAAATGTGGTTAAACCGTAGGCTGGAGACTGTAGTAACTGTTCAACATTCATTCTCGATTGTAAATGTTTAGAGAGTTGTTGGTCATTAACAATTCCACTTAGGTAAATGACTTGTCGCACAGTTGATTGTGCTAATCGCGATTTAAAATTTAAAGCACATTGTTCTTCGAGTTGCTCAAAATCTGTGGCACTAGTAGACATAGAATGAATCAAGTAATACGCAATATCTATATCGAGTGGAATGGCGGTTAAACTTTCTGGTTGTAGAAAATCTACCTCAATGAGTTCCACATTTTTATGCCCTTTTAAGATTTCTGGTACACGTTGCCGGTCACGAACACAGCATATTAAATGATGGTCAGCAGCCAATAAGATGGGGAGCAGCCGTTTGCCAATATAGCCTGTGGTACCCGTGATAAGAATTCTCATATGAAAATTTGTTTGTTTGTATGGTTTCTTTAACTGACAGGGAAAATGCGGGTCTACCCCAGTACGTAAAGTTGGAACAAAGGTACAAATAATTATTTTTGTTTAACGAAAAAATAAAATAATTAAACAAAAATTAGGTTAATACAATATTGTTTAACTATATTTGCATAATATTAAACAAAACTATAAAGATGAGAACGAAACATTTAGTAATCGCATTAATGATTTCAACGGGTGGGGTAATCACTTCGTGTGGAGAGACAAAAAAAACTACGGTTGAGACACCCAAATCAGAAGAGCTTTCTGAACGTAAGGAAGAAGTAGATTTAACAGAGAAAGAGGGCCTAGAAACTATTGTAGGGGTGGCCGCTTCAAATGAAGATTTTAGCACCTTAGTAACTGCAGTTAAAGCGGCTGAGCTAGTAGAAACGTTAAATAGTGAAGGACCTTTTACCGTATTTGCACCGGTAAATACAGCTTTTGATAAGTTAGCTGAAGGAACAGTTGAACGTTTATTGAAACCAGAAAATAAAGAGATGTTGCAAGGTATTTTAACCTATCATGTGGTGAGTGGTTCATTTACAGCCGATGCAGTAGTTCAAGCTATTGGACAAAACGAGGGTAAATTCACCATTCCAACAGTCCATGGAGATACCTTAGTAGCTTCATTAAAAGATGGAAAAGTAATCCTTACGGATGAAAACGGTAATGTATCAACGATCATCATTACAGACGTAGCGGCGTCTAACGGTATAATCCATGCCATTGATACTGTAGTTATGCCAAAATAATTTAAAAGTGGGTTAGGTTTGATTGAGGAAACCGTCATTTGAATTCTTTTTCAAATGGCGGTTTTTCTGTTGGGCAAAACGATGGCTATGACGTACTTTATCTTTGCGGTGTTGGCTCCTTCAAAAAGGGAAATTTGTTTTTAAAGACACCAAAAAGGACCAAAGTTGATTAAGACTAAAAAATGTTCTGATGTTGGTGCTANNGAACCCCTAAATTATTAGTAAGTTTAAACGCTAAAANTGAGCTAAGCCAGATCTCTGGTAATCAATAAAATGAGTTATTTATGGAGTCAAACTTAACTACCCATCCACATCGTAGGTATAATATTTTAACCGGCGAATGGGTGTTGGTATCACCACATCGCACCAAACGTCCTTGGCAAGGGAAAACTGAAACAGCGGCGACTGTTGAGGAAATTAGTTATGATCCTACGTGTTATTTATGTCCCGGAAATACCCGTGCTAGCGGGACTACCAATGAGGCGTATACTCAAACGTATGTCTTTACCAATGATTTTGGAGCCCTTTTACCCAACACACCTGTATTTTCTGTCAACGAAGGCCTTATACGGGCTGAGGGAGAGTCGGGGCTATGTAAAGTTATTTGTTTTTCTCCGGATCATTCGTTGACTATACCGGCAATGGCACTTGAAGATCTTATTGGTGTAATTGAGACCTGGCAAAAAGAATTTATGAGTTTGGGGAGTTTAGACCGAATTAATTACGTCCAAATTTTCGAAAACAAAGGCGAAATCATGGGCTGTAGTAATCCCCATCCACATGGGCAAATTTGGGCACAATACGCTATTCCTACAGAGATTGAAAAAAAAACATCCATGCAAAAGATCTATTTTGAACAAGAAGGTCGGGGATTATTAGCGACTTATTTGGCGCAAGAATTAAAGGATGGATCTCGACTAATTTATGAAAATGAATACATGGTGAGTTTGGTTCCTTTTTGGGCTATTTGGCCTTATGAAGCTATGATTGTTCCCAAACGACAAATGGCGAGTATTGCCGAATTAACTACAGAAGAAAAAGCCGCTTTTGCCGAACAGTTGAAAGTACTCACTCAAAAATATGACCGTTTATTTATGACTTCTTTCCCGTATTCTGCTGGAATACATCAAGCCCCAACCGATGGAAATGCGTATCCTGAATGGCATTGGCACATGAGTTTTTTTCCACCACTCTTACGTTCGGCAACGGTAAAGAAATTTATGGTAGGGTATGAAATGTTTGCCATGGCACAACGCGATATCACCGCTGAATTTGCAGCGGAAAAATTACGATCTTTATAATTACTAAACCTATTGTGAATATATCAGTTTTAACTTCAGAAGCGTGGGAATTAACCCTAGATGCTCCGGGTCGAATCAACATCATAGGAGAGCATGTTGATTATAATAAGGGATTCGTTTTACCCACGGCTATTGACAAGAAAATTAGGTTCAAATTTAGAAAGACTGGATCGCACCATTGTACCATCTACAGTGAGAATGTTGATGCTTCTTTTAATGTTGACCTAGCATCGGTAAAGCCAAGTGAACAGCAATGGCATAATTACCTCCTTGGGGTGGTGAATGAAATTATGCAACTCACCCCAAAGCTGCATGGTTTTGAATGTAGCTTTAGCAGCGATATTCCGGTGGGATCTGGGGTAAGTTCTTCTGCAGCATTAACAACTGGGTTTGCTGTAGGACTCAACACTTTATTTAAGTTAGACCTATCTAAATTAGACATCGTGGCACTCTCACAACGTGCTGAACATCACTATGTAGGTACGAAATGTGGAATTATGGATCAATTTGCTTCAGTAATGAGTAAAAAAGACCAGGTGGTGTTACTTGATTGTAATTCCTTAGGGTATACGTATATTCCAATGCAAATCGCTCCCTATAAATTACTTTTATTAAATACAAACGTATCGCATAACTTGGCTTCAGGGGGCTATAATACCCGAAGAAGTGAATGTGAGCAAGGGGTAGCAATTTTACAACGAAAAAATCCCCAGGTAACGTCCTTACGGGAGGTTTCCTTGGCCATGCTTGAGGCTGCCAAAAGTGATTTGCCTCCAATAGTATATAAGCGATGTCGTTATGTAGTGGATGAAATTGCTCGAGTTTTAAAAGCTGTTGACGCCTTAAACGCATCAAATTTACCCGGTCTAGGGCAACTGATGTATGAAACTCATGCGGGCTTACAACACGGGTATGAAGTGAGTTGCGCTGAACTTGATTTTTTGGTTGAATTTTCTAAATCACAAGATCAAATTTTAGGAGCGCGCATGATGGGTGGGGGTTTTGGAGGGTGTACTATCAACCTTATTCATGAAGATATATTGGAAGATTTTAGACGCGAGGTATCTGATGCCTATGAGCAAAAGTTCAACTTAAAACTCTCGTCTTTTGTAGTGAGTCCTAGTGCTGGNACCACTATTGTATCCTAAAAAAAAGTATCATGGTTTTGGATGATGGGCTTATGGTTTAANGNGTAGGATGAGGTAAGCTGTTAAAATCGATCGTAGGTGCAACCCCAATAGCCGTCCGAGTTAAGCGTACATCAAAATCTGATTTATCATTAAAAAAACCACAATTGCGTAGGTAAAAACGCTGTCCCGCTACACCTCCATCATAATCAAAACGAACGCCCTCACGTGCGGTTGCATCTGCCGTATAATTAGCTGTAGTTAATTCGTGCCATTGCCCTTCGGTGTCGTAAGCCCATTGATTGTCGAAAAATACTTTACGGGTAAGATACCCACTGTTTGGAACAAAATTTTCTAAAAATGAATAGGGGCGAAGGATATGGCGGTCGGTTGTTTTGGGCTTTCTAAAACTGGCGATTAATTTCCATTCCCCTAATTCTGGAGCATAGAAATAGGCAGTATAGTCAATAGAATCATCAATTTTGGAAGCCCCTTTGAGCAAAAATTTATAGGTCGTATCTGGTTTCCAGTCATACACAAAATAGCTCTGGGCACCCGCGCCTTCATTTCCAAATTCTCCCACGTGCACATCTTGGCCGCTTCCTAGGGGGAGGACTTTATACGCGTCAGGAATTTGGTTGGGATCTTGTGTGTCATAAGCGCTCCATACAGAAAATAAAATCCGACGTTCAGTAGCTGAATTGACCTGCATGCCAAAATAGCCATTTGAAAAACCATTCGCCATATAATACGACCCAATGACATCGTTCCCAGCGGGTACTTTGATTTCATTGTAAAACCAAGTGATGTCCTTCTCCTCAGGAAGATCAAATTTTAAATGAACAGACGGCCCCCTTCTTCCAAAATAGAAATTCTTTTCTTCTTTAATATAATCAACGTCTTGGGCTGCAGGACCTCCTAACCTTAACGCACGAAGTTCACCAAAGTTATCTCCTTGTTTAGAAATGCCTTGAATATCGATGTACGTATAACCGGTAGACTTTAGCTCAAAATTACCGACATAAATATCGTCTTCTCCGTGTGTAGAGGTGACCTTTACTTCTTTAGATACTCCCGCGTGACTCAGTTTTATAACGGCGTCTTCTTGGGGGGATTTGAAGCGAAGGCCAATGCCTAATTCTCCTATGTGGTGGGCGTAAAAATAACAACGAATTACCGTAGCGGAACGCGTCCACTGTTCAACCCCAGTTGGGGTAATTATCCCTTGTGGATCGAGGTCGCCTAGCACCCAGCTATTCCCACCCATGGGGATGGAAGTGGTGAGATTATAGACTGTACTATCGGAGGTGGCTTTATCAGACGAATGGGGCGCACAGGCACTAAGGGCGAGGAGCAGTAGTAGGCAAATTTTTTGCATAGTCAAAGCATATATTGGTACACGAAGGTAGCAATTAATTTGAACAAGATTCTTACGTTCTGTATTGCTAAGATAGTTGGTGTATAGGGGCATCGATCCGTAGTTTTATAGGAACCATTTTTTTGTGCTTAAAGAAGCCCCTATATTTGGTGTGAAAATTCAAGTAATTAGCGTAATTTTATAGCTTAAATGCGTTCGTTTAAAGCTGAAAATTAATGGTGGTTTGCATGGCATTAATGCGCTTTTGGTGGGATTGCTTAAACGAATTTTGGGCTGTAAGGATGGCACATAAAAGCTGTCCAAGATATTAAATTAAACGCCTTGCTAAAGCGATAATAAACAAAAAAAGAGACAATGAAAACCTATTACAAAGCATACATAGCAGGAGGCTGCTTTTGGGGCATGGAAGACTTATTTAGAGATCGCCCTGGGGTCATAGATACCGAAGTAGGATATATTGGAGGTGAAAATGATCATCCCACCTATAAAAATCATCCAGGTCATGCTGAGGGAATTGAAATCACCTACGATCCCACTAAGACATCGTTTAAACGAATCTTAGATTATTTTTTTAGAATTCACAATCCAACCACCATTGACCGCCAAGGAAATGATATTGGATCGAGTTACCGGTCGGCTATATTTTTTCAAAATGAAGAGGAGAAATCCATAGCAAAAGACATGATTGACATCGTTAATGCCTCAGGGAAATGGGATGGGCAAGTGGCAACAACCCTCGAGCCGTATAGTACCTTTTGGCCAGCAGAACCAGAGCATCAAGATTATTTACAACGGAAACCCGATGGGTATACCTGTCATTTTGAACGATTTGATCAGCCTTTTATATGAGTATAGCTCGAGCGTGATATGAAATCATCCAATTGCCAGAGGGGAATAAAAAAAGTAGCCTATAAAATTTTTGGTTTGATAGGCTACTAGGGTTGATAGATATTTGGTTACTTTTTTTTAGCTTAGCCTTCCGTTTTGTCAAATACTTGGGTAGAGGGTTGACCATTATCTTGAGTGTCAATGGTTAGTTTTGTTGCCGTAATCGATTTGATAACTGCATCGATTACATCCGTACCAAAAGTAATTTTAATGTTTACATTATTGGTTAAGGTGTAGGTCGCCGAATTTATTCCTGAAGATGTACAAGAACCTGAACTATCCTCAAACGTTGCAGCAGACATGGTTCCATTGGACATAAATTCAATATAACTCTTTTTGTCACAGGCAGAGACAGTACCCGTAGTTTTAGATTCTTGATACCATTTACCAGAAACTAATAATTGTTGATTGGTCATTTGGGATGCGCCATCGTCTTCCTTACTACAGTTTGACATAACGATTGCAATAGCTAAGAATCCCCATAATTTTAAATGTTTCATAGTTGTCATTTTTGTGGGGCAAATTGAGAAGATTCACATAAAAAGAATAGTAAAAAACAACCGTATTAAAGAAGATGCGTATTAAAAATTAATGGTGGTTCACGTTTAAGGGCATGCCTTGTTTTAGGTAGGCTGAAGGTGTACAGCCAAAAAACCATTTAAAATTTTTGATAAAATGGGTTTGATCGTAAAAGGAATGGTTAACCACCAAATCCATCCAATTGATATCTGGATGTTGTGTTAAATACGATTTAATTTGTTGAAAAGTTTCAATTTGAGAGAATTTTTTAGGAGAGATACCTATCTTTTCTTTAAAGTGAATTCTAAATCGTGTTTCAGACATGCCTACTTTTTGACAGAGACGCCTAATATTTAGCGTACTTGGTGAATTTTTGATCGCTTCACAGGCAAATTGAATTCGCTTAAAATTACCATTCGGCCCTGGGGTTGCTTTTAAACGAGCGGTTAAAAATTGATCTAGTATTTTAATGCTTTCAACATCCTCATCACCGTGGTCTTGAAGTTGGTTAAGACACGCTTTTATTGTAGGCGCTATGGTCAGTAGATCTATTCCTTGATTGACAAATAAATTCATAGGGGTGNTAAATAATCTATAGGCACCGTAGGGTTTAAAAAATACTTGGATTGATTTTTTTGGAATTTTATCTAAATACGTCAAGTGATCCAGCACGCCCACCATACCCATTAAAAAATTAAATCTATCTTCGGAGCCAACGGCTCTAAAGTGTTGTTTAGTTAGGTCAAAACACAGTAATGGGAGGTTTGAAGGGTATAAACACAGTGGTTCATTTGAAGGCGCAGCATATGAAATGACATACGCTTCAATATACGGGATGAGTTCTGGACTTGGTTTATAGATACTTGTAGCCATTCTTTGAATAAAAATAACAATTTTATAGAGAATCACATCGCCTCAATAAAAATAAACGGTTACCCTGTTTTTAATAAGCGGTGACGATACTAATACAGGTTAGCAATTTGAACTAGACGTTCAATATTTAGCAATTGAATCTTTCGACCATCCGTTCTAATAAGCTGATCGTGTTTAAAGTCATGCAGCACCCGAGCCAGCGTTTCGTTTACGGTACCTGCCATATTCGCCAAATCAGAACGGGATAATTCAATTTGGGTGATGGCATTAGCTGCGTCTTTATATTTATCGTGTAAAATTAACAAATTCAGAGCGACCCGTTCTCTAACAGTACGCTGAGAAAGCACCGCCATGAGGTTGGCCAAAACACTAAACTCATGACTAAGGCTTTTGAGTAATAAGCGCGAAAATGAGGAGGATTCTTTGAGTCGCTCATTAAAATCGCGGATCGTAATAAAAGAAATGATAGAATTTTCTATAGCCACAGTAGTGTCACCATAGGTATTTTCACTTAGTACTGAAGAGTAGCCAAAAAATTCACCTTCATTATAAATGTAGATGATTTGTTCGCGACCGTCATTATCAATTTTGTATTTTTTTACTTTTCCCCGTTGCAAATAAAAGATCCCCGAGGGTAAGGTACCTTCTGTAAAAATTGGTTGGTTTTTCCGATACTTTTTATCCACCATTATCTTTTCTAGCATCTCACGGTCAGCAGGAGGTAACTCTCTTAGAATTGATTGGCTATTAAATGTGAACTTTGTTATCATATTTACGACTCAAATTTACGTTTTATTTATTTTTCAGAATAAAAATTGATTTAAATCAAATTTTTGCCATACTGCGGTCAACGTTCAATCTTTTTATACCCTGTAGATTTGTAGGTAGTACTAAAAGACACCCATGCAATGAAAAATAAAAAAGACTTAATCGCGGTAGGAATATCAACTACCCAACCCTGTTATTGGAATTTACCCGTTTCTAAATTAGTAGAGCATACCCTTCAAAAAAAACAAGGGGTATTAACCAATACAGGAGCCTTGGCTTGTGATACTGGCGAATTTACCGGACGTTCACCCAAGGATAAATATATAGTTAAGGATGATATAACCGAGAACACCGTATGGTGGGGCGAGGTAAATCATCCCTTTGCGGCAGAAGATTTTGATCGGTTGTACAATCGTGTGACCAATTTTCTATCTACAAAAGCACTTTATATCAAAGACGTTCATGCTGGGAGTAAAAAAGAATACCAGCTTAATGTGAGGGTAATTACAGAAAACCCATGGCAGAGTCTTTTTGCCCACAATCTTTTTTTACGCCCTACAAAAGAAGAATTGGCCTCTTTTGAACATGAATGGCTTATTGTTGCTGCACCTGAGTTTAAAGCAGATCCAGCCATTGATAAAACAAGACAGCACAACTTTACGATCATTAACTTCACGAGAAAAATTATCCTTATTGGTGGAAGTGCCTATACGGGTGAAATTAAAAAGGGAATTTTTACCATTTTGAATTATATTTTACCGCACCGAAAAAAGGTGCTTTCTATGCATTGTTCTGCCAACATTGGGAAAGACGATACAACTGCTGTGTTTTTTGGACTCTCAGGTACGGGTAAAACTACCCTATCAGCTGATCCCTCGCGTGCGTTGATTGGAGATGATGAACACGGTTGGGACCACCAGCACGTCTTTAATTTTGAAGGAGGTTGCTATGCTAAATGTGTAAACTTGAGTGAAGAAAAAGAGCCACAAATATTTTCGGCCGTACGTTTTGGAACCTTGCTAGAAAATGTGCGTTTCTATGAAGGCACAGATGTAGTAGATTATGATAATGTAGAGGTAACCGAAAATACCAGAGCTGCCTATCCCATTCATTTTATAGCGAATGCTAAAGAACCGTCGATTGGAACCGCTCCTAAAAATATTTTCTTTTTAACCTGTGATGCTTTTGGTGTACTCCCTCCACTATCAAAATTAACCATTGGTCAAGCTATGTTTCATTTTATTTCGGGGTATACCGCTAAGGTTGCGGGAACTGAAGCAGGTATTACTGAGCCTCAAACGGCGTTTTCAGCATGTTTTGGGGAACCTTTTTTACCCTTGCATCCTACAAAATACGCCGAATTGCTAGGGCAAAAGTTAAAAGCTGCAAAAGTAACTGTTTGGCTGGTTAATACAGGTTGGTCGGGTGGGGCCTATGGCACTGGTGAGCGGATTAAATTAGCATATACACGCGCCATGATTACGGCAGCACTTAACGGTGATTTAACCGAGGTGACGTATACCGAACACCCTGTATTTGGATTGCAAATGCCAACCACCTGTGAAGGCGTACCGTCAACCTTGTTAAATCCTAAAAACACATGGAGTGATCCTAAAAAGTACGATGACACAGCATTACAGCTTGCTGCACAGTTTAATGAAAATTTCACCCAATATGCATCCTTTGCAAATGACGAAATTCGTTCAGGGGCTCCACGAACAGAAATAACTAATATAAATGCCTAATGCATGACAAAAATTAGTACCGAAGCAATCATGAGCTGCCCAGAATGTGGTTCTAAATTTAAATTAAAGATGCCTTTAAATGGAAAACATATTAATAGCAAATGTGTTTTTTGTCAGGCCGTTTTTGGTATTAATGATACAAAAGATTGCTGCGTGTATTGCACATATAGCAATAGGTCTTGTCCTGCATCCCAACGCAAACAAAAAAAAGAATAATGAAGATACCTGTAAACCTCCTGTATACCAAAGACCACGAATGGTTGCGTATAGAAAATGACATTGCCTATGTGGGCATTACTGATTTTGCACAACGCGAACTCGGGGATATTGTCTATGTAGAAATAGACACCATTGGAGAACATATAGATAAAGATGAAGTATTTGGAACGGTAGAGGCAGTAAAAACTGTTTCAGACTTGTTTCTTCCCGTAGGTGGTGAAATTCTAGAAGAAAACCCACAATTAACAAGTGATCCAGCCCTTGTAAATTCAGACCCATATGGGGAAGGCTGGATGATTAAAATGAAAGTCGATGCGGCGCACGATGTTGAATCGTTGCTCAGTGCGGAAGCGTATGCCGCATTAATTGGTTCTTAATAAGTAGTAACCTGTATTAAAATGCTACAAATTCCTAAAAACATACATTATACCAAACACCACTTGTGGTTGCAGAAGATTGGCCTGTATGATTATTACGTAGGGATCACAGATTATGGTCAAAAGGAGATTGGAACCATTGACGTTATAGAATTAATAGAAAATACCTTGAAGTTAAACGAAGGCGGGCAGTGGGGGGTGGTGTATGGAATCAATGAAACCTTTAAATTGGTAGCGCCTTTTGATGGTCAAATTGTAGAAAAAAACGCTAACCTTTCGTCTCAAATCCCTTATATAAACACAGATCCATATCAGTACTGGATTGCCATATTAACCACGCAAAGTGATGCGCCAGCGCTGTTAGATTTTGATGAGTATCGGAAGATTACCCAATAGGTTAAGCTTACTTTTAAGGATAAAAAAGAAGTGAATTTTTGGATGACCGCAGGGTGTTTTAATGGGTTAGAACACCTTGCGCGTTGTCAATACGCCGTAAACCTTAGCAATATTCACCTGCCTTTTCTATAGCGTGCTGAATTTCCTGTACTACATGATCTTTTTCAATCAAAGTAAACAACGTGTTTTTTTCAAAATCTTCTCGAAGTGCGTTGCCAACCCCTGATATAATCACCTTAATATGTCTTGTGTTATATGTTTTTATAATCTCTTTGATACTTTGATATCCAGTAGCATCAATAAAAGGAACATATCGCATTCGAATTATAATCACCTTGGGTTGTACGTGGGTATTGGTAATGGTTTCTTGAAATTGTCGTGCGGCTCCAAAAAACAAAGGGCCGTTTATTTCATATAAAATTACTCCTTTAGGAATGTCTATTAACTCCTCGTCAAAAAGGTGTTCTTTTGGTTCTTTATTCTTCGACAACGGTTGGATGTTGACCGATTCACTCATGCGTTTCATAAATAGAAAACTTGATAAGACAATTCCAATTTCAATGGCGATGACCAAGTCAAAAATAACGGTGAGAAAGAATGTGGTTAACAGGATAATGATATCCATTCTATTGCCTTTTAATATAGAGGTAAACTGTTTCCATTCACTCATGTGGTAGGCAACTACCACTAAAATTCCAGCTAAACAGGGCATGGGAATCAGTTTTGCGTAAGGACCAAATAAGAGCATTATGGCCAATAAAACAACCGAGTGAATAATTCCAGCAATGGGAGTTCGTCCCCCATTCTTAACATTCGTGGCGGTTCTGGCAATAGCGCCTGTGGCTGGTATCCCGCCAAAGAGGGAGGAAAAAATATTGGCTGCTCCTTGGGCTATTAATTCTACATTTGAGCGATGTTTTCCACCAATCATTGAGTCAGAAACAACCGCAGACAAGAGCGATTCAATACTGCCTAAAATGGCAATGGCAAAAGCGGGTTGAATTAGCGCTTTGATCGTGTCAAAATTGACATGTGGCATGTTGGGCGCGCCAATTTTATTAGGGATAGCGCCAAAGTTACTTTCAATGGTGTCAACAGGAATGTCAAAGTGAACCACAACAAGTGTTGATGCCACGATGGCAACAATAGAACCCGGAATGGCTTTTACAATTTTTTGGAAGTATATACTAATGCCAATAGTTGCCACAGCAATGGCAATAGCATACCAATTGATGTGATGAAAATTATGAAAATATAAGGTCCATTTCGCTATGAAATCGGCCGGAACATCCGATAAGTGTAGTCCAAAAAAATCATTTATTTGCGACGAGAATATAATGAGTGCAATACCGCTGGTAAACCCTACAATAAGCGAGTAGGGGATGTATTTTAACAAGTTTCCAAGCTGTGCAAGGCCAAAGCCAATAATAATAAAGCCAGCCATAAACGTGGCAATCGTCAAACCTTCGGCCCCATATTGTTCCATAATTCCGTACACAATAACAATAAATGCGCCTGTGGGACCTCCAATTTGTACGCGACTTCCACCAAAGGTTGAAATAATAATTCCGGCAATAATTGCCGTGAGAATTCCTTTCTCTGGTGAAACACCAGATGCAATGGCAAAGGCTATGGCTAAGGGAAGCGCAACGATCCCAACAATGACTCCAGATAAGAGGTCCTTGGTTATTGTTTTCTTCGATATTCCTTGGGCTAAAAGAGAAAATAATTTTGGAGTAAATTCCTTACGCATGACGAAGCAAATTATTCATTTTGATAAATTTAAGCAGCGACAAATATACAACAAATGTTATTTTAAAACATAACATTTGTTAGGTATTAAATCCAGCATTGTATTATATTTGTGGCATGAAAAATTTCTATGCTCAATTTGATTTCCAGAGTGATCAACTATTTGATACGTTGACTGCAGCCGAGAAAAAAGGAGTGTTTGAGGCCATGGAACCACTTCACTTCACGAAAGGGAGTCGCTTGTTTTATGAGGAAGGCATTCCAACGGGAATTTTTATGATCACCCAAGGTAAGGCAAAAAAGATTAAGCGGGGATTTTCTGGTTCAGAGCAGATTTTTTACATCTATACGGCCGGAGATGTGTTGGGGTATCACGCGTTGTTTGGGGAAGAGCGCTATCAAGATTCATGTGAAGCCTTAGAGGATTTAGAAGTGTCATTTATTCCTAAAGCTGTTTTTTTTACTTTGCTAAAACGTATTCCTGCCTTACAGCAAACCTTTATCAAAAACATAGGGCACGAATTTGGGGTTTTAGCGAATATTATCGCAGTGCTTGCTCAAAAAAATCAACACGCACGTTTGGCGGTCAACTTACTGATTTTAGATCAGCGTTTTAACAAGCAANGNNAGGAAAGGGTAGGGATTGATTTAACCCGAGAAGATTTAGCAAATATCATTGGCACGTCTCCTGAGAGTTTGGCAAGGAGTTTAAAGTATTTTAGAGAGCAGGGAATTATTCTAGTTGAAAGAAGAACAATCTATATTAAAAATAAAAAAGCCTTATTTCAATTATTACAAATGAAATTAGAGTAGTAAAATTGATCTAAAATTTAGGATAANAAAGCCAAAACCGCGAAATGCGGTTTTGGCTTTNTTAGCATATAGGGGTTAATGTGAGATTAATTTCACCTTACTACACCCAATACAGGAGTTGTATTCATTGAATAACCCCATT
>JGI24723J26617_10000384_pt1 | contig 44063 bp, 43 predicted proteins | sample Cruoilmetagenom6_FD_26617 | JGI IMG/M metagenome (IMG submission 26617) | reverse complement strand
GCAAGAATTCCCGAACCCAACATCAGGAAGAAAGAGACCGCATTGAGCACCGGCGTTGAGCCGCCTTTGGCCATTCGATCGAACATGGTGATGGTCAGTGGCGATTCAGAGCCAACCAGAAACAGCGTGGTATTGAAATTTTCAAATGAAACCAGAAAGGCAACAATACCCGCGGCAATCATGGCCGGGCGTAGATAGGGCAATGTCACGGTCCATAAAACGCGCGCCTGTGAGGCGCCTAGATTATAGGCTGCTTCTTCCATCGTGGCGTCAAATTTCCGCAACCGTGCAGTAATCACCAGCGATGTGATGGTAGCAACAAAGGAAAACTGACCCAGCACCACAAGCACAATGCCCGGGCGCAAGAAGTCGAGATCTATCGTGTAGGAATCATCAAAGAAATTGGCGACCGTACTGGCCAGCACAAGAATGGAAATGCCCAAAATGACGCCGGGAATGACCAGCGGCAGAACCATGATGATATAAAAGAAATTCTTCGCTGGCAGGCTCGAACGCACGAACAGGAATGCATTGCAGGTTCCAATGAATACCGAAAGAGCGGCCACCGAGACAGCGATGACAAAAGAATAATAGAGGCCCTGCAGCAACCGCCTGTCATGGAACATGCCGAGTTTCGGCTCGCTGGTTCCGAAGAACCAATCCAGCGTAAATCCTTTCCACGGCAATGATGGAAACACCGAATCGTTGAACGCGAACGTGCCCGCTGCCACCAATGGCGCCAGCAGGAAGATCAAGAAGACCGCCATATAGAGCCGGTAACCGAGTAAGTAAGCCTGATTTCCACTCTTCATTGCCATCGGTTCAACTCCTGGCAACGGTGGTGGAGAGTGACTGGCCGGAAAGTTTCAGGCCGATCCAGACGACCAGCGAGGTGAATATGAGCAGCAGGAAGCCAAAGGCTGCGCCCGATTCCCAGTTGTAACGGGTGATGAACTGGTCATAGATCGTCTGGGTGAACCAGCTTGAATATTTGCCCCCCAATAGTACCGGCGTCAGGTAACTTCCCGCCGTCATCATGAATACGATGATGCAACCCGAAACGATACCCGGCATCGCATAGGGAATGATAATCCGCCTCAGAACGGTAAAACCATTTCCACCAAGATTGTAACCTGCTTCCACCATGGCATCGTCCATCCCCTCAAGCGTTGAGGTCAGCGGCACAATCATGAACAGCATCACGGTATAAACCAGACCGACAATGACGGCGGCATCATTGTAGAGAAATTCCACCGGCTGGCTGACCAGCCCGGTCCATTGCAAGATCCCGGAAATCGCACCGGTTTCGCGCAATAGAAGGATCCAGCCGAAAGCCCGGATCAGATCGCTGACCCAAAGCGGGATCAGGCAGAACATGAACAGCGCACCCTTACTGCGCGGGCCGGCTATCTTGGCGATGTAATAGGATACCGGAAAACCGATGATCAACGCCAGGAAGGTCACGACAATCGAAATCCCCGCCGTACGCGACAGGATGTGCCAGTAAATAGGCTCGCGGAAAAAGTCGAGGTAATTGTCAAATCCAAATTCATAGACACGCGGTGCGACTTTCTCGCGCAACGACAGCACCCCCATCCCGATATGCGGCAACAGGATCAGCAAAACGATCCACAACGCAAAGGGCGCAAAAAGCAATATCAGTGTCAGTCGTTTTGCATCGCGGTTCTTCATCAGCCCGAAACCTGGGCAAAGCAGACGGCATTTTCCGGTGACCAGGTCAGACCAACAATTTCGCCGGGTGCTACGTCCTCTGTGCCCCCGGTCAGCGTTACATCAACTTCGACCAGATCACCTGAACCAAGTCGAACCAGCGCCCGGCTGTTGGCACCGTTGAACAACAGGTTATCTACTGTCCCTGTCAGCGAACTTGCCTTTGAGGTAGTCGGAGCACTCCGGTTCAACTTGATGAATTCCGGACGCACAAAGACTTCAACCTTTTGGCCGGCACTGATGCTGGCATTCGCTCCTGCTCGGCACTGAACAGCCATTCCAGCTTCTGTTTCGATAACAAGCTCGCCGCCATCCGACTGGTCGACCTTGCCTGACCAACGGTTGGCGTCTCCCACAAAACCGGCCACGAACGCCGTTTTCGGACGGTGGTAAAGTTCTTGCGGATTACCGATTTGCTCGAAACTTCCACTGTTCATCACGGCGACCCGGTCTGACATGACGAGCGCTTCTGATTGGTCATGGGTGATATAGACAAATGTGGTATCAAACTGATGTTGCAGCAGTTTCAACTCGATCTTCATCGCTTCGCGCAATTTCAGATCGAGCGCCCCCAGCGGCTCGTCAAGGAGCAACACATCGGGGTCCAGAACCATGCAGCGGGCAATGGCGATGCGCTGTTTCTGACCACCCGACAATTGATGGATTTCACGGCTGCCCACATCGGGCAGAGCAACACGGTCGAGAACATCCTGCACCTTGCGCTTGACCTCATCACGGTCAGTTCCGATGCAGCGCAATCCATAGGCAATATTGTCAAACACGTNCATCATCGGAAACAGTGCCAGATGCTGAAACACCATTTTCACGTTGCGCCGGTTGGGCCGAACCTTCAGAACTGAACGTCCCTTGATCAGGATATCGCCGGCATCCGGGTCTTCAAATCCGGCAATCATCCGCATCAGCGTGGTCTTGCCACAGCCCGAAGGGCCGAGAATTGAAAAGAAGGTGCCACTTGGGATTTCGAAGGAAATATCCTTCACCGCCTGAACGGAGCCAAAATTTTTGCAGACGCCGCTGCATTCGAGATCGTTGTCAGCAGACGCAGTATCATTCATGTTCATTGCCAGCATTTTCGGGGGCAGATTGGGAACCGCCGCCCGCCCACATCGGACGGCGGCTTCCGCGATGAGATCGATCAATCAGCCGCCGGTGGCAGCCTGTATCTTCTCAAGTGCCTTGCCTTCCATGTCTTCCACACCTGGAGGAATGTTGGCGAAGAACTTCAGATTGTCGATATCTGCGTCCGTGAAGGCTGCATTGACTGCCGACTTCATTGCCGCTGGCAACAAATCCTTGCCACCCTTGACGGCAACAATCGCACCGGTGCTTTCAGACATCAATGACGATATTTCCGGTTGCATGACGAAATTGATCCACTTGTATGCGGCATCATCAGCTTCACCCTTGCGCGGAATGACGAAAGTATCGATCCAGGCAAGTGCACCGGTTTCCGGTGGAACGAAAACGATATCGTTGTTTTCATTGTAAAGCTTGTAGGCAGTGGAATCCCAGGTTTCTGAGCCGACAATCTCACCCGAGAGCATCATCGCCGAAAGGTCGTCGCCGCCCTTCCAGTAAGCCTTGATATTGTCCTTGCATGTGATCAACTTGTCGACAACCTTGTCAAGAAGCGCCTGATATTTGTCGAGATCGGCATATGTGGCAAAGGGATCCTCACCCATGGCATAAGCGGTGCCAAGCAAGATGGTGCGCTTGAGACGCATAGATGTCTTGCCCTTGTACTTCGGATCGCAAAGGTCTCCCCAACTCTTCAAGTCCGGCGCTATCGATTTGTTGGCCATCAATCCAGATGTGCCCCACTGGTGCGGAACTGCATAGACTTCACCGTCAATGGTGGTATTCGCTTTTACGCCTTCCAGCAGCTTTGGCTCCATCGTCGAGGTATCGATCTTGGACATATCAAGCGGCTTGTAGATATCATACTCAAGCTGCGGCGCATAAATGCGGTCATGGCTTGGCTGTGCCAGATCGAAGCCTGAGCCGCCGGTGGCGCGTAGCTTGGCGACCATTTCCTCGTTGTTGGAAAGCGTGACCTCAACATCGATATCCGGATATTTCTCTTTGAATTTCTCAATCACACTGTCAGGTGCATAACCACCCCAGGTCAGCAATCTCAGTGTCTCTGCCTGCGCGCTCCCAACGCCCATCATGAATGTGGCGGCCAGCATACTGGCTATCGTCGTCTTGATCCGCATTGTGTGTTCCCTTCGTTATAAATGACACTCGTGGACTTTTATTTTCTTCGAAGACTACGGATCGATTGGACTGTGAAATATATCCATTACGGAAAACTTCTTAGACCGATTACCGCCGGTTATCGAAGCGAACGAGTACATAGCCGAGGGTTTCGACACTTTTGTGAATTTCCTCCGGCGGAGTGCTCCCAAACCCCAACACCAGTCCTTTTTGTTTTATCGGAGCGGTCGCGTAACGGCCGAGTGCCGCAACCACCACTCCCTCAGACTTGGCGCTTTCAACGATCTTGATCTCATCGCAGCCATCAGGCAATAGCCCCACAGCATGAAATCCACTTCCAGTGGCCTGCAGCCGGATCAGATGATCGATTTTGGATGTGGCAGAAACCAACGCATCATAGCGGAATTTGTAGATCAGTCGCATGGTGCGGACATGGGTGGCAAAAAGGCCTTCATCCATGAAATCAGCAACTTTGGCCTGCATACAGGTGGGTACCCCGCTTTGCCAGGCACTGAAAATGCGATCGAAGCTCGTCACCAGCCCACGCGACAACAGCACATAGCCAAGCCGCAATGACGGAAACAAAGACTTGGAGAAAGTGCCGACGTAGATAACGCGCTNCTGGGTATCAATGCTTTTNAGCGTCGGCGGCGGCTGGTCACCATAGTGGAACCCGCCATCATAATCATCCTCTAGGATNACTGCATCTGCATCCTTGGCAGCTTGCAAAAGCGCCAGACGNCTCGCAAGACTCATGATGTGGTCGAGAGGTTGCTGGTGGGATGGCGTCACGAAGGCCAACCGGAAATGTGGCGNTCGGGTTATCGCCTGATCAACACAGAAGCCTTCTTCGTCGGCATTTATCGGTTCCAGCTTGGCTCCATTTNCCAAAAATGCGTTTCGCGCACCGATGGCGCCTGGATTTTCAAACCAGACCGTTTCACCGGGATTGNCAAGCATTGCGCCAATCAATGCGAAAGCCTGCTGCGCGCCATTGACGATAAAAATCTGCTCGGGTTCACATTTGATGCCTCGCGAGGCATTAAGCTGCTGTTCAATTGCCGAGCGCAAGCGACCATAGCCAAACGGCTCGCCATATCCTGTCACATGATCGGGTTCTTTTCGCCAGTGCGTGCTGAAAGCCGCGCCCACTGAGCCATCAAAAATGCGTCAAGCGCAGGCAGGGCTGTGGTAAACGGCGCTGATTTGTGCGGCAGTCGGCTACGTTCAGCAAAAGTCGGGGCAGCATGAATGGCCGCTTATTCACCAGCAAAAGCCATCGAGATCGGAAGGTTTCTTCATGCCAACGGCATCAGCCATTATGAAGAACCCTGTCCCTATTGGCACTATGACCAGACCCGCCAGGTGACCCAGGCCCTCAAGGACCTTGACATCGACGTGAGCGGCGGCGAGCAGGATTGGTCACTTGGGGACTGGCAACGAATGATCACAGATCGGGTGGTCGANATCATACAGCCCGACATATGTTATCTCGGAGGCATGTTTTGCACGCTTCAGGTGGCGAAAATGGCGGAGAAGGAAGGTATTCCCTGCACTCCCCATGCTGCCAACCTCTCCATGGTTACGCTGTTTACAATGCACCTGCTGCGCACCATTCCGAATGCCGGAAAATACCTCGAATTTTCCATCGAGAAGGAAGACTATTATCCTTGGCAGGAAGGCCTGTTCTTGAGTTCTCCTTATGACATTGTCGATGGCCATGCCGTGGTGACCAGCGCGCCCGGCTGGGGTGTGGAAATCAATCCCGACTGGCTGGAGAACGCCAGCCATCAAATCAGTGAGTTGGAAGCTTGATCATGCCCGATATCCACACGCGCGCAGCCAACATCCTTAAATCCGGTTACATGGAAGGATTGCCACAGGGCCATTTCATTGATGGCAAACTGACAACAACCTCGCAAAACCGGACGCTCGAAAGCTTTGACCCCGGTAGCGGCAAAGCATTTGCCAGTTTTGCAACAGGCGATGAACACGACATCGATCAGGCTGGGGCCAGCAGCAGACAGGCCTTTGAGACCGTTTGGCGCAATACGCCGCCTGTTGAGCGCGGACGGATTCTTGCGCGCGCTTCGGCTCTCATTCTTCCAGAGATCGACCAACTCGCCATTGCCGAATGCCTTGATAGTGGCAAACCATTGGAAGAAGCACTCGGCGATGTTCGCGGGGCCGCACGCGACTTTGAATATTACGCCGGTGCATGCGATTAATTGCAAGGCGACAGCTTTCCGCTTGGGCCGGGCTTCATTGGTTATTCGGTCCAAGAGCCAATCGGAGTGACACCTCACATCATTCCGTGGAATTTTCTGATTTCGACCGCCGCTCGCGGTATTGCTCCCGCACTGGCTGCCGGCTGCACAGTGGTGGCAAAGCCGGCCGAACAATCGCCGTTCACAGCGCTCATGCTGGCCAACAACACGATGTTCGGCTTGGTAGCCGGTATTTACATCGGCAAATTCGCTAATGCCCATCGACTTGCGCGTTCGCTCAATGCTGGTCAGGTCTACATCAACGAATACTTTGCTGGCGGCATTGAAGTACCCTTTGGCGGAAACAAACACTCAGGCTTTGGCCGCGAGAAAGNTNTCGAAGGCCTCAAGTCTTATTGCAAGACCAAGAGNATCGCCGGAAAAATCAGNTGACAATCAATCTCGCCATTCCAANCAGATTGGATTGGTCCAAGCGCGTTTCCCGGCCTTGTCCAAGACNGTAATACGAATCCACGCTGATTTACGAAACCGATTGAGTGGAATGCTGGTTGCAGTCATCGAATGACCATGAGTGGAAACTGCCGCCGAGCCATGACCCTGAACAGCTACAGTCACCACCGCCGATGTCGTAACAGTCAGGACTGCGCCATCAAGGGTGACATCGTGAATTTCTGGCCCTTGGCTCGAATAGAAATCTCCACGCTTCAATGCTTCCAGGAGTTCGCTTGGCTGGTTGGCCTCAGCCTTAACCATCACCCATCCGCCAAAATGATCGGGCTCTGTAAAATGAGCATCGTCGGTGGCAATCAACGTTAGTTTCTTGCCTTCCGATAACAACAAATCGGCCAACACGGCACCATCCGGGCGGTCGCAGCTCATCGCGCAACCGTGGTTGTAGATCTCAACCGCATGTGCAGCTTCTATCGAACGAGCGTCATCCAAAGTCATGCCAGACCATTGCGGATGGGCGATCGCCACAAAGGCCCCTGCTTCGCGCGCACGATTGGCAATTTCTGGCCCGNACTCCTGCGCCTTGTTNGGTTGAAATGCAGGCGAATTTGAAGGTTCANAATCCTCTGGCAAACCAACCGCCAGAATGTGCCACNGCTCTCCGTTTTTCATCGCACCGGAATGCAGTTCCGCACCGAGAATTGTCGTGAAGCAGTTATCACGGAACGGTTTGGTATCAGCAATCGGGTAATTATAGCCGCCGAGAAAATGGTCCGTCAGCGCCAGAAAATCATAGCCTTCGGCTTTATAACGGCGACAAACCTCTTCCGGTGTCAAAGCACCATCGGAAAGATTGGAATGGGTATGCAGATTGCCACGATAAAACGTGCCCGGTGCGGTAAAGGCGGAAAGTACCATCTCAATCTCCTTGTGCACACTGGTACTCATATAGACTGAAGAATTTGTGACAATCCTAACGGTTGAGATATCGGAAACTGGTAGCCTGATGCGATCCGAGGCCGAAAGTTTGACCTGACCATCAAGCGTTTTTTTGATCAGGCCCCTACCTGCGACCAACCATCACATTCCAACTGAAAAACAGCTTGGCGGCGGAATTTGTTAGGAAAAATACCTTCCGAAGAATCTTCTGCACGAATGTCCAGTTTTGCTGTGTAGTTTTCAAAAGAGATAATTTTGGGGATTGGAAACCGCGTCAGGTCAAAAAACCGATCTGATTGGGAGGGAAGAAATGTCATTTGATTTTGTGATTGTCGGCGGGGATCCGCTGGCTCCACACTGGCCGCACGCCTGAGTGAAGATCCGAATACGAAAGTCTGCTTGCTCGAGGCCGGGGGCGGTGGAAACAACATTTTTGTTCGTGCACCCGCAGGCATCATCGCATTACTGCCCCGCCACGGAAAATTGTTCAACTGAGCGTTCAACACAGTGCCGCAGCCGGGTCTGACTGGTCGCAGAGGTTACCAGCCACGCGGTCGGGCACTTGGAGGTTCCAGCGCAATCAATGCCAAGCACCAGACCGGCAAGCGCCGTGTTGTTGTAGCCTTCCGTGAGCGTCTTGGTCGCACCCGTCCATTTGTCACCATGTCAGAAGCCGAAGGCGTTGAACTGGCAAAGCGCCACGTTGACCGCATGGCAATCATGCATGCAGACGAAGCAAGCCATTGGGACATGCTGCATTCCTGTTGGGAAACCGAGCGCGTCAACCACTCCAAGGTATACAGCGACCACGGCAAGCACACCAATTGGGTTGAAAGCTATTTCTCACGCCTGCGCCGCATGGTCACTGGTCAGCACCACGACTTTTCGCCGCAGTACCTCTATCAGTACGCAAACCATGCCGCATGGCTGGAAGACAACCGCCGTGAGTCAAACGGCGACAACGCCGCAGATATCATCGGCAAGGCAATGGCGCATGACGTTAGCCGGGTTTGGAAAGAGTATTGGCAGCGGGCGAATTAACCATAGACAACGTGGTTACAATCCAACCATATGACATAAAAACAGTTGCCAACGATCAGCCCGTGAACGCGGCCATGTTCGTTTGCCGACAAGGAAAACTGATAAGGTGTGTATGACTGAAATTGCTCATTCAAATGCGTGAACCCGTTTGGTCGTTTGGTTTTCTCCCAGTCGATAGGATGGCTCCGGATTGACCTACTACGGCTTCCTGTAAATTCAGATATCTTCCAAGAGGAAAGGCTCTTAAGCCTGTCCATCAATGACTGAGTATAGCCGACCTCAAACGAAGAAGGACACACCTCATCATCTGTAGCGTCATAAAATCTAAATGAAAAACGAATGATATCATCATCCGGCGAAGAAAGCTTCATGCCGGATTCTGTTGAACTATCTTTGGGTCTCTTCTTGATTGGCAAGGGTTCGGTAAAATTCTCTTGTTACATCTTTGGAAATATCATTATTGCAAGGCTCATCGTCGGGCAAGCCCCGACGCGCTACTTGCCAAGGTAACTCTTTGTGGGTCATTATTTCCAAGGCAACAGCCGATTCAGACCCGAAGATATCAATAATTTCGTCCAAATGCGCTTTCAGGGATTCCGAGAGGTCAGGCTTAGAAAGTTCCTCAATAATTGGAAGCCACTTGTAGTCCTTAAACCGAAAATACTGACTTGAAGCTACTGGACCATGAACCCAAGCTTGAAAGTGTTCATTGGTGATCTCACTATTGTAAAGCGCCATGTGCCAAGCATCAGCATAGTACATGAGCTTCTGGAGTTTGAGCGGGGTCAAATTTTCCCCACGCTCCCGCGACTCGCAGATCAGATAATCAGCAAGCGTAAACGATGCGGGAAAAGTTTCATTTTCATAGGCCATAATCTAATCTTATTCGCACAATTTGGAGAAAATGTGAATCATAAAGTTTAATGCGATCTAAACACTCCACACCACATTCCCTTGTGCATCCACGCCTTTAGCTGCCTCATCTGTTTGCCTGAGACACTTGCCAACCCGTTTCACCAGATCATTGACGTATTTCCTGTCTCTGGCGTCTTGCCCGTTTAGCTCAACAATCTGCTGCGCAATCGGCTTGTATGCGGTCCCTGTGCGGTTCTCAGCACGTCCATGCCGGATCGGAACAGTTCACCCTTGCCGAATACCACATCGCGCTTCTGGCGTGGCATCATAGCGTCCAGATCGCCTGTATAGCCAAGCACGTTCAATGTTCGGTCAATGGCGTCCAGGTCGTTCTTTATCTCAGCAATGCGGGTTCTCAGGTCTTGGGCTTCACCAAGTATGTCAGCCCTTTTTGATGATAGGCCGGATATGGTGTGATCAACAGTTTCTGTTCGAGCTTTTTGCATGCCAAAAAACTATGGAAGTCAGGGGGTCTAAGCTATTTCAGAGTTGGTACTCTTGATACATAAGACCCCATATTCGCGCCCGTGCCGACACGATCTATCACCCTGTCGGCACCTGCAAGATGGGTATCGATGACATGGCGGTTGTCGATACCGAACTCAGGGTTCATGGCCTTGAAGGACTGCGTGTGATTGATGCCTCTGTCATGCCTACGCTGGTTGGTGGCAATACCAATGCACCGACCATCATGATTGCTGAGAAAGCCGCCAACATGATCCGCGGAATTGTGCCGCAAACAACCACCGCAATGTGAACAGACATACATCATCGAAGTGCGAACGCCTCCGACAAGGTTCTGGCTGATCATTGAAGTTCATGTTTTCTCTGCAACCCAATCCGGGCCGATGACAGTCATGCATCTCTTCTTCAATGTCCGGGATGCCATGCGCGCCAACACCGTCCACACAATGGCTGAACACCCTGCACCCCTGGTAGAGAAAATGACCGGCGGCACCGTGCTTGATGAAATCGGAAGCAATCTTCTGACCGTCCCGGTCTTCCTGCCTGTGGTCCTGTTTTGCGGCTTTGATGAAATCGGGTTCGGCGGAATGATTGCAGTCACCATTCAGATGGGCTATATCAGCGCGCCCTTCGGAATTACGCTGTTTACATCAAGGGCACCCTGCCTTGCGAGATCGGCTTGGGTCCAAGTCTATCGCGAGATCATGCCGTTCTTGCTACTTCAGTTTGTCGGCATGTTAATCTGCGTCATCTTCCCCGGTCTGGTGATCAGGCTTCCAAATTTGATGAGATAATCCATGACCAGCGAACACGTCACACTCGTCGAAGTTGGCCCCCGTGACGGCCTGCAGAATGAAAAGACATTCATTCCGACAGATCAGAAAATCACCCTGATCAATGCGCTGACTGCAGCTGGGTTCAGCCGCATCGAAGCAACCAGTTTTGTCTCACCCAAATGGGTGCCACAGTTGTCAGACGCCATGGAGGTGATGGCGAAAATCGACCGCGCTCACGGAACTGCGTACAGCGTTCTGACCCCAAACCTGCGTGGGTTTGAAGCAGCAATCGCAGCAAAAGCTGACGAAGTGGCAATTTTTGGTGCCGCATCGGAAACTTTCAGTCAGAAAAACATCAACTGTACCATTGCCGAAAGTCTGGATCGTTTTCGCCCGGTTGCGGAGGCCGCTCGTGCGCAAGGCATTCCGATGCGTGGATATGTTTCCTGCGTCATTGAATGTCCCTATGAAGGAGCCATTTCACCCGATGCCGTCGCTCGAGTGGCGGCTGCTTTGGTCAAGATGGGATGTCATGAGATCAGCCTTGGCGATACAGTCGGCAAAGGCAAACCCGAAACCGTTGCGGCCATGCTCGACGCTGTTCTTGGCGAAGTTCCGGCGGAGCGTCTGGCCGGTCACTATCATGACACCAATGGTCGAGCCGTTGAGAGTATCGAGGTCAGTCTTGAAAAAGGGCTTCGGGTCTTTGACAGCGCCATAGGCGGCCTTGGTGGTTGCCCCTATGCACCGGGCGCAAAAGGCAATGTCGATACCCTTAAGGTACATAATGCCGTTATGGGTTTAGGCTATCAGACTGACTTGGATATGGAACGACTTGAGTATGCGACCAAACTGATCAGAGAAATTCTGAACGCCATTGGCCGCATTGATTAAGCCAGGCCCCTCAATTTGCCCCCTCAAGAACAGCGCGGCGAACCGCGCTGCCAGTATCGTAAGATGCGCTAACCGCAGACTTCCTTCAGTGCATCCACAGTTGCCGACACAACAGTGTCGACCTCTTCACGTGTGATGCAGAATGGGGGCGCATAACCGATGATGTCTCCCTGAGGCATCGCACGGGCGACGACACCACGCTTTGCCATGGCAGCCGAGATCGATGGTCCGACTTTCTTCGAAGGGTCAAAGAATGTCCGCTTGTCCTTGTCTTCGACCAGTTCTACCGCACACAACATGCCTTCGCCGCGAACTTCGCCGACATTGGTGTGAGAGCCGACAGCTTCCGCCATGGACTTGTTCAAATAAGCGCCCATCTCACCCGCATTTGATACAAGATTGAGATTGTCGAGAAGCTTGAGGTTGGCAACACCTGCCGCTGCACCAATCGGGTGGGCCGAGTAAGTCCAGCCGTGGCCAATTGGGCCATTCTCATCAGTTCCCTTTTCAAGAACTTCCCACACTTTCTGGGAAAAAATCGAACCGGACAATGGTGCATAAGCCGACGTCAACCCCTTTGCGATGGTGATAATATCAGCCTCATACCCATAGTGCTCAGAACCAAACATCGAACCCAAACGTCCAAACCCGGTCACCACTTCATCAGCAATCAGCAGAATATCATGCTTGTTCAGAACAGCNCGGATGGCCTGCCAGTAACCAGCCGGCGGCGGTACGATGCCACCGGTCCCNAGAACAGGTTCGCCGATAAAGGCTGCGATCGTGTCGGCACCTTCACGTTCGATCATTTCCTCGAGCGAGGCGACACATTGGGCAACGAAGTCGCTTTCCGACATGTTGGCATCATCGCGGCGATAATAATACGGTGCATCCGTGTGAAGCACGTTCGACAACGGCAAATCAAATTTCTTGTGAAACAGTTCAAGCCCGGTCAGCGATCCGCTCATCAGGCCCGACCCGTGATAACCGCGCCACCGCGAAATGATCTTTTTCTTTTCAGGCCGACCGAGAATATTGTTGTAATACCACACCATCTTGATGTTGGTCTCGTTAGCATCAGAGCCCGAGAGACCAAAATAGACCCTGCTCATGTTTTTTGGCGCACGATCAATAACCATTTTGGCGAGCGTCACCGAAGCTTCTGTGCCATGGCCAACATAGGAATGGTAATAGGCAAGTTCCTTTGCCTGATCTGCAATTGCTTCAGCAATTTCCTGCCGGCCATAGCCAACATTGACGCAATAGAGCCCGGCGAACGCATCCAGCAACTTGTTGCCATCCCGGTCGGAGATGTGAACGCCTTCGGCGGTTTTGATGATCCTGTTGGAAATTTCGCCACGGGCAAATTGACCCAGATGCGTGGAAGGGTGGAAGAAATGATCGTGATCCCACTTGTCCAGATGATCGTTCTTAAGCATTGCAATTGTCCTTCTTATTCGATGCTGTCGTGATTATATTTGATCTCGGTTGGCCAAGTTCATCCCAATCATCCCAACCGGGAAAAACGAGGGGTTTGTCGCTTGCGATATGCGCCAGACGATGCAGCCATTCGTCTTCCAGAGCACTGAATTGGAGCGCGAATTCATCGTCACCAACATATGAAAAACCATGCCCGGCAACACCGAATGAAGCGTGCGGCGACAAAACATCAAATCCCATATAGTAGAGCGAAAATTGAGCCGACCAGAGNATCTCNGACAGTTCACCACCACGTCCACCCGAAACGAATGCCTCGGCTGGTGCTCCTGACGTGATCGAGCACATTGCCCTTTTCCCGCGGAAATATCCTTGGTCGTAGCGCATTTTGCTGGTGTACAGGCCACCGCTGACAAAAACACGATCCATCCATCCCTTCAGAATTGCCGGAATGGTGTGCCACCAGATCGGGAATTGAAATATGACCAAATCGGCCCATTCAAGTTTCTCGATCTCTGCCTGCACATCACTTGCCAGAGTTCCTGTCTTGAAAGCGTGACGTTGCTCCGCAAGTGGTGAAAATGTCGTTGGCTCAAAACGGTCGACATAATGTTCCGCGCGTTCAACGGGATCAAACCCCTGAGCGTAAAGATCGCTGATCCGTACTGATCCCCCTGCATTTTCAAACGCAGACTTTCCCAACTCGACCAACCGCGCATTGAACGAAGTCGGTTCTGGATGAGCGAGTACAAACAGGACATTCATGACCGCCTCCTTGTGTTCACCTTCACGCCCAATCACGACAGACATATTTGATGTCGGTGAAGGCCTCCATGCCCAGTCGCGAGCCTTCGCGTTCTAGGCCTGACTGCTTCATCCCGCCAAACGGAATAGGTGCACCGGTAACTTTCGTACGGTTGACCGCAACCATACCGAATTGCAACGCACGCGATGCACGATAGATCCGACGCGGGTCCTGCGTATGAAGATAGGCAACAAGCCCGTATTCAGTATCGTTGGCTTTGGTGATTACTTCTTCTTCGCTATCAAACGGCGTAATCGCTGCCACAGGTCCGAATGTCTCCTCAGACATGACTTTTGCGTTCAGCGGCACATCCGCCAACACTGTTGGCTGGTAAAACAACGGACCAGCAGAATGGCGTTTGCCACCTGTCAGCAAGCGCGCACCTTTGGCGATTGCATCAGCGACATGTTCTTCCTGTTTGAGAACGGCTTTCTCATTCATCAGCGGCCCGATTTCAGGATCATCGATCCCCTTGCCAACACTGAGGGCCGCGGCGCGGGCAGCAAAGGCCGTGCAGAATTCGTCATAGATCGAACGCTCAACAAAAAAACGGTTGGCCCCCAGGCAATCCTGACCTGATGTGGCGAACTTTGCTTTGACCGCTTCATCCACCGCCTGATCGAAATCCGCATCAGCAAAGAGAATGAATGGCGCATGGCCACCCAATTCCAGCACCAGACGTTTGACGGTATCCGCACTCTGACGATAGAGCAGTCGCCCGATTTCCGTTGAGCCGGTAAAAGACACCGCACGTACACGCGAATCCGCCATCCACGGTTCGACAATCACTGGCGCATTTCCGGTAACCACATTGAACACACCCGCCGGCAAACCAGCCCGCTCGCCCAGTTCAGCCAGTGCCAATGCCGAATAAGGTGTTTCAGCCGAAGGGTGAGCGATCACGGTGCAACCCGCTGCCAGCGCGGCCGCAGCCTTGCGGGTCAACATCGCATTGGGAAAATTCCACGGTGTCACGAGTGCTGCAACGCCAACGGGCTCACGCCAGACTTCCACTTCTGCATCGGGCAGATGCGAAGTCACGCTTTCGATGTTCGGACGCTTTGCTTCTTCGGCATAAAATTCAACAAAAGATGCACCGTAGTCGATCTCGCCGCGGGCTTCGGAAATTGGCTTGCCCTGCTCAAAAACCATGATCTGCGCGAGATCTTCCTTGTGCTTGCGGATCAGCTCAAACCAGCGCCGCAGGATTGCAGACCGCTCCTGTGGCAGCTTCCCTGCCCAGTAGGCAAAGACATTCTGCGCGGCTGAAATTGCCCGAATACTGTCCTTGGCGGTCAGGCATGACACTTCACCAACCAGGCTGCCATCTGCCGGATTGGTGACCTTGATGGTGGCGCCATCGGATGATCCTGTCCATTTGCCACCAATATAAGCAAAATTCCGCAACAATGCCGGATCGGAGAGAGCCGGAAAGTCTGACTGTTCAGTGTCTCTGAACCTGGATGCGGGCATAGCGTCCTCCTCTTGGAGCAAATGGGTAANAAGCTCAGGAAAAACCAANCGGCCTGAACTGGCCAACCCTAACAAACCCGCAGAAGAGAATTCGTCTGAAAAGCTGTTCCAAGCAGTGGAATCATCTTTTCCGGAACCGTTTCGCCGAAATAAACAACNAAAGCGAGGAAACCGATTAGCGATCAGNCAGCAGCGCACCCAGTGGGGCCACACTATTCTTCACTGGTTTTGTAACAATATAGGTGAAATACCGGGCAAGGCCGACGCGTTCTTCGAGCAACCGGTCAATCATCCGCTGGTAGGAATCAATGTCCTTGCAGATCACCCGCATCAGATAATCATAACCACCACCCAACGCCCAACAGGATGTGATATCTTCGTAGCGCTCGACCGCTCGCTCAAAGGTCTGCATGGTCTGCGCCCTGTGATCTTCCAATTCAGCCAGTACAAATACCTCAACATGCGGCGCTAGCAATTTCAGACGGATTTCCGCACGATAGCTGGTGATGATGCCGGCCTTCTCCAGACGCTGCAGACGTTCCCAACATGGTGTTGGACTAAGTGCGACGCGGCGTGCCAACTCAGTTTTTGATATTCTGCCTTCCTGGCTTAGGACGCTCAGGATTTGTATGTCGCGGTCGTCAAGCTTGTGCATGTTGCTTTGTGATGAAGGTTGCGGGGGTTGTCAATTGTCCTCATAATGCGCAACACTTAATCATGACAATTTGGCCACCACAACCAGGGACCCTTCGCCGACCCGCTTACCGATCTCTCGCTCAAGCCATCCTGGATGCGATCGAATCCGGTGATCTCAACGACGGCGACAGACTGCCAACCCATCGCAACCTCGCATATGATCTCGGACTGAGCGTTCAGACGGTCAGTCGTGCCTATGACGAGTTGATACGGCGTAGCGCAATCACCGGCGAAGTCGGCCGAGGAACCTTCATCCGGACCACGCGCAACGAGGCCCGCGTCCCCTACCTGCCGCGGACACCTGATGAACCGGTTATTGATTTTTCGCTTTTGAAGCCCGTGCTCGATGGCACCCACGAGGCTGCCATGCGCAAAGCATTGCGGGATATTTCAGAGGATTTACCGCCGACGGTTTTCTCCTCGTTCAGGCCTGGNGTGGCANTGGGAAAATACAAACCGACAGCCCTCAAATGGCTGGCGCGTTGCGGCATTGAATTCGGTCATCAAGGTATCATGATTACCAACGGTTCATCCAGTGCGATGCACCTGGCGATGCTGACGGTGGCCAGCAGTGGAGATCTGGTCGCAGCCGACGCACTGACCCATCACACCCTCAAGCCGCTTGCGCGCTACCTTGGCATTCGTTTACGGGGCTTGCCTGGTGATGAGGCTGGCATGTTGCCAGAAGCACTTGATGCAGCTTCACGTCGCGATGGTGTAAAAGCTGTCTTCCTTATGCCAGCGGGGCTTGGGCCTCAAACCCGCATCCTGTCGGAGGCCCGTCGGCAAGAGCTGGCTGAGGTTGCCCGCACACATGATATTGCAATTATCGAGAATGATGCCTGGGGGCCGCTCGGCCACAAGCGGATTGCACCGATAGCCACCTTTGCGCCGGAACGGACGTTCTATTTCACTGGATTTTCCAAGTGTGCAATGCCCGGACTTCGGGTTGGTTTTTTGGTAATGCCAGACACCTATGAAGCAGCGACCGCCAACAGGCATCTTGTTACAAACTGGACCGCAACCCCACTGATGGCGGAAATCGCAGCGCGCTGGATCGAGGATGGAACGGCCCAACACTTGATCAAAAACCAGGCCAAACAACTCGCCATCCGCAACCGCAAAGCTGCCAATATCCTCAAAGGGATCAAACTGCACCATCACCCTACCAGCATGCATCTCTGGCTTGAACTTCCCGACACCTGGTCGGAAGATGACTTCGTGGCCCACTCACGGCAACATGGCGTTGCAATTGCCCCTGGATCCGCATTTGCCGTCAACGAAGACGGCACCACGCGCGCTGTACGCATTTGCATTGGAGGCATGTCGTTGGCCGAACTGGAAGAAGGCCTCACGATCATTGGCCGACTCGTCCGCGGTCAATCAGAACCCGCACTGTTGACGATTTAGCTTCCGTGCACAGCACGCAGAGAATCGCGGGACGTGGCAGAGGTTGAAAATTGTACTGATCTAATATAGTGATTGACAGTGAATTGTCCTTGTTTCACCGTAGCGAAATCAGAACAATAATAAAAACAAGACGAGCGGGAACACCGGCTTCAGTATTGAAAATGCAACCGGAAACTACGCAGACTGAATAGATGCGCACTTGACTTTGCCCGGCGTTTGCCGCGGCAAACCTTTGTGCGTTTGGCTGCTGAAAACGAAAAAAGGAGTTGAATATGGAATTTACCAAACGGGCTTTACTCGGCGGAACGGCTGCAGCGATGATCATGATCGCTGGAATGGCTACCGCGCAGGCTGCCAGCTGGAAATATGCTTTTGAAGAATCAATGGACGAAGTCCAGGGCAAATACGCCCAGAAGTTCAAAGAAGTCATCGAAGCGAATTCGGATCATGAAATTCAGCTGTTTCCATTTGGTACACTCGGTGAATCAGCCGACATCATGGAACAGGCACAAGCAGGCATCTTGCAGTTTGTAGACCAGTCGCCCGGCTTTACCGGTTCACTGATCCCTGAGGCTCAGGTTTTCTTTGTACCATACCTTCTGCCGACCGATCAGGCGCAGTTGGCCCGCTTCTACAAGAACTCCAAGGCCATCAACGAAATGTTCCCGCCGCTTTATGCTGCTCAGGGCCTCGAATTGCTGACCATGTTCCCTGAAGGCGAAGTCGCCATGACAACCAAGGAACCGGTTGAAAGCTGCGCAGACCTTGATGGCGTCAAGTTCCGGGTAATGACCAACCCGCTCCTGGTGGAAAGCTACCAGGCATTTGGTGCAACACCGACACCTCTGCCATGGGGTGAAGTCTACGGATCGCTGCAGACGAACATCATCCAGGGCCAGGAAAATCCGACTTTCTATCTNTATTCGACNAAGCTCTATGAGGTGACCGATTACATCACCTATACCGGTCACAACAACTTCACGACTGCTGTNATGGCCAACAAGGACTTTTTCGACGGACTGTCCGACGAAGACCAAGAGCTGATCGAGAAGGCTTCCACAGAAGCCTATGATTACATCGTCGAGTATCAGAAAGGCTTGGCAGATACCGAGCTCAAGAAGATCATGGAAGCCAAGCCGGAAATGAAGGTTACAGTGCTGAACGAAGATCAGCGCGCATGCTTCAAAGAGGCCTCCAGCTCAGTCGAAGACAAGTTTATTGAAATGACTGGCGATTCCGGCAAGGCAATTCTTGACCAATTGAAAGAAGATCTCAAAGCAGCCGAGAAAGGCTGAACGGGGCTTTACTAGACCGTATTCCGGGCGGGATTCTCCTCGCCCGGAACTTCCCGGGGCGGACTGGACATGAATGACAAACCTGAAAATGACGTACTGACCGAGAGCACTACTCTCCCCGGCATTTTGGGGGTGATCGACCTCACAATCAGCCGGATTGAATCTTTTCTTTTGGCAGTTGGCGTCCTTCTGATGGCGTTAAACACCGTATCCAATGTTTTAGGCCGCGTCCTCTTCCAGCAAAGCATATTCTTTTCGGAAGAACTCAACCGCATCCTCATAATTCTGATTACTTTCGCTGGCATTTCCTACGCGGCGCGACACGGACGCCACATTCGCATGTCGGCCATCTACGACGCCATGCCGTCACATATGCGCAAGTCGGTTATGATCGCCATCGCAATCATAACTGCGATTTTCATGTTCGGTCTTTGCTACTATTCGTTTCAGTATATTTTGACACAGGCCTCACGCGGTCGCGTGCTGCCATCGTTACAGATCCCTGTTTGGATCACACTCGTCTGGGTGCCGGTCGGCTTCTTCATGACCGGGATTCAATATGCCCTCACTGCCGTCAAGAACCTGACGTCGAAAGATATNTATCTCTCGACTTCCGTTCTGGAAGGTTACGACGAAGACGAGTTCGAGGTCTAGGAAAGGGACGACGACAATGGCTACCACAATCTTTATTACAATGATCGTCCTTCTGTTGATTGGTTTTCCGATGATGGTTCCCCTCATCGTAGGTGCCTTCATCGGTTTCTTCATGCTTTTTGGCGGGATGGGACAACTCGAGACAATGGTTCAGCAGATGATGGCGGGTATTCGCCCAGCCTCGCTGATCGCTGTACCGATGTTTATTTTCGCCGCAGACATCATGACCCGGGGCCAGTCGTCGGGACGTCTGATTGACCTCGTCATGTCGATGGTAGGCCATGTCAAAGGGGGGCTCGCTGTTACCACGGCCGCTGCCTGCACCATGTTTGGCGCTGTTTCCGGATCGACCCAGGCAACTGTTGTCGCCATTGGCTCGCCGCTTCGCCCGCGCATGCTCAAGGCAGGTTACAAGGACAGCTTCATTCTGGCGCTGATCGTCAACGCCAGTGACATCGCCTTCCTCATTCCACCTTCCATTGGCATGATTATTTACGGCGTTGTTTCGCAAACCTCAATTGCTGAGTTGTTCATCGCCGGCATTGGGCCGGGATTGCTCATTCTGGCTCTGTTTTCGATTTACAGCTATATCTATGCAGTCCGGCACAAAGTCCCGACCGAACAAAAAGCCACCTGGTCTGAACGTGGCCAGGCATTCCTCAAAGCCCTGTGGCCAATGGGTTTTCCGGTCATCATCATTGGCGGCATCTACGGCGGTATTTTCAGCCCTACAGAAGCAGCTGCTGCCTGCGTGCTTTACGCACTGCTTTTGGAAGTCGTGATCTTCCGTTCAATGAGCCTGAATGACGTCTATCAGACAGCAAAGTCCACAGGACTTATCACCGCTGTTGTCTTCATTCTCGTTGCAGCGGGTGCGGCCTTCTCGTGGGTCATTTCCTTTGCACAGGTTCCCCAAGCGATGTTGGGTGCAATCGGCATCACCGAAATGGGAGCCATCGGCGTCCTGTTCGTGATTTCCATCGCCTTCTTCGTCGGTTGCATGTTTGTCGATCCGATCGTCGTCATCCTGGTGCTCGTGCCAATCTTCGCCCCGGTGGTCAAATCTGTTGGACTTGACCCTGTACTTGTTGGCACGATCATCACGTTGCAAGTGGCGATCGGCTCAGCAACGCCTCCCTTCGGATGCGATATTTTCACGGCGATTGCTGTGTTCAAGCGCCCCTATATCGAGGTGATCCGTGGTACGCCGCCGTTCATCTTTATTCTCCTTTGTGTAGCGGTGGCACTCATCTTCTTCCCGCAGATCGCCCTGTTCGCACGCGACATGGCATTTCGCTGATCCAAGAGGAAGCTGACATGTTCAAGAAAATACTCGTCGCCATTGATGGCTCGGAAAACTCAAAGGTAGCACTTGGATACGCCGCCAAACTTCAGGCGTTGACCAATTGTGAATTGCTGCTGTTGACCGTCTATCGGCACCACTCCCTGCTTGAGGCATCCATGTCGATGGTTCGAGCAGACAAAACACCAGCAACCATGGATGATGCCATGCGCGAACACGCAAAAGGCGTCGCTGATGAAGCAAAACTGTGGGCGAAAGAAGCTGGTGCAGAGAACGTCCGCGCATTCGTCAAAGGTGGCCCACCGGCGCGTACAATTGTCAAGTTCAGCCAGGAACATGACGCTGACCTGATTGTTGTTGGCAGCCGCGGGCACGGTGACGTTGAAGGCTATCTGCTCGGCAGTGTCTCGCACAAAGTCACCAGTCTGGCCAAGGTTCCAGTCATGGTCGTTTAGTATCACCGACCCTGAGGGTCGGAGTGTAGCGGGGTTAGGCCAATGGCAGTGTTTTCAGTTTCACGTTCTCCGCAGGCGCCAGACCTGGAGAACATTTCAAAAACCACGCGCTTCGGTTTGATAGCGCTGGCCACAGACATGACAAGTGAGGGCGATTTTCGTCGATTGCTGGCCGGCGAAAGTGCGCTGCATGTCTCCCGGGTGGCTTATGCCAACCCAACGACATCGGAAAATTTGGCGCGCATGGCACCCAAGCTGACCGAGGCCGCTGATCTGATTGTGCCAGGCATTCCGCTTGCTGCAATTTGTTACAGCTGTACCGCGGCATCAGCCACGATAGGCGATATGAAAATTGCCCAGTCCATTCACGCGGCGCGTCCCGGCGTGCCCGTAGTTACGCCAACGGCTGCGGCGAGAAGTGCCTTTGAAGCGCTCGGCGTTTCCCGCATCGCAATCTTGACTCCCTATCTGCCAGAGGCCAGCAAATCTGTCGGTAACTTCTTCGAAAATGCCGGACTGGAAATTACCCGGCTGCATGGTTTCGGCCTGGCTGATGACCGCGAAATGGCTCGAATAACCAGGGATGCAATCATTAATGGCGCCCTGGCAGTTGATGGACCAAACAATGAAGCAATCTTCCTGTCTTGCACGGGCTTGCCCGCAATCGACACAATTGATGAAATTGAAAGGCGTACCGGTAAACCGGTCGTCACTTCCAATCAGGCGAGCTGTTGGGCCATGCGCCGCGCGGCAGGGATGACCAGCGATGATCCGATTGGATTTGGCAGGCTCTTNGAGTTGCCATTCCCACAACCAGTCCTCGGGCAGGCATCATGACAGAAACCCACAAATTCGAATTGNCTGAGTTCGAAGCAGCCCGCAAGCGCATAGCGGGCACCNTAAGGGCCACACCGGTAAATCNGTCAGACTCACTGTCTGACCTTGCCGGTATACCCATCCATCTCAAGCTGGAATGTCACCAAGTGACTGGCAGTTTCAAACTGCGCGGGGCAACCAACGCAGTAGCCAATCTATCNCAAGTCGAGCGCGAAGCCGGCGTTGTAGGCGTATCAACCGGCAACCATGGCCGCGCACTGGCCCATGCGGCCAAAGAGGCAGGCGTTCGCTCGATTATCTGCATGTCTGCACTGGTACCGAAGGTCAAAGTGGATGCCATTCGCGCGCTCGGTGCCGAAGTCCGCATCGTCGGAAAATCACAAGACGAAGCCCAGCACGAGGTCAACAAACTTGTTGGCGAAGGCATGACCATGCTGCCGCCATTTGACCATGCCGATATCATCACAGGTCAAGGCACACTGGCGCTCGACATCCTGGATCAGGTTCCTGCCGCTGAAACGATTGTGGTTCCTGTTTCCGGTGGCGGCTTGATTTCCGGCGTTGCTGCCGCTGCAAAAGCGTCCCGACCAGAAATCCGCATAGTCGGCATCTCGATGGAACGCGGTGCTGCCATGGCGGCAAGTCTCGCGGCAGGTTATCCGGTCGAAGTGGAAGAATTGCCGACCTTGGCCGATTCATTGGGTGGCGGACTGGGAACAGACAACCGCTTCACCTTCCCGATGACCCGCGAACTCGTCGACGAGGTGATCACCCTGAATGAAGCCGAGATCGCCGCAGGAATTCGCCATGCATATTGGCAGGAGCGCCAGATCATTGAAGGCGCCGCAGCCGTAGGGATCGCAGCAATTATCGCTGGCAAACTCAAGCTCTCCGGACCTACCGTCCTCATTCTCAGTGGCGGCAATATCGACATGCAGCAACATTTCCGAATTGTCGGTGGCGAAGATATTGACTTGATGGCGGAGGATGCCTGATGCCGATCGCAAAAATTCTCACTGAAACTGAGTTGCGAAAAGCTGTCCCGCTGGATCTGGCAGCAATTGATTGCATTGAAAAGGCCTTTGTCGCTCTGGCTGGCGGAGAAGTAATCATGCCGCCGATCCTGTCGATGGCCATTGCTGAGCATCATGGCGAAGTCGACGTAAAAACCGCCTACATGCCAGCACTTGAAAGTTTTGCGATCAAGATATCGCCGGGATTTTTCAACAATCCAAAAATCGGGCTGCCAAGCACATCGGGCCTGATGATCCTGTTTTCAGCCCATACAGGCATGCTGGAAGCGCTGCTTTTGGACAATGGATATCTCACCGATGTCCGAACAGCTTGCGCGGGAGCGGTGGCAGCGCGTCATCTCGCCCGCAAGGATGCTTCCCGCGTTTGCATCATCGGCTCAGGGATGCAGGCGCGGTTGCAACTCAGGGCGCTGGCTTTGGTCCGTCCCATTCGAACTGTACAATTTTGGGCACGTGATGCGGCCAAAGCCGAACAATTGGCAAGAGAGGTGGCAACCGAGCTGGGTGTGGATGCAACAGCAACAGCAACACCAGATGCCCGTGCTGCGGTCTCTGGTGCTGACATCATCGTCACCACAACTCCTGCCACTACCCCGGTAGTTCGCGCCGATTGGCTGCAACCCGGCCAGCATCTGACCGCAATGGGCTCGGATCAAGACAACAAGAATGAAATTGAGCCGGAGTGCATCGCGCGTGCCAGCCTCTATGTCCCCGACCGCCAATCGCAGACCTCGCGTTTGGGTGAACTGCGTTCTGCAATTGCTGCAGGGCTTGTCGCGCCTGACAAAAACTTTGCCGAACTGGGAGCAATTGCGAGCGGATCATCGCCGGGACGCCTCCATCCTGAAGACATAACGATCGCCGATCTTACCGGAACAGGTGTTCAGGACACAGCGATTGCCACCCTTGCGCGCCAGCAGGCCGAAGCGCTTGGGCTGGGAACCAATTTCAATTCAGAAGCATAAGGAGTAGCGACATGTCCGCACCACAGTTGGCATTTTCCCGCAGTGAGTTCGCTTCCCGAATTGAAAAGACCCGGTTATCGATGCAGGAAAAAGGCATCGAACTTCTTATTGTCTCCGACCCCTCCAACATGGCCTGGCTGACTGGTTATGACGGATGGTCGTTTTACGTCCATCAGGCAGTGCTCCTGGCGCTTGATGGCGATCCGGTTTGGTATGGCCGCGGTCAAGATCGCAACGGCGCCAAGCGCACCTGTTTCATGGCCGAAAACGATATGATCGGTTACCCCGACCATTATGTTCAATCCCCCGAACGCCATCCGATGGATTTTCTGGCTGGTCAGATCGAAGAGCGCGGTTGGGACAAGGCCAACATCGGTGTGGAGATGGACAACTACTGGTTTTCAGCAAAAGCCTACCAGTCACTTCAAGCCAATCTGCCGAACGCCAAATTCCACGATGCCACCGTACTTGTGAATTGGCAACGTGCAGTCAAGAGTGAGCAGGAACTGCTCTATATGCACCGCGCTGCACGCATAGTTGAGCGCATGCACCAACGCATCTTTGAGAAAGTCGAACCGGGCATTCGCAAATGCGACCTGGTTGCAGAAATCTATGATGCCTCGCTGCGCTTCGATAATGAGTACGGCTTTGGCGGCGATTACCCTGCACTGGTGCCTTTGCTACCGTCAGGCATCGATGCTTCGGCTCCCCACCTGACTTGGAACGATGATCCACTGATGCTTGGAGAAGGCACATTTTTCGAGGTCTCTGGTGTCTATCGCCGCTACCACTGCCCGTTGTCGCGAACTGTTTTTCTCGGCAAACCGAGGGAGACTTTTCTCAATGCCGAAAAGGCCGTTCTTGAGGGAATGGAAGCCGGTCTCGAAATGGCCAAGGTCGGTAATCTCTGTGAAGACATTGCAATCGCATTCTTCAAGGTTCTGAAAAAATATGGCATCGAGAAAGACAGCCGCACTGGCTATCCGATCGGCATATCCTATCCGCCGGATTGGGGTGAGCGCACAATGTCGCTGAGACCGGGTGACAAGACAGTTCTCGAAGAAAACATGACATTCCACTTCATGACGGGCCTCTGGATGGAAGACTGGGGCTTCGAAATCACCGAAAGCATTTACATCAAGGAAAATGGTCCAGAGTGCTTTGCCAATGTTCCACGTCAGCTGTTTGTAAAGTCGTAATTTAATGACAAGTAACCCGATAAAACCAACAATACCGCTGGGTCAGGATGGCAAACACCACGGCTTTCTCCGCCTTCCCTATTCACGCAACGATTCCGCATGGGGATCTGTCATGATCCCCATTACGGTGATACAGAACGGCAGCGGCAAAACAGCCCTTCTCACCGGCGGCAATCATGGTGATGAATATGAAGGCCCGGTCGCATTGCAGGATCTGGCCCATTCACTGGACCCCGGGGATATTGACGGTCGGGTCATTATCGTACCGGCATTCAACTATCCGGCATTTCGCGATGCGGCCCGCGTTTCCCCCATCGATCAACGCAATCTCAACCGCTGCTTTCCCGGCAGGCCAGACGGGACCGTGACCGAAAAAATCGCAGACTATTTCTGTACCACGCTCGTGCCGATGGCCGACATCGTTCTCGACTTCCACTCAGGCGGAAAATCACTCGATTTCCTTCCTTTTGCTTCAGCCCATGTACTCGACGACAAAACCCAACAGGAAGCTTGCGTGAAAGCGGTTGAAGCCTTCAATGCACCCTACTCGGTAATGATGCTCGAGATCGACAATGTCGGCATGTATGACACCACGGTCGAAAACCAGGGCAAGATTTTTGTCACCACTGAGCTCGGTGGTGGCGGCACTGCAACGGCTGCCTCCATTGGCGTGGCCAAAAAAGGCGCGCTGAATGTGCTCAAACATGCAGGCATTCTCAAAGGCGAGCTCGACCGTGCACCAACCAGATGGCTTGATATGCCTGACGATGCCTGTTTTGTATTCTGTGAGGAAGACGGACTGCTTGAACCGGTCATTGATCTCGGCGAGAACGTGGAAGCCGGTCAACCGGTAGCCCGCATCTGGCCGGTCGACAGAACCGGAAAGCCACCGGTAACCTACACAGCCAACTGCTCAGGTATCCTGACTGCCCGCCATTTCCACGGGCTGGTCAAATCCGGCGACTGCCTCGCTGTTGTTGCTGTCGAGATGAGTTAGCGACGGGATGAACGAACACCGCATTTGCCGTCACAATCAATCAAGCGTCGGGTCAAACTTGTCACGCAACCAATCACCGAGAATGGAGATCGAGAGGGTTGTCAGCACGATCGTGACGCTCGGTGCCAGCAATATCCACGGTGCTGACTGGATATAATCGCGACCATAGCCAACCATGTTGCCAAGCGATGTCATCGGCGGCTGCACTCCAAGACCAAGAAATGACAGGCCGGATTCAAGCAGAATGACTTCCGGGAAGTTCAGGGTGAGTGACACAATCAANGTTGAGGCGATATTGGGCAGAATGTGCCGCCAGTAGATGCGGAAGGGAGTTGCGCCCAGATCACGAACTGCAGTGGCGTANCCCCGTTCATTGGCGGAAATCGCAAGTCCGCGGGATATCCGCGCAATCCGCTCCCACCCGTAAAACCCCATCATGATCGTAAACAACATCAGTGAATTGCCAAGAAAGGCAAGGACGGCCAGCGCAATGATCATGAATGGCATGGCCGCTTGTGCATCAATAAGCATAAGGATGAATTGCTCTACCCGGCCACGGAAATAGGCTGCAAGAAAACCGAGCGACACCCCAACGATGGCGGCAATCACCGTTGACAGAAAAGCGATGACCATCGAAATCCGGATCGAAACGATCAGTCGGGACAACACGTCACGACCCAGCTCATCGGTTCCCAGAGGATGCAACCAACTGCCGCCCATCAATACCGGCGGAATAAGTCTGGCCCTGAGATCAAGCGCCATAAAATCGTAAGGTGCAATCCACATGGCCCCAATAACGACAACAGCAATGATCCCCAGCCAGAAAAGTGCTGCCAACACCAGTGGTGGCCAGGCTTCAATGAAAGCGCGAAACCGGTTCTTGGCGGTAAACACACTACCGCTACCACTTGTTGGAGCTGTCGGTTGCGGTCTGCCTATTGTCTCGATTGTCATTGTCAGCTCCCGGCCTGAAGTCGTTTGATGCGTAACCGTGGATCAACGATTCCATAAAGAATATCGACGGTGAAATTGGCCGCGACCATTGTAAGCCCAACCAGCAGCAGGATTACCTGAACAACAGCAAGATCACGGTTGGCAACNGCATTGACCAGCAACCGGCCAACCCCGGGCCAGGAGAACACGCTCTCCACCACCACTGCACCTGCCACCAGTGAGCCGACCAGAAATCCAACGATTGTCAGCGTTGGTATGGCGGCATTTGGCAAAGCATGATTGCGCACCACGTCCCGCCACAAAAGCCCCTTCGCCGAGGCAGCGCGGATATAGGGTTGTCCCAGAACTTCAAGCATTGCAGAGCGGGTAAAGCGGGCGATGATAGCAGCACCCACCAAAGCCATTGTCACAATCGGCAATACCGCATGTGCCCAGGTGTCCGAGCCCCCGGATGGTAACCAGCCAAGCCAAACCGCGAATACCATGGCCAACACAAGTCCGAGCACGAAACTGGGCACTGTAAAACCTGCAACCGATACCATCATGATCAATCGATCCACCCAACTGTTACGATAAAGCGCAGCCGTTACTCCGGCCGGCAGACCAATAATTAGTTTGAGAAAAAGCGCCGGTAACGTAATCACCAGGGTGAGCGGTATTCGCTCACTCACCACCTCAAGTGCCGACCGCCCGTCGCGCATCGAGTTACCAAGATCACCCTGAAAGACTGCACCAAAATATCTGAAATACTGCGTCCAAATCGGTTGATCGAGACCCCAATTGCGCCGGAAAGCTGCATAGACTTCCGGTGGCGCTTCCGGCCCCAAAATCGTCATCGCTGGATCACCTGACATCCGCAGCACCACAAATCCCGCCGAAACTATCAAAATGACTGTCACAATTGCCCGCATTATTTTCATCAGAAGATACTGGATCATGGTGTTACTCGGCTGCTTCCGTAGCTGTCAGGCCACCTGCATTGACCAAATGACAGGCCACTGCATGGCCTCCGCTTGCAACAAGGNTGGGAACGNTGTCGCGGCATGTGGCCTGTGCAATTGGGCAGCGGGTGTGAAACGCACACCCCGAAGGCACATCAACCGGGCTAGGCGGATCGCCTTCCAACACAATCCGCTCGCGCTTGCCACGCCGCGCCGGAGTTGGAATCGCTGAAACAAGTGCCTTGGTATAGGGATGCTGAGGTCGTCGGAAAATATCTTCCGGATGGCCGGTTTCAACGATTCGCCCGAGATACATGACTGCAACCTGGTCCGACATCTGGCGCACAACCTTGAGATCATGACTGATGAAAAGGGCGCCGAAACCGGTTCGCGCCCGCAGATCATCCAACAAATTGAGAACCTGGGCCTGGATCGATACATCGAGAGCTGAAACGGGCTCATCGCAAACGAGAAATTCCGGCTCTAACGCCAGCGCCCGTGCAATTACTACCCGCTGACGCTGACCTCCGGAAAGTTCATGCGGAAACCGCTGCGCCATGTCAGGCCGAAGTCCGACAGCATCCATCAGACCCGCAGCACGCTCGGAACGCTCATTTGTTCCAAGCTCCGGGTGGTGGATCTCAAAAGGTTCGGCAATTTGCTTTATCACCGGCAACCGGCGATCCAATGCCCCAAGAGGATCCTGATAGATCATTTGCATGCGGCGCCTTAGACTACGCCAATGGGTATCATGTTCGGCTGTCACAGGACGTCCTGCAAACTCAACCTTCCCGGATGTCGCGGGGATCATGCCCAGCACCAGCTTGGCGGTGGTGGATTTGCCACAACCCGATTCACCCACCAGACCCAATGTCCGACCCTTTTCGATTGAGAAAGAGACGCCATCCACGGCTTTTAGCGCTGCTTTCCGGCCAAACAAACCGGCAGGGACATGCACCTGGTAATGCCGCTTGAGATCAGCCACGCGCAACAAGTCTGTCATGCTGGCTCCAGCTTGTGTTTGACCCGGCGAACCGGCGCGGGAATGGTAGGCACACGCGCTTCGACCGCATTTACACACGCAACAAAATGGCTCTTGGAACGCCCGAACGATCCAAATACCGGCATACTGGCTTCACATTCTGCGCTTGTTAGTGTGCACCGAGGCGCAAAACTGCAACCCGATGGCAACTGATCAGGTGCGGGAACGGTTCCCGGAATCGATTCCAGTCGACGGCGCGGACCATCTATATCAGGAAGCGCTGCAATCAGACCTTTGGTATAGGGATGGGCCGGATGGTCAAACAGCGCGTTGGTATCTGCCAGCTCAATCACCNGCCCTCCGTACATCACCGCGACCCGGTCGCTCATGTCTGCAACTACGCCNAGGTCGTGGGAAATNAGNACCAGCGCCATTCCGGTATCGCGGCGCAACTCGCTCAGCAAATCCAGTATCTGCGCCTGAATTGTTGCATCCAGAGCAGTAGTGGGTTCATCGGCTACAAGCAGGTCCGGTTCGCCGGCCAGCGCCATGGCAATCATGATGCGCTGNTTCATTCCACCTGACATCTCATGGGGATACTCACGCAGACGTCGTTCGGCATTGGCAATGCCAACCCGGTCCAGAAGCCGTGCTGCTTCGACCTTGGCCGCAGTTCCGGTCAGGCCGCGATGCAGTCTCAATGCTTCGGTGATCTGCTTGCCAATCCGATGAACCGGATTGAGCGAACTGGATGGATCCTGAAAGATCATGGCAATGCGGCCGCCGCGCAAACGTGACATGTCATTTTCGGCAGCACCAGCGATCTCTTTTCCATCAAGTTGAACCGAGCCGGAAATTCGCGCTCGATTTCCCAATAACCCCAGCGCGGCCAGCCAGGTGATCGATTTGCCGCAACCGGATTCGCCCACGACACCCAGAACCTCGCCTCTACCGACGCTTAGATTAACGCCGTGAAGTGCGCGAACAAACCGTTTCCCCTGATCAAAATCAATTGCCAGCTCCTTGATTGAGAGGAGTGTGTCCATAGCCGCTTTCCCTTCTTTGCAAAAAGAAAAGCCGGGGCGCATATCGCACACCCGGCTCTCTTTTGATTTAGTTGCCTGCAACAACAACTTGGAAATTGCCAGGCCGGAAGTCCATCGACTGCAGGCCGGACCACTGCCAATCTAGGTCTTTGCGCTTGCCAAAGAAAATCGCACTTTGATGCAGGACCGTATAGGCTGGGTCTTCGCGTTCAGCGATTTCCAGCATCCGGCGGAACGCGCTGCGGCGAGTTTCCAGATCTGTCGAAGTTTCCAGCTTGATGCAGAGTTCATTGAACTCCTCGTTGGTCCATTCACCGACCTGCTGCTGTTGGCCGTTCTGGCAATGCTGGTTGACGATTGAGGAAACCGGATCAGGGAACGGTGCCGAGTTTGACCAATCGCGAACCATGCGAGGGCCACTCTCGGTGTCAAAAATCTGCTGCCAGTTTTCTTTCATCTCGATCTTCACATTGAGACCAATCTGACGAAAGGATTCGACATTGATCTGCGCTGTGGAAACCTGGTTGGTGTAATAATTGTTGAGCACGCGGAATGTGATTTCTTCACCGTCATAGNCTGCTTCCTCAACCAACTTCNTGGCCAGATCCATATTGTACTCCGGCACGGTCCAATCAGAGAGGAACATGTCACCATAATAGGACCACTGCAGGCCGGCAGGCACAGCAGTGCGTCCATCCCAAAGGGTTTCAACAATAGTGTCCCGGTCGATGGCATGGGTCATCGCCTGACGGATCTTGGGATTCTGCATCGGACCGTTGTTCTTGTCGAACACCATCAGACGGTGATTGATAATCGGTCCACCAACGACCTCGAACTTGTCATTACCCTCAACGGTNCCAATTTGATCCGGTGGCAGGTCAGTAATAAGGTCATACTCGCCGGAAAGAAGACCGTTNACGCGGCTGGCAACTTCCGGAACAACCGCAAAACGCAAAGTCTTGATTGGTGGCCTGCCGCCCCAATAGTCGTCATGGGCCTCCAGAACGAGGATGTTGTCCGGCTTGAATTCAACAACTTTATAAGGTCCGGTGCCGACAGGCTTTTGAGCGAATGCGAGCCAGGAATCAGCTTCCTGATATGCGCGCTTGGACAGGATTTCTGCGCCGTTNCGGGAAATGCGTCCTTCAAGGGTTGGATCTGCAACAGATGAGACAAACCGGACCGTCATGTCGTCGACTTTTTCAACTCGATCAAGGTTCGGCCAGGCGCGCATCGCCACAGCGCCCACTTCAACAGGAGGAACCTTGCCACCGGCTGCAGTGCTGGCGCTTGAGGTAAACAGGTTTTTGCCATCCTTGCGTGCAACATCCTGCTCATCGAGAAGACCGAAGCGCTCCTTCGAGAAAGTGAAAACAACATCGTCAGCAGTCATGACGTCGCCATTGTGGAACCTGACGTTTGGCCGCAGCTTCAACTCGACAGTTTTTTCATCNATGCGCTTCCACTCGGTTGCAAGACCGGGCTTTTGAGGCAAATCTGAATTCTGGCGATCATAATCGATCAGGGATTCATACATCGAGTAGAACACCCGAGCGCCNACGTTCGACTGCTCGCGCAGCACGTCAAGTGCACCGGCATTGACGATCTGCTGCACAGCGACCGTGATTTCAGGGCGTTCTTGAGCCCAGGCCTGACCTGGTAGATTGAGCATCGTGGTGGCAAGGAGACAGGCACCTATCATCATGGCGCCAAAGGGCTTGCGGTTGTGGGTCATTTTCCGTTCCTCAACTTCGCTTGGATGCGTGATTGCAGATTTCAAGTCTCGGGCCCTGTGGGTTCGGATTCGGTCCCTGAACAAGGCCAGTGGTAGACGCGCTTTATGACGGTTGAGATTCGGCTCGATCAAATTTTGATGACAATCCAAGTCAACGAGTCCAATGCCGCAACCAAGGATTGAGTTTTCTCAGATACGTCCACCAAGGAGCGGTGTCATTTGACGCGTTTCCTCTTGAGAAAGCTCCAGATACTGCCTGAACGAGTCCCTGCCAGTTTCCAGGCGCCGCGCACTTATCCTGGGCGATGGCAGACCTAAAACCGNGTCAAGCGGANGCCCGGTCATAGTGNAAGGTCGAACGACATCAAGACGNGCCAAAACCGTGGGCACAAACCGGTACACATTGGGTGTCAACTCTTGCGAAATCTGGTCGGGCCGCAGCCCGTCGAAAACGGCAATNACAACGCGGGCGATTTTCTTGACCACGGGACTTCTCCCCTGCTTCAGAACTCCTGCTCATTGCACNGACAATACGACAGCCATGCAACGCAAATCAGAAGCTCCGGGATTTCCCGCGGGANTTCATGGATTTGTCATGGTTTTGAAATCTGCCTGTCGCANGACGAGCGCTATAGCGAAGGCCTCGGCGGGGGTGTTGATCCCGCATCACAATGAAGGGCTGACCATGACCGACTTGCCAATAATCGGTGCGGCGATGACTATCGCCAATTACGAAACCCACCATGATTTCATGCGCGAACTGCCGCGCGACATCGAGATTCAGGACTTCTTCGATCCCAAACTGCTCAACGGAGATTGGAAGTCGAAAGCAGAAATAACCCGCAAATTGCTCAATGGTCATGAAGGCCGCATTGGTATTCATGGACCATTTTGGGGTTTTAACATCGCCTCCCATGATCCTGACGTACGCGACCTTGTTCGCCGCAAATTCCATCAAGGATTGGATGTCTGCGAAAATATAGGTGCCAATCAGATGGTCATCCATTCCCCCTACACCACGTGGGACTTCAACAATCTCGACAATCATCCTGATGCCCGCGCTGGCATATTAGAGCGCACACACGAAACCATCGGCGATATCGTCAGACGAGCCGCGGACATGGGCTGTGTGCTGGTGGTAGAAAACATTGAGGATGTCGATCCGCATGCCCGGGTGGAACTGATCAAGAGCTTCCAGTCGGACGCCATCGCGGTTTCCATTGACACTGGCCATGCGTGCTACGCACACGGCTCGACCGGTGCCCCGCCAGTTGATTATTACGTCAAGGCAGCAAGTAATCACTTGCAGCATGTCCATCTGCAGGATGCGGACGGCCATGCAGATCGCCACTGGAGCCTAGGTGAAGGCATTATCCACTGGCACTCGGTCTTTGCCGCACTGGGTGAACTGACATCCAATCCGCGGTTAATCGTAGAAATTCGCGACAAGGCCAAAATCCCCGCTTCGGTTGCCCNTTTGCAGGCTCTTGGGTTGGGTCGTTAGCGCCAAAGCTCNAATCCGCATACCACACGGCCGCTTCAAACCATACTGAAGTGCCGATTTTCCATCGGCGGATGGNATACGGAAAAATTGAAACAGCACCATCCTTGTCGGCAGACGACAGTGAATTATGTAATTCAGGACCGTTAGCGGCAAGTATCCCCGGTTGGCACATGCTGGCGACAACGGTTCGTTTTTGTCGATTGCAACAGTTAGGAGGATCAGGATGTGGCAGCAAATCAGCGCTGAACTTGGTTCNGGCGGCGGGCCTGCAAATGTGATCATTGCTGTTCGCATTGCCGGGGCCATTCTGCTCTGCGGGTTGATTGGCTATGAACGTGAAATACACAAAAACACAGCAGGCTTGCGCACCAACATACTTGTCGGTGTTGCAGCATCAGCATTTGCCCTCATTACTCTGACCATGCTCGACACGCCATTGGCCGGCGATGATGTCAATGCAGATCCCATTCGCCTTGTGGAAGCCGTGACCAATGGCGTAGCATTTCTCGCTGCCGGCATTGTGGTCTTCTCGAAAGGTGAAGTTCGCGGACTGACGACAGGTGCCAGCCTGTGGGTATCAGCAGCAATTGGTTTGGCGACTGGACTGGGGTATTGGTCGATTGCCTTGATGCTCACCCTTGTCGGCGTGTTTGTGCTTGCCGGACTGCGCCGGATGCAAATTGCTACTGGATTGAAAGACGAAAGCGATTAGGCTATCGGCGGTTTAAGTGCAAAAGTTTTTCAAAGGTTACAATGCTGTATCAGGTTAGCCTGTTCTCAGCCGGAGCATGGCCAACAGGGCAACACCAATACGCCAATCCCGCATTGTCTGACGTCAACACCCGAACGAAAGATTAGAGGAATTGAACAACGGTGAATTTACGGTTCATCATACCGATTGGGAAATCGAGGTGACGCAGAGGCCTGAAACTCCGTCGAACGAAACTGGCAAGCGGGTCAAAACATCGCAACTGCCCACCCGGCAGTCCTTCGATAAGTTGGGCAACCCGCGCACCGCCTTTTACCGATGGTATGATTTCCACCTCAGCGGTGGGTTGGGTGCTTTCGATGATCAGTCTCCGCGACCGAATGCGGTCTGACCCTATTCTCCAAGACCGGCGCGACGATATGATCGTGTTTGCGCTGGGACATGAGGCGCTGACACTACTGGAACCGGCAGTCAAAATTGCTGATGAGGAAAGGCAATTTGTCTCTGAATCGTCGGCATATCGAATCCTCAAAGCTGCTGATGTGATCCCTGCGCCTGGCTATGTGGTGATCAAGGCAGCCAATGATTTCAAAGACAAATTTTAAACCATCAACGAGATGTGACAGATCGACTTTACCTACTTCAAGATCATTGTCTGGGGTTGGTGCGACCTCAGCCCGATCCTGGAAGATTACAGCCGTCCCATGACTGCCTCGAAGCATTGCACGAACATGCGGGCCGAAGACGTGGCAGAAACGATCCAACTGGCACTTGACGCATCAGCTTGTGACCAGACCGCCGTACGCCACAAACAGCGCAAGCCCAGCGATAACCGGTGCTGCTGGAAAATTACTACCTGCCCGGCAATCTTGAACGCAAGATCGCGATTTTCTTGAGAGAAAGGGAGAAGTTCAGGAAGCTCACAATCCCCAACGTCGCTTGCAGCATCAAATACAAACGGCCTAATCAGCCGCACAAACGAACCTGAGCCTCCAATACTCAGGCCGCTCTGAGTCCCAGTCCATGTAACAACGGCACTTTTTGACGCAGTGGCGAGAAAACCTCAGAAAGCAGTCGAATAATCCAGCTACTGGATTTGGCAGACTCAAGTTTCTCCCACGCCATTCCTCATCTGGCCATGAAGGCGCGCCAGCTGCCGCATGCGCTGATTTCTTCCGCTCCGGTCACCGCGTGGGCTTCAACCAGGAACCCCGATGCAATGGTTCCGTCAGCAAGAGAAATTTTACCGATACCCAAAGGTGAAGGTATCGCCGCCACAAACTTACCGAAAGCTTCAGGACTGAGCGACCAGACTTCGACTTCGATTGCAGCCCCCTGTCCTGCAGCAATACGCAACAGGCCAGGCTTTGCAACTGGTGCGGTCGGCAATGCAAAGAATTGGTAGTCCGGTGCAGTGCGGGTTGCCCGAAGCAGTTTGGCTTTCAAATCCGTCAATTGACTGTTCAGTGGCATGCCCGACAAATGCGCACCAACGACCACCAGTTCGATTTCTTCATCGGCTGTGACTGCCGCGCTGTGGCTCAGGCTTACGCCAAGAAGTTGGGCTGCATACTCGGCCAAAACCCTGTCCGCACCGCCTTTCCCAAGTAACGTCACGCCGAAGGGCTTGCCGTCAGAGCGCGAACCATAAGGTATGGCCAAGCCGCTCATGTCGAGCAGATTGACAAAATTGGTATAGGTACCGAAGCGGGAATTGGGACCGATGGGGTCGGCCNCAAGTTCGTCGCGGGTGTAGACTGTTGGGATGGTNGGCACCAAAAGCATGTCGAGGCCTGCAAGCAGGGCATCTGCCGCACTTTTCAGTTCCTGCAATTTGTAGAAACCTTTGAAAGCATCCGCTGCAGTAAGACTGCGTGCACCCAAAATGATCTGCGCTGTCACCGGGTGAAGTGCGGCTTCGTGATCTTCAGCAAAATTTTCGATTGCCGCCAGCCGTTCGGCCACCCAAGCACCTTCATANAGCATGTCGGCGACCGCGTAGAGTGGGTCNAAATCGACCTCGACAATTGTCGCGGTTTTCGCAACTCCCAGCACCGCCTTCTCGAATGCCNCTTGTTGTACCNTATCACCGAAAAACCGGATGCTTCGCCGAGAAGGTATTCCAATAATTGGTTTACCGCCAATTGNTNACGACAAGACATCGCGTTCGAGCGAATACGGATCGCTTTCGTCATGAGCGGCTGCAGCGGCAAACACGGTCCAGGCGTCATCAAGCTCGGACGCAAATATTGACACACAATCCAGTGTCCGGCACGCAGGCACCACGCCTGTCGTCGACAAAGCGCCCAGTGATGGTTTCAGCCCGACGATACCATTCAAGGCTGCAGGAACCCTGCCAGACCCGGCTGTATCCGTCCCTAGTGCAAAAGTGACAATACCCTGCGCCGTGGCAACCGCAGAACCTGAACTCGAACCGCCGGGAACCAGACTGTCATCAAGCGCATTGCGCGGAACCGGAAAAGGCGTTCTGACACCCACCAGACCCGTGGCAAATTGATCGAGATTGGTTTTGCCAACTACGATCGCACCCGCCGCCTTCAACCGCGCAACAACCGCGGCGTCAACCTCGGGAGTATAGGCAAATTCCTGACAGGCCGCTGTTGTGGGCATACCAGCGACATCGATATTATCCTTGACCGCAAACGGCACTCCCCAAAGCGGCTTGGCAACCGGATCGAACGGACCAAGTGCAGCCGCAGCGCGCTCCAATTCTTCCCTCGTGGCCAGATAAATGAAAATTCCCGGATCACCAACCACATCCTGACGCGCCAACACACCGCGCAAAATGTCGTTGGGAGAAACGCCCGCTGCATATTTTGCATGTAAGGCAGAAATGGTTACGTCTGGATTTGTCACTTAAATATCTCGCTTTAGTCGAAGGCTGGATGAGGGATGGCGTTAAGGAGTTCGCGGGTGTAGGGATCGGCAGGATTTTCCAAAACCTGGTCACATTCACCTTGCTCAACAATCTTGCCGCCGCGCATGACGATTACCCGGTCACAAAGCAACCTTACCACCGATAGATCATGGGAAACAAATAGATAGCTCATGCCGAGGCGTGCTTTCAGATCCACCAGAAGATTGAGCACAACAGCCTGAACAGAAACATCAAGCGCAGCGGTCGGCTCATCAAGCACCAAAAGCTCTGGATTGACTGAAATAGCGCGTGCAATACCGACGCGTGCCTTCTGCCCCCCAGAAAGCTGATGCGGAAACCTGTCCAGCAGATGGGCAGGAAAACCGACCAGTTCCGCAAGCTCTTGGACGCGATCCCGCATTTGTCTGCGGGATTTCAATTGTCCCATACGCATCAGTGGATCGGCAATCGAACGCGAAGCCGTAAAACGCGGATTGAGACTGTCTGTAGGATCCTGAAATACCATCTGCAACTTGGTCCGTAGCGGTGACTTCGCAAAAGTCTTGGCTGGCATGTTTGCAATTTCAGAACCATCAAAAATGAGGCTGCCACTGGTCGGATTCAGCAGCCGCATGATCATTGATGAAGTCGTGGATTTGCCGCAGCCGGATTCGCCCACAAGACCGACGCATTCACCCCGTCCAACAATAAAGGAAATGTCGTCCACGGCTCTGAATACCGGTCGGGCTTCTGCCTTCGGGTGCTTCGTCGAAGAAGTTGATTTGAGCGGATATTCCTTGACCAGGTTTTCGACCGTCAATATCGCTTCTGACTTGCCAGCATTGGGTGTGGATACGGCCAACGCTGGCACCTTGGTGTCTTCAGGAAGCAATTCACGAATGGTACCCGAAGAGCGTGGCGTCGCCCTGATGAGCTTTTTCGTATAGGGATGCTGTGGGTTCTGAAACAGCGATTTCGCGTCTGCTGCCTCCACCACTTCACCGTCCTTCATGACGATCAGATGGTCACAATAAGCGGCAGCCAACCCCAAATCATGGGTGATCAGTATGGTCGCCATGTTACGCTCGCGGGTCAGCTCCGCCATCAGATCCATCACCGCCTTTTGCGTGGTTACATCGAGACCGGTCGTTGGCTCATCAGCAATCATCAATTGGGGTCTGCAAGCCAACGCCAGTGCGATGACGATACGCTGACACATTCCCCCCGAAAGCTCAAAAGGATAGGCGTGATAGCGCTCGCCGGGATTATTGATGCGAACTTGCCTAAGCACGTCAATCGCTTTTTGTTTGGCATCATGGCGGGTCGCTTGCAGGTGTTGACATAAAACATCCTCAATTTGCTGCCCCACCTTGCGGATGGGATTGAGAGCCGACCGCGGGTTTTGAAACACCATCGAAATTTCGCGTCCCCGCAGTAAGACCATGTTTTTTTCGCTGGCATTGCCGATATCCATGCCACCAAAGCTGACGCTGCCGCCGGAAATATACCCGGCCTGATCCAGAATACGCATCAGGGTGTAGGATGTTACCGATTTGCCCGAACCGGACTCTCCGACTATCCCCAAGGTTTGCCCCTTCATGAGGCTGAAACTGACATCCCTGACCGCATGGACGACCCCATTGCGGGTGGAGAAATCGACCGAGAGATCCTTTACCTCAACCAAGGCGTTCATCAATATCTCCTCAGCTTCGCTGTCGTGGATCGACGAGGTCGCGCAGACCATCGCCAAGCATGTTGAAAGTAAAGACGGCGAGCATCAACACAGCTCCTGGAAACAGCGCCAACCACCATTCACCCGAAACGATGTAACGCGCGCCTTCAGCGACCATGATGCCCCACTCAGGGGTCGGCGGACTGACACCAAGGCCGATAAAACTCAGGCCGGCGGCATTCAGGATCGCCCATCCCAGATTGAGAGATATCTGCACCATCATCGGCGGCAGCGCGTTTGGAAATATCTGCGTCGCAAGAATGCGAATATCGCCATTTCCCGATAATCTTGCTGCCTGAACAAAGCCCGCATCGCGGCGCACATTGACCTCAGCCCGAGCCATCCGGGCATAAAAAGGCAAATTCACGATCGCTGTTGCATAAACGATGTTTTCGACCGAGTTGCCCAGTGCCGCGACAATGCCCATCGCCAGAACAAACAGCGGAAACGCCATGATTGTATCGATAATCCGACCCGTTACCTTGTCCAGCCAACCGCCATAGTAACCCGACAATGATCCGATAATCGAGCCAAAGACAAAGGAAATCGCCACTGCCGAAAATGCAATGGCAAGGTCAAGCCGGGTCGCCATCAACACACGTGAAAACACGTCGCGTCCGAGATCATCAGTACCGAACCAATGCGCAAGCGATGGCGCTTGCAACGCGTCTGCGACTGAACTTTTCAGAGGATCATACGGGGTGATCAATGGCCCCAGCAACGCTGCCACCAACATCAAGGCGAACAGTATGAATGCAATCAGCGTCATCGGGTTTGATTTGAGAATATAGGCCAAATGCCGCAACATATTCGCACGCGTCGGTGCGGCGGCCCCAGATTGGCGTGTCACTGCCGCATTGAGATCAGCAAGCGAAATACCATCCTCACCTGATACCGGTTTTATCATGTCGGTTGTTTGCGAAGGTTTATTCATCGGACTGCGCTCCTAACCGTCAAAGCCGACACGTGGATCAATGGCTGTGTATGCCAGGTCGATCAGCAGGTTTATGGTGACAAAAAGCACTGCCATCGTGAGGACAAATCCCTGCACAGCAGCATAGTCGGAGACCACCAGCGCTTCGACGGCATAGGACCCGATTCCAGGCCAGGCGAAAACTTTCTCGACCAGCACATTGGCGCCCAACATGAAGGAGAACACCATTCCCAGCGTTGTGATGATGGGCAGTAGCGCATTACGGAACGCGTATGTGAACAGCACTTTACGCCAGCTCAGACCGGCGGCCCGCGCGGTGCGGATGAAATCGCTGCTCAGGACCTGCAGCATCGCCGCACGGGTCATTCGCGCTATCGGCGCAAGCGTAAACAAACCCAAGGTGATTGCAGGCAACAGCAATTGCCGGAACGCGGCCCAGGCAGTAGCACCGTCACCAGCAATCAACGCATCAACGACGTAAAAACCGGTGACATGGGGCGGTGAAAGATAAACAAAGTCCAGCCGCCCCAAGGGAGACGGCGCGACACCCAGTTGATAGTAGAAAACATAGACCAGCAGTAACCCGGTAAAAAATACCGGCAGAGAAACACCTGCGGTCACAATGATACGACAGAGCTGGTCAATCCAGGTGCCCGGTTTGGTGGCCGCAAGAATGCCAAGCGGCAATGCAACGCCAAGCGACAAGACAAGAGCAAAAAGTGTCAGTTCCAGTGATGCAGGTAATCGCGACATGACATCCGCGGTCACCGGCTGACCCGTGGAGATGGAATTGCCCAGATTACCGGTCGCAAGATCGGCAACATAGATGATGAACTGTTCAGGGAGTGACTTGTCCAACCCCAGCGAAACCCGCACTTCCTGAATGGATTCCAGCGTTGCTGCCGGACCGGCGAAGTACGCTGCCGGGTCACCCGGCAGCGCACGCGTGAGAAGAAACGCAACAATGACAACACCGATCAATGTTGGGATGGCCTCGGCAACACGACCGAGCACTGTCATTGTTTTGGATTTCGCCATTGCGTTCCCCTATCCGGNTTTTTCCGATCTCACGCTTTTGAAAGTTTGCGTGGATCAATTTGTCTGTGGAACCAATATTCATATCCCCCCAGGTCTTTCGACATGGCGGAGCTGAGCGTTGGCTGCCAAAGCGGAATGCGCGGTACGTCTTCAAACGCAATCTCGATCAAACGCTTGATTTTGGGTTCCCAAGCCGGGTCGTCAGTAGCCAGATGCAGGGTCTCTTCAACCAGCGTCGCGATTTCAGGGTTGGAATAGTTGGACGCATTGAACAGGCTGGTTTCGAGATACGACCAGAAGAAATAGTAATCAGGATAGTTGAGCCATCCTGCGAAATCATCCAATGACATTTCCAGACGCTTTTCCACCAAAGCCGCTGTACGCCAGTTGGCGCCCGGTATCTTCTCAATCGGCGCTTTCACGCCAATCTTGGCCAGGTTTTCCTGAATGAGAAGTGCTGCCGGCTCCATCCAGGAGACCAGATCCAGGCTGATATAGAACGGCACAGTGAAACCATCCGGATAACCAGCTTCTGTCAGCAGTGCCTTGGCCTTTTCAAGGTCGGTAGAATAGGGAAACGGCTGCGGCCACTGCGTGGTGGCAGGACTCATTTCACTTGCGCCCCACATCGGCACGCCCTGGGAATAAGCCGCTGTCTTGAAGATATCTTCATAGGGGATCGCATAGGCCATGGCTTGGCGAACCTTCTTGTTTTTGAAAGGTTCGAAAATTTCATTACAAGCCACAACGAACAGGGAATTCTCGATCGGCGTGCTGATGACATTCAAGTCTCCCTTGTCACGCAGCTCCAGCGCATCTTTGGGTGGGACTTCATAGGACATGTCGATATCACCGCGCTCGACCAACGCGCGACGGGTCGATGGCGATGGGATTTCCCGCATGATCACGCGGCTGACTTCAGGAAGCTCTCCACTGGACCAGTTGTCGTTGCGTGTATAAACAAGCTGTTGTCCCGGTTCCCAGCGCTCAACAACGAACGCGCCACTGCCAGCGGTATTGCGATGCAGATATTCAGTCGCCCAGGGATCATCAGCTGTCGCATTTGCCAGCGCCACCTTTGAATTGATGATGAATGGCACCGGGACAGCGAGATCAGGAAGTGTGAGCTTCGAAAATTTCGGCAGGGTGATGACAAAGGTATGGTCATCGACAACGGTGAACTGTTCAGGATTTTCGAGAAGGCCCGCTTTCATCTGAGTGGTGGGGAAGCCGCCCAGAGTTACCGCGCGATCCAGCGACCACTTGACGTCAGTTGCGGTAACCGGTGTTCCGTCAGAAAAAACCGCGTCCTTGCGCAGATTGAATGTGATGGTCAGTCCATCTTCAGAAAAGCTCCAACTTTCAGCAAGATCAGGCTCGATCACAGACGAATCATAGCTTAACGAACCGTCGGGCATCGTCTTGGTACCAAAGCTCACCAGTCGATCATATGCGTTGACCGCAACCTGATAACTCGGTCGATTGGTGCCCTTCCGGTGCAAATCGAGCGAGTTGATCGTCGTGCCCAAGGCAATAACAACGGTTGAGCCGCCCTGAGCCGACGCCGGCAAGACCTTGGCAAACGGCAAAGCCATTCCCAAGCCGATAGTGGCAGCACCTGCCACGCCGGACTTCATGAATTGTCGACGGGAAAAATGAGTGCTTGTGGGTTCTTCTCGGGACATGCTGTACTCCTTGCTAACAAAGCTGTTGGGTCATGTTAACAATTTGTATGCAATCATCATGCCAACAAATTTAATTCTTAATATTCAATAACTTAAGTGCATACAATAAATCTGACCACAGGCCAATTTGCCCATATAGACAGCAAACCGCCCTAATTATCGGCAAAAATGCATAAGGCTAAAAATTAATCAATTGGTCTCTGATTGCATGCAATTTGCATTCTCGAGCGCCATGACGATGCGAATCCACCCAAAATCGTTGAATACATGGTGTTTTGCCTTCTGTTCCCTTGGTCAGTATTGTATGCAGCCAGTCAGATTCGGAGGCTCGATTGGCACAACCAAAGAAAAGCAGATTGGGCACCATGGTCGACGACATGGTCCGCGCCATAGCAGACGCCATTATCAGCGGTGAATGGCTGCCGGGTCAGAAGCTCGACGAATTCGCGCTGGCGAGCCGCTTTGGTGTATCGCGCACACCCATTCGGGAAGCGCTGAGCCAGCTTGGTGCCATGGGACTGGTCGACAAGCGCCCGAACAAAGGTGCCGTCGTCGCTGAAGTCAGCCAACAGCAGCTCACCTCGATGTTTGAAGCCATGGCCGAGCTTGAAAGTATTTGCGCACGGCTTGCCGCAGAACGCATGACCAAAACCGAGCGCTATGAGTTTGAGGCCAGACACATCGCCTCTGCCCAGTTTGTGGTTTCAGGCGCAGAGGTCGAATATGAGGCCCACAACACCCAGTTCCATACCGATATTTATGCCGGTGCACACAGTCCTCATTTGTTTGATCTGGTTATTGCAACACGCGCTCGACTTGCCCCCTTTCGGCGGGCCCAGTTTCGTTTGCCGGACCGTCTCGTCAAGTCACATGCAGAACATCAGTTGATCGTAACCGCGATCTTGCGCGGTGACGGCCGAGGGGCCGAAGATGCTGCACGCCGCCATGTTGCCACGGTGAGCGACGCAAGCTCACACCTTGTTTTGTCCACACAACACCGCGTCAGTGCACCGAAGAAAACGGGCTGAAAACTTCAAGCGCTATCGCTCGGTGCAGGCAAAACCGAAAGTAGCCGATATCTGACCCACCAGATCGAGCATTTCCCGGCTATCAACCATAGACATTGGATACGTTGCGTCTGGATGGTCAACGTTGAATTTTTCCAGCGGGGCATCGCAGAGTGACGACACGACATGGCTGGTCATGACAATGCTGATGAACCCGCTAACATGACCTTCGGCCTGACAGAGAATGTGTCCGGCCTCGGTTATTTTGAAGCAACCGGGACGCCGCTCTGCCAACCGCTTGCCGACAATATCCTCCAACCGTTTCAAGGCAATGCTGATCGTGGGCTGGGTTACCCCCGGATATTCTGCTGCACGCGTCGACCCGCGTTAATCAACAACCACCATGGAGATGCGAAGAAGATCTTAATCAACGCCGCACGGAAACTCTTGCCCATAAGGNTTCATCATAAACTTCATCAATGATCGGCATTGAGAATAAGNTTCCGCATTGTGATTGAGCTGGTGCAACGTATTTCTGAGCGCTGTCAANGGTGTGAATTGAGGACCGGATCATGTGTTTGACAATGGAGGTTACAAAGTGAACGCAATTGCAAATCTATTGGAACCCGCAGCAGCGGGCGCATTTGACTCGGCCGCACTGGGTGCAATCAGCAGGGCAAC